>SCPN01000766.1_pt1 | contig 15727 bp, 36 predicted proteins | sample 6106831 | NCBI WGS metagenome assembly SCPN01 (sample SAMN10720447, study PRJNA508395) | human gut metagenome | isolation source: Participant 1, 0 month
AGCAAGAATTTTCCTCAAAGGGCGGGCTCTCCATCCGGCAGATTTTTGAGAGGTGCGACGCCTGCCGTTCCCGGCAGTATCCTGCAAATACCAGGGCCATATTTAAACCGCAGTTTCACTGCTCCACCCGGCGCTGGGTCCGCTGGCCGCTCATACCGCAATGGGAGGGTGGAGCACCCTCCGGTAGGCGATGGCCTGCCGCAGCGGAGGCAAACCTCTCCCGCTCCACCGGGCCGCTGCAGGAGGAAAAATCCACGTCAATCCAATTGGCGGCACTGTCCCCAAACAAACTCCCCAGCCGGGAGAGGATCCTTGGCTGTCCGTACCGCCGGTGGCCTGCAAGCTCTGCAAGGCGAAGAGGATGTCGTTTTGCTCCTCCTTGGTCAGGAGGGACTTGTCCAATACAAAACCGGGCAGCAAACCCAAAGCCGCCGCCCTCCCTTTGGTGGAGTAAATGGGGATCCCCGCTTGGGAGAGGGGCCTCCACATCCCGGTAGATGGTCCGGGTGGAGACTTCAAACCGCTCCGCCAGCTGGGAGGCGGTCATCTCCCCCCGCTCCAGCAGGAGATAGATTATTTGAAACAGCCGGTTGCCCTGCACAGGTGATCCCTCCCTTTTGCTGGTAAACTTTCAACAAGTTGTTGACTTGTTGTGGAAAACTCAGCTGGCCATCAAAATCCCAGCAGTGCTAGCACCAAAATGAACGGGATACAAGCGCACCCCATACTGGGCCGTTTTTGTGGCATGACCCTTCTCCCCGTTGTAGAACAGGGCGACCGCCACCCCGGCAAGGGCCCACTGCATATAAAGGTCTCCGCCAACGGGGACCGGTGATGGAGCCCCTGGAACAACCAGATCAATATCCCAGTTGGGCCACAGGGAAGAAGAGCATCCAAATCACTGCCCGTTTTTGCAGTGGAAGCTCCATGGTCAGATAGAAGGCGGGAACCAGCATGGCATACATCCCTCCGCCCTCGGTGCGGAAGAACTCCGCCGCCGCGATGGGCAGAAAAGCGGCAAGAAGGGCCAGAGAGGGGTTCTGTTCCTTCTCCCGCTCATACAGGGCAATGGAGAGGAGACCCAACCCCAAAGTGAACATGAAATTCAAGGGATGTACAGCTCTTCCCCAGCCGTGCTTCCCAGGCTTTCAGATAGAGGAAATAGGGGATTTGCGCCAGCGCCCCAAACAAAAAGATTCGCTGGGCATAACGCTTTTACGCTGCGGGTGTGGCGGTTGGCGATGCAGAAAAGGAAGATGGGAGCGGCGATCAGCCCTAAATATGGCAGTGCTAAAATGAGGAAACCAGCAAACCAGGAGAGGGCATCCCCCACCGGGCCGGGAAAGCAGTATAGCAGCAAACGCCTCCAGCGGCTGGTCAAACAGTTCCAGGTGGAAGGGTGGTGATACACATGGTCGAACAGCATGGATAGGGACAGCGACGGTTTTAAGGCGAAGCTCCATAGGGCACCTCCTTGCCGCACTGTTTTCATACTACCTGCTCCCGGCGAGAGTCAAGGCGGCGCGCCTGGGGACGACGGAAAACGGGGCCGTCACAAAGGCAGCCCCCGCGATCTTTATCATATTGTTTCGTCCCGGTACAGGGATTTTCCAAAGGCATAGGCTTTCTCTAGATGGCTGGTATGGCCGATCTGTGGCTGCCCATTGGTGCTGCCACACCCTCCGGCTAAAACCATCCCCTTGTCGTGAAACCCGATGTAGTTGACCAGGGCAAAGCGGTAGTAGGACACCGTCTGCTCAAAGGTCCAAAAATAATTGTCCGCTGCAGTCATCAGCAGGGCGCAGTCTTTGGCCGGGTACTTCTCGTAACGGCCGAGGGGTGGGTTGGGATCCTTCTGGGCGATGGCGTAGAACCGCTCAATCAGTGCCCTTCAACCAGGAGGATATGGTCAAAAATACAGCGGCGAGGCAAATGCGATCAGATCGGCGGCCAGGATTTTATCGGCACCCCCTGGAACCCATCCTTCTGGACGGGGCTTTCCATAGCGGCAGGCGTTGCAGCCCAGGCAGCCTTTGACCTCAGTTTGGAGCAGGGAGACCTTCTCCACCTGGTGCCCAGCCTCCTGTGCTCCGCGGATAAACGCGTCCACCAATTGGGCGAGTGTTCCCCGGGCCGTCCACCGCCCACAATAACCAGTATCTTCTTCATATCCTCTTCCTTTCTCGTTGTGAATTTCAGTGCTTTCTGTTATTCTATATTTGCAATGGATAAGAAGCAAGTACGCACTTAAATACTATCGAAAGGAAAGTGTCCTATATGAGTATGGAACCCTATGAAAACGATCCAGTCTTTGACCGACACCCCTTTGGCTATACCCTGTCGATGATCGGTGGGAAATGGCGGCTGGTCATTCTCTACTGGCTGGTGGAATACGAAGCAATCCGTTTTCAATGAATTGCAGCGGAAAATTGGCACCATCACCTACAAAACCCTGAGCGCGCAACTCAAAGAGATGGAAGCGGACGGCCTCGTTCTGCGCAAAGAGTACCCCAAATCCCGCCGAAAGTGGAATACAGCCTTTCAGACAAGGGCCGTTCCCTTCTCCCCATTATGGAGGCCATGTGCCAGTGGGGGCTCGACCACAGCGGAAGGATCCTATTAGCTACACAAAACCACTGGGGTGCCCGGTTTCTTCTGCGGCCTTATTATTTTCCCTGTCGCCCGAGTTCCCCCTAAAGGGAACTGCTGAATCCCACAAGGTTCCCTTTGAAAAGGTGCGGTTTATCCATTTCCGGCTGGGAGTTGCTATAATAAAGAGGAGGGCTTTCGCAGGGGAGTCTTTCAGGGACGCTATTCTCCATCCGATTTGCCTCACCCAACAAAGGGCAGCAATTGAATGAACATCGTTGCAGGAACATGTTGCAAGCTACTCTGTGCCTCTCAAGCGTGCGGGCCTCCTGGATTCCAACCCAGGGGAGGTCTGCCTGTACATTCTCCACTCACCTCCCTCACCGGGGAGAATCTCCAGTACATCCGCACCCTGGTGCCGGATGAACGCTGCCAAGTGACCGGCGTGGCATCCCGGAGGTAGCGGATGCCCCAGTGCTGTTCCATCCCTAAGGAGATGTACTACCGCATCTTCTCTGCCCGGCTGTTGCCCCAATCCCTGGACAGGGCCCTCTATCTGGACCGGATATGATTGTCGAACCTCTCTTTGGCCCCCTGTACAACCCATGGAGATGGGGGATCACTACTTTGCAGCAGCCAGTTCCATCAACCCGCTGACCCAAGTGGGTTTAAACACCGGCTGGACATGCCGGATGACGGAATACTTCAACTCTGGGGTGCTGTTGATGAACCAAAGAAGCTGCGGGCTACCCAGGATCTGAAGCCCCTGCGGTACATCGAGGAAAACCGGGAAAAGCTGATCCTGCCCGACCAAGATGTGCTCAACGCCCTGTACCACGACCGCACCATCCTTCTGGACCCCATGGTCTACAATTTTGATGCGCGGTATTATGGTGCCACCCGGGTGGGTTCCTGGGTAAAATCAACCTGGGTTGGATGCGCAAAAATACCGCTATCATCCACTATTGCGGGGCCAATAAACCCTGGAATCCCTTGTATCTGAAGTGGGGATTTTATAAGGAAGTGGCCCAGAAAATGGGCTTGGAGGAATAGGGCCATCCCACAAAGCCGCCGCGAAGAGCTTTTATTTTAAAAATTTGGGGCAAGACTGTATCCCAAAGGGAAGTTTCTGTGAATTTTTACCCCTCCACATTGACATTGAGGCAAAATATTATAGAATATAACTATTCTATTTTATAAGGAGTTTGCCATGGATGTTTTGCAGTTTAAAACAGCAATCTGGAACCTGCAGCGATCCATCGCCGAAAATGCCAACGCGCTGTTTTCCTCGGTGGCGGCGCAGAACGGTCTGACCCCAGCAAGCGGCCTTCTTCTGGAGCTTGCACAAAAAGCTGCCGCATGGGGACTTAGCCCGCACCTTGTGCCTGACCAAGACCAACGCCACCCACTATGTAAGCATTTAGAAGAGGCTGGATACCTCACCCGCCGCCGGGGCGAAACCGACGAGCGGGTGGTCTGGTCACCTTATCCCCAGGGGAAGAGGCAGCCACCAGCTGGAAACCGCCTTTGAACAGCAGATTCAGCCACTTTTCCAGCCGGAGGACACCCAGGAACTGGAGTTGGTCGTAGACGGCATGCGGCGGCTGGATAGCCTGCTCAAGCGGATGCGCTCCGTCCTGGAGCACATCACCCAAGAAGGAGAATGATCCGATGAAAGAACAAAAATCCCCAAGAAACCCCTGTTGTTTTATTACGCCATCGTCATGCTGGCGGTCATCCTGTTCAATTCCATGGTGATGCCCTACTTTGTCCGCCGCCAGGTCACCGATGTGGATTACGGCACCTTCCTCTCCCAGGTGGAGGAGGGCAAGGTGGAGTCGGTGACCATCGAGGACGGGGAAATCCTCTTCAAAGGAAAAGATGAAAACGGCGAAGCCCGCTGGTACATCACCGGCGGATGAACGACCAACCCTAGTGGAGCGTTTGAAGGATAAAGTCCCCTTTCAACGCACCGGCACAAAAAGCTCCCCATCATCACCTTGCTTCTCTCCTGCTGCCCATCCTCCTATTTATGGGCTTGGGGCAGCTTTGATGAAGAGCATGGAAAAGCGGATGGGCGGCAATGCCATGACCTTAGGCAAAAGCAACGCAAAATCTACGTCTCCGCCCAGACTGGCAAGACCTTTGCCGACGTGGCCGGCCAGGATGAGGCCAAAGAATCCCTACAGGTGATTGTGGACTTCCTCCACGACCCTGCAAATACACCGCCATCGGCGCCACCATGCCGAAAGGGCCCTGTTGGTAGGCCCTCCCGGCACCGGCAAGACCCTGTTGGCCCAAGCGGTGGCTGGGAAGCCCAGGTTCCCTTCTTTTCCATCTCCGGCTCGGAATTTGTGGAGATGTTTGTGGGTATGGGCGCAGCCAAAGTCGGGACTTGTTTAAACAGGCCCAGGAAAAGCCCCTGCATCGTGTTCATCGACGAGATCGACACCATCGGCAAAAGCGGGACAACGGCGGCATCGGCGGCAACGACGAGCGGGAGCAGACCCTCAACCAGCTGCTGACCGAGGATGGACGGCTTTGACGGCAAAGGGAGTTGTCATCCTGGCGGCCACCAACCAGTGGACACCTTGGACAAAGCCCTCCTCCGGTAGGGGCGCTTTGACCGCCGCATCCCGGTGGAGCTGCCTGACCTGGCCGGCCGGGACATCCTCAAGGTCCACTCCAAAAAAATCCTCACCGAACCGGACATCGACTACCGGGCCATCGCCTTGGCAACCAGTGGCGCATCCGGCGCAGAACTGGCCAATATCATCAACGAAGGCGCCCTCCGGGCGGTGCGCAGCGGCCGGACGTTGGTCAGCCAAAGCGATTTGGAGGAATCGGTGGAGGTGGTCATCGCCGGATACCAGCGCAAAAACGCGGTCATCTCCCCCAAGGAGCGGGAGATTGTCGCTTACCACGAAATCGGCCACGCCCTGGTGGCGGCCAAACAGTCGGATAGCGCCCCTGTCCACAAAATCACCATCATCCCCCGCACCTCCGGTGCGCTGGGCTACACCATGCAGGTGGACGAAGGGGAAAAATTCCTCATGTCCCGGGAGGAAGCCTACTCCAAACTGGCCACCCTCACCGGCGGCCGCGCGGCTGAGGAGTTGATCTTCGGCACCATGACCTCCGGCGCCTCCAACGACATTGAACAGGCCACCCGCCTTGCCCGGTCGATGGTAACCCGCCTGGGTATGACCGACGCCTTTGACATGATGGCCCTAGAGACCTTGAACAACCAGTATCTGGGCGGAGACGCCTCTTTGACCTGCTCCCCCCAGACCGCCGCCAAGATTGACGACCAGGTGCTGGCCTGATCAAAACGCCCACGCCGGGCAGTGGAGATCCTCAAGGAGAACCAGGAGAAACTCCATGAGCTGGCCAGCTACCTGCTGGAGAAGGAGACCATCACCGGTGAGGAATTCATGGAGATCCTAAACCGTTAAACCATTTGGAGGAGACGATTGCATGAACCGATTTTTCCCGGGGCTGGAACGGCGCTACAGGCTGGACCAGTTGTCCATCGCTATGGCGGCCCTCTCTGTTTTCTCTCCCTGTTCCTCCCCGGTACCACCGCAATGGATTTTCACCTTGGTCAGCCATTTCTGCGCTGCCCTGCTCCTCCTGGCGCTGTGGCGGACCCTCTCCGGGACACCTCCCGCCGCTGGGCGGAAAATGAGAAGTTCCTGCGCTATTGGAACCCCATTCAACAGAAGATCATACCTGGTGGAACCGCCTGCGGGACCAGGACCACCGGTATTTCCGGTGCCCGGGATGCGGCCAAACCCTGCGGGTTCCCAAAGGCCGGGGTACGGTGCGGATCACCTGTCCCCGCTGCCACCAAGAGATCATCCGGAAAACCTAATCCGTCCTGGGAGGGCTGTACAGCCCTCCCAGTTGTTCTCCGATAACAGGACACTTTACAACGCCAATCCGAGGTATACTCATTTTATATAAGCATCTAAACCGAGCATCGCCCACCGGGCTGCCGGCACAGGAAAGAGGGTTCCCTATGACAGTACAATCCATTTCGAATCATCACCTTCAGCCCCACCCACAGCAGTTTAAACGCCGCAAAAGCCGTGGCTTCCGCCTTTGACTGCCCTGTGGAAGTGGAGACATCACCACCTCCTGGCGGGAGCCTCACAGCGCCCCCTTCTCCTCCGGTGAGCTGCTGATTGCCTCGGTGCCGGTGTACGGGGCCGGATCCCAGCCTTTGTGGAGCCGTATCTCCGTTCCCTCAGGGAATGGTGCAGCCACCTGCCCTGTGGTGGTTTACGGAAACCGCGCCTATGAGGACGCCCTCTTGGAGCTGGGGACATCCTGGCGGGAGACGGGTTCCTGCCGGTGGCCGGGGCAGTGTTTGTGGCGGAGCACTCCATGACCGCCAAGGTCGCCACAGGCCGCCCAGCAAAGGAGAACTGGCCGAGGGAAAAGCCGGGGAACAACTCAAAGCGAGCTGGCGAAGACGACCTTTCCCAGTGGGATCCCCGGCAACCGCCCTATAAGGAGCGCAAGCCCAGCGGCGGAGATCCTATGTACCCCGCCACCAGAGAACTGCATCGGCTGCGGGATCTGTGCCAAAGGCTGCCCGATGCAGATCATCTCCCGCGAGGATTTTTACCATCATAGCCCCGGAGAACTGCATCCCGCTGCTGCGCCTGCGTGAAGAATTGCCCAGCGGGCGCTAAGCACTTCGATTCTCCCCTTTTGCCGCCTGCAGCAGATGATGGAGGGAACTTTGTAGGGAGCACCAGCCGGAATTCTACCTGTAAATCCTCAAAGCAAACCGCCTAAAAAGAGGACGACCGTCCTCTCTTTTCTATCCATCCCTCTCTGTTCTGCAAAGGGGAACCACAACATAAATAGCTTCCGCAACTGGGTGATGGTGTCGTTGCTGCAGCACCATCCTTGTCCCCCCAATAGTTGGGTGTTGCCGCGGGGATGATCAACTCCGTCGGGTGATGGAGATCATCACCGAGCTGGCAGGAATATTCAGTTCCCCCAGGGTCTTGCCGTGGAGGGGGCTCTCCTTGGGGATTTCCAGCTCACTGATGGAGGCTTTTCCCCGGTTGACCGAGACCAGCTGTTTGATGGCGGAGGCATCCACCTCCCGCTCCAGCAACCGGGCGATGCTGTCGGTGCTGGAGACCGGGATATCCACTCCCAGCCGCTTCATAATCGCTGCATTTTAGGGTTGTTGACCCGGGCCACCGTCTTTTAATGCCAAAGTATTGTTTAGCCAGCTGGCAGGCCACCAAATTGTCTTCGTCCCGGCCAGTGACCGCCACCAGCCCTTCTGCGTCGCGGGCGCCAGCGCCTTCCAGCACCTCAATTAAGGTGCAGTCCCCGCAGACCACAGGGTAATCCAGCTCGTTGGCAATTTTGGCGCAGAGGTGTTTGTCTTTCTCCACAATATGGGGCTCATGCCCGTGCTCGGTCAGCGTCTGGGCCAGAAAATAGCCCACTTTTCCACCGCCTACTACAATCACTTTCACCGGGGTCTCCTCCCTTCTCAATCCACAACTTTCGTAAAGACCAACCGGTCTTGGGCGGTCAAGTTCACCGTCTTTTCCCCTGCCAGATCCATGCCATCGGGGTGCAGCACCCCGAACAACACACCTAAGGTATCCTTCACCTCATTGGAGCGCCGGCCCACCCACTCCCGGGGCATGGGCACGGTGGTGAAGGGTGGAACTGTCAAAGGTCATCTGCTGAACTTCACCACTGTCGGTGAGGATGGCGTGGATGGCATCCACTGCCAAATTGGTGGGGCAGACGGTGTGCAGGCCGAGCTGGTGAACACTTGGGTCCTCTGGGGGTCGTAAATGCGGGTCAGCACCCGAGGAACCTTGAAGACCTCCTTGGCGATTTGAGACCATGATATTCTGGTTGTCGTCTGAGCTGACCGCTGCCACCGCGTCGCAAACCTCTATGCCTGCACGGCGCAGCACTTCCGTATCAATAGCCAGCCCCGTCACGGTGAGTCCGGAAAAATCGTTGTCCAACAGTTCAAAGTTCTGTTCGTCTTTGTCGATGACCGAGACATCGTGCCCCTCCCGGGAGAGGATGGAAGCCAGATGGGACCCATGGTCCGGCAGCCAATCACCAGGATATTCATGTTCTAAGTCCTCCTTGTAGGCAGATGGAAAGCCTCCCTCTCATTGGGGATGGGGCGGCAGGCGCCAGATTCTTTCCACAATACAGGGTTATTATATCGAATTTCTTTGATGTTAAAAGGGATAACGAGATTCTTTATACAAAATAATAACCCGGCTGTGCCGGTTGCCGCCAGCTGCCGGCAACCTCCATGGGGATTGCCTCCACAAACCGCAAGGCGGAGGCTGCAAACCTCCGCCTTGCCTATCAAACTAAAAATGGCCTTCCATGTTATTTTTCTGGAGTTTCCCTTGAAGTGTCAAACGAGCTTGGAGGGAACCCTACAGCAGCACCGGTTTGCAGAGCACCCGGTCGATCTTGGTATCCAAACTGTTAGCGGCGTGGGCGCAGCACCAGAGCGGTGTCTGCGCCGCGAAGTGGTTCCGCCGATGGCGATGACGGGTTTTGATAGGGGATCATCCCGCCGTCCAGCGCCATCACCGAACACTCCACCGCCACTTTCGTGCCCTGGCCCAGCATCCGCAGAATAGGCCATCACCTCGATGGAAATCCCGCCGAATTTGGCGGACAGCCCCCGCTCCGCCCCGCTGAGGACGTGGGTGGCAGTGTAAACCTGGATGCCCGCGGCCTCCAGGCGGCTTTGCGCTCGGCGGGCATCTCTTGGACTTCGGGTCTTTAAATCCAAAACAGTGGCTCACCGCCACAACATGCAGGCCGGGCGGGCGGCATCCTTGAGCAAGTCGGCGGTGTCACCGGTGTTGGTAGCCACCACAATGGTGTCAATCCCCAGCTCCTTAGCGGCCTGAAGGGCAATATTCACTATCTCCTCGGTATTCTGTTTGCCGGGCTTTTCAAAATACATGCAAAACTCCTCCTTACATAGGTCTGTTTTTCCACGGGCTGCTACTGTGGCTCTATCTAGGAAAAGCCGGGCGCCACTCTGCGGCGGGAAGGGCCTCGCCACTACAAAGAATTGGGAGGAATTCCACCCCCACAGCAATTCTTTACACGCCATAGGCTTTGCCCGTGGCAATGGACAAAGGCTTTTCAAAATCATTGCTTCTTGCGATTATTATAGCACAAAGTCTGTACAAATCCTGGAAAAATTTCGGTGGGGCTACTGCCCGGACACGCCGCCCGGCAGAAGATCCCTCCCCTATGATCCCAGGGCGGCCACAGCAGCGCAAACCCTTCCTTCATTTCTCTCCGGCGCACCCACCCCCGGCGAATCCTTCTTTCAAAATTTATCTGAAATAAGCGGCAAAGAGTTTACCAAAACAACATAAAATGCACACATTTATCCCGTATACTAAGTATAGATCAAAAAGGAAAGGAGGAATGACTATGATGAAAATGTTCTACTGCGGACCGGATAGCGGTGATATCGACGATTTGATTTTCGGGGATGAAGAATACTATCCCAGCGAGAAATAATGAGATAGATTTCACGTCCGCACACGGCGGAAAACGACCGGAGCCCTACCAGGAGGGTTCGCGGTCCTTTTCATTTTGGGGAAAACCCTTGCCTCCTTCCTCCATCGGCGGTATACTGGGAATACAATTTTCATCCCCAAGGGGAGAAAGGAGCGTTCCATGGAACTTCGGCCCTACCAGCCCCAGGATTTGGACGCTATCTTGGAGCTGTTTTATGAGACCGTCCACGCGGTCAACCGGCGGGATTATTCCCCAGCCAGCTGGATGCCTGGGCCCCAAGCAGCCGGACCGGGACCGCTGGGCCCAATCCCTGGCTGCACACTACACAGTCGTTGCTGTGGCGGGAGGGACGGTCGCCGGATTTGCCGACCTGGCCTCTGACGGGTACTTCGACCGGTTGTTTGTCCACAAGGACTTCCAGCGCCAGGATCGCCACCGCTTTGGCCGGTTGGATCGAAGGCAAGCCCGGGAGCTTCCCTCCCTTCGGTCTGCACCGAGGCTTCCATCACCGCCCGGCCCTTTTGAGAAGCGGGGCTATCGGGTGGTGCAGGAGCAGCGCAAACCCCACAACGGCCAGGTTTTTGTCAACTTTGTCATGGAAAGCGCCTGGGAGAACCCCATTTGCATTAAAACCGGGAACCGGCCAAAGGCCGGTTCCCGGTTTTTATCTACGGTCTTTGGGTAGACGCTTACTCCTCAAAGGGCCGCATAAGCTCTTTGGCGTCCTCCCCCCTTTGGGCAGACGCTTGCTCCTCAAAGGGCTGCATAAACTCTTTGGCATCCTCCCCACCTGGCTGGCGCGAAAAGGAGACCGATCCAGAGCCATCGTCCGGCGGGTCGATGGGCTCCAATTTGAGGATGGTCTTCTCCTTCTCCGGTACGGAAAGACATACAGGTGTATTCCTCGCTTTGGCGGTCAAAACACAGGAAAGCCCGTATTGGGCCCTCCTCCTGGGCAGCTTCCACCCATTGATCGGGCTGAAGGGGACTGCAGTTCCTCCTGCTGCTTTGCATCCAGGGAAAGGGGTAGCGGAAATCCCCGGCTCAAAATGGCAGCCCACCGTGTCAAAGCCGTCCAGCGAAACACCGCCCACTTGGGCCGGCGCTTCCGCCTGAGAGGACATGGGCGGGGCTCTCCCCGCTGGGGAGCGCATCCGGCCAGCAGCACTGCAAGGGCAAACAAGCAGATCCATATTCGTCTCATTTTCCTGCCCCTTGCCGCTACAGCTCTTTTCATCTTGAAATGGGGATGCCGGAGGATCAGCTCTTCGCTGGTCACCTGATACCCCAGGGCGAGGTAGAAGTCCAGCGCCACCTTCCGGGCGTCCAGAACGATGGTGGAGAAGCCCTTCCCTTCATCAACTCTTCGCCGTAAGCCACCATCTTCCAGTGGACGCCCTGGCGGCGGCAGCTCTCATCCACTGCCACCTGGCGCATCTGGGTGACACCCTCCCCTGTCGATGAACAGCAGCGTCCCCACCCAGGCGGCCTCCGTCAAAGGCCCACATGCCAGTAGGTGTTCTCCTGGGAGAGATCCTGCTTGTACAGGTTGAGGCCCAAGGGCACCCGCAGAATCTCATTGCGCAGGGCCAGCTCGTCTTCATACTCCTTAGTTCCCCATTGGATGTCGCGCACCACAATTTCGCTCATGATTCCATTCCTCCTTGTTTTGTTTGAATTCCGGCTATTTTCTTTCATCCTATCACAATCGGGATAAAAGGAACCCTACAGCAGGGATAGGAACCACAGCGTGCAGAAATACCCCAACGCCCCACAAGCGGGGAAGGTGAGCAGCCAGGCAAAGACCATCTGGCCAAACACCCTCCGGTCGGCGGTTTTGCCACCCACCCCAGCACTGCGGCAGTCTTGGTGTGGGTGGTGGAGACTGAAGCCCACAGGGTGGTCAAAAGCAGGCTGATCGACCCCGCCAAACCGGAGTAGAGGGCGGATTTGTGATCCAGCCGGACCATTTTCCCCACCTTGCGGATAATGCGGCCTCCGCCGGTGTAGGTGCCAGGGCCATGACCAAGGCGGTGAGGGCCACCACCTGCCAGTTGCCCGCCAGCTCCACCGGCCGCTGGGGAGCCCCGGGCGATCCAGTCGGCGATGAGGAACACCGCAGCGAACTTCTGCCCGTCCTGGGCGCGTGGCAAAAGGCCATCAAGGCGGCGGAGCCAACCTCCCCGGACATAAAACCGGTCGCCCAGATGCTTTTCCCACGGGAGAAACAGCCGTTGAACCCCCCAGCCCAGGAGATAGCCCAGCACCAGGGAGAGAACCAGGCCCGCAAGCACCCGCATGAGACCGCTCCAGATGGATCCCCGCCCCTTGGTTGAGGGCATAGCCGCCCCCATGGTTCCGGCGATAAGGGCGTGGCTCTCACTGGTGGGGATGCCGAACCACCAAGCCCCACCGCAAAGAGCACGATAGCAGTCATCGCCCCCGCCAGTGCGGCCAGGGAGTGGGCCGAATCCACCGCGGCAAAGTTGACTAGGCCGGAAATGGTGTCCGCCACCGCCGGGCAGAGGGCGGTCATGGCCACAACCCCTGTTCATGGCGGTCCGCCAGGGTCACCGCCCGCTTATAAGGCAGCACACCGGAGGCCACCACACCGGTTATGGCCCCAGGGCATCGGTCCAGCCGTTGACAAAGACCACGGCCAGCACCAGGCACAAGGTCCAAAGCTTTAAAAGAGCCATGTCCGCTCCTCCTCGTTTTCAATCGCGGACAACAAAAAGGCCCGCGTACTGCATCATACGCGGGCCGTCCCATTTTTAGTCTTTGTTTATTCACCCAGCAGTGCCTTGTACAGGTCCCCTTTTTTGAACCCCGTCTCCCGGGAAGCCTCTTTGGCCGCCTGGCTGATGCCGGTTCCCCCGGCGATGAGGCCCCGGGCCAATTCCAAGGCGTCCTCAAAGGAGAGGATGTTCCTCCGGCTTAGCCCCTCGATCACCAGTACAAACTCCCTTTAGGAGTCACCTGCCGGTAATACTCCGCCGCCTTTGGCAGGGTGGTGCGGATGACCTCCTCGTGGAGCTTGGTCAACTCCCGGCAGATGGAGACCTGCCGGTCCCCGCACCTTGCTCATGTCCTCCAAAGTGGAAAGGAGTTTGTGGGGCGCCTCATAAAAAATCAGGGTGTGGGGGTCGTCCTTCACCGACTCCAGATGCTGAAACCGGCTGGTTTTCACCGACAAAAACCCTCAAAGGCAAAGCGGCTGGTTTTGAGGCCGGAGACCGCCAAGGCGAGACGGCGGCGCTGGGGCCGGGCACCGCCTCGATGGGGACCCATGCTCCCGGCAGATGGCCCCAAATCCTCCCAGGGTCGGAAATACAGGGCATCCCGCGTCGGTGACGATGGCGCAGCTCTCCCCCCAGCAGCCGGGAGGATGATCTCTCCCGCAGATTGTGTTCATGAGAGGTGATCATGGGCTTTTTAAGCGCCAGGTGGGAGAGCAGCTTCATGGTCACCCGGGTATCCTCCGCGGCGATGAAGTCCACCTCGGATAGGACCTGCGCCGCTCTGGGGGAGAGGTCCCCAGGTTGCCGATGGGGGTGCCCACACGCCACATTTACCCATAGTTTCACCTTTTCCCATAGATTTTCAGTAGTTCTTCTGAGAAGCCGTCCTCCCCTCGATGAGGAGAGGAGCCTCCACCTGCAAAAAGGCTTTGCCCCTTCTTCCCTCACAGAGGAAGAGCCAGGGCCGACCACAACCGCTGCTGGACAAACCGCACCCGCTTGGGTTCCAAACCCTGCTGACGAAGCAAGGTGAGGACATCGCAAAGCCAGCTCCGGCGCTGGCAGAGGCAGAACCGCCCCCAAACTTCAAAGCCGGGCCGCAGCGGCCACCACATCGGCAAGGCTGCACTGTGTCTCATGCCGGGCGATTTTTCACTCTCCCACTCGCTTAGGATTCCCCTCCCTCCACTTTGTAAGGAGGGTTGCAGGTGACCAGGTCAAACCTGGCCGGACTCCAGCTGGGGCGGAAGATCCTTCAAATCCGCGCAGATGGGGATAAGCCTTCCCCAAGGCCGTTTTCTCCACCGAGGAGGACAGCTGGGCAATGGCCTTTGCTGGATGTCCACCCCAAAGGCCAGTTTAGGGCATCCTCCGGTAGGCGGAACCACAGCATGGGGATGATGCCGCACCCGGTGCCCAAATCGCAGGCCAGGTCTTTTCGCCGGGGCGCGGCAAAATCCGACAACAGAAAGGCGTCGGTGCCGAATTGTGGTCGGGGTGACGCAGAGGGTCCGGTCGCCTAAAGCTTCATAATGGTGGGGAAATCCAGTTCCATGCCATTTCTCCTTTTCGGGCCGCGGGCCAGCCCATAAATTCAGTAAGTATTCGGGCCGCCGGCTTTTCAAAGGCTTCCCATGCCTCCCCAGCAAGAGGGCCAGGCAGAAATTCCTGCCATCCGCTTCCTGTGGCCATTATAGCATCCATTGGGAAATGGGTCAAAAAAGATGGGTACAGCGTGGGGCTGTACCCATCTTCCTATGTGCGAACCGGAGCCTACTGAGCGCTGGGAGCGCCAACAGGGCAAACACCTGCGCAAGCGCCACACTCGATGCAGGTAGCTGCGTCGATCACATATTTGCCGTCACCAGCAGAGATCGCGTTTACGGGGCACTCAGCCTCGCATGCGCCGCAGCTGATGCACTCATCAGAAATTGCATATGCCATGGGTTACACCTCCTTAAATGTTCAAGTTCATTGTACCATAGATCGGAAAAAATCAATCAATCTTCCATAAAATATTTGTGAATGAATTAGCTTTCTCTCAATCATCCGCCCGCTGCACCCTGCCACACAAAACTGGAAAGGCCGCAGCCATGGGCTGCGGCCTTTAAAAATAGATTCTCATAAAACCCTCGGCTAGGTTACCCCTCCAGCTTTTTGGGGCTTTGGCTTCGTCGTCCTTCACCTTGATCTGCCCATCCCGGATGACGCGGACCTCGCTCTTGTCGAAGATGTGGGGCGCAGCGTCCATGGCTTTGTCCATCCCGCACCTTGAGCACACCGGTGAGCAGGTTGACCTCCTGGACCGTGCCCCGCCGTCAGGGGGTATTGACGGTGGCGCCCACTTTTGGGGTGGTGCGCAGCAGGTCATCGTAGGCGGTCTGCTCAAATTTGAGGCAGCACATCAACCGCCACAGGTGCCGGAGATTTTGGTGGGGTTGAGGGAAAGGCCCTGCTCTTTGGCCATTTTATGGAAACCGGCTGGAACTCCCCAAAGGTGGAGCAGCAGAAGGCCGCCCGCAGACGCCAATCCCAACATTTTGGCTTCCCGCACCCCGATCTGCCGCAGCTCAATCCGGGTGCGGAACACCAGGCAGGTCCTTGACCAATTCCCGGAAATCACCCGGCCATCCGCTGTAAAGTAAAACAGGATTTTGTTGCTGTCAAGGTGTATTCCACGTCCACCAGCTTCATATCCAGCTTGTTTTCCTGGATCTTTTTCTGGCAGACCTCCGCCGCCTGTTTCCTTTTGGCGGTTGCGTTCCACCTGGTCAGATCGGCCTTGGTTTGCCACCGGATCACACCTTTTTCAAGGGTTTACAATCTCGTGTTCC
>SCPN01000640.1_pt1 | contig 15621 bp, 10 predicted proteins | sample 6106831 | NCBI WGS metagenome assembly SCPN01 (sample SAMN10720447, study PRJNA508395) | human gut metagenome | isolation source: Participant 1, 0 month
GGCAGAATGGAAAGTGCCATATCCTTGAAAGCGATGGTCTTTCCGTGGAACAGCTCCAGGAAATACATGCCGTCCGCCTTTGCGAGCGGTGCGATCTCCTCTGTGTCGAATGTTAAGCGGAAATACTTCAGTTCTTCCGTGTAATCAGTCAGGAACTGTTTCATAACTGCGTATGCCGTCTCCTGATATGTCATTCCGGCAAGCTCGTCCATTGTCACATCCAGTGTCGGGATGCGCTCCGGAACGTAGAGGCCGCCATCATTTGCAAGTCCTTTTAAAACCGCCTGGGATGCTGTCACACCAGTCTCCCCGCCGCGGGTACTTCCATATAATAATTCTGCCATCGCTTCCTCTCCTTTAAACAGGTACAGTGGTAAACTTTAGGGCAAGTGTAGCATAAATTTTGGGGGGTTGCAAGATAAAAGTGTCATGGCTGGCGTAGTGTGTCATTACATCACCAAATGGTTAGACAGTAAATTCAAATGGTAACTAGCCTGTAGATGCTCAACTACATAAAACGAGAAGAAACCCCTCAGAGATAGCCGCTCTGAGGGGTTTCCTTTTGAACATTTGGATTACGTCTCTTATGTTCTTTCCTTTACATTATAGCATATGAGAGAATCGTTTTCAATATACCTCGATATACAATCTACGCCGCCGCTGCTTTTTTCTTCTGCATCATCTGCAGTGCCGCGGAGACACCAACAAGGACGATACCGACAAGGTCTGTCACGGTTCCCGGAATGATCAGGCAGAGACCTCCGACGATGGATAAGAGCCTCTCGATCACATTCAGGTTCGCGAACATGTAGCCTTCAAGACCGGCTGCAACGCCAAACAGACCGATCAGGGATGTTACGATGATCGTTACAACACCGAGAACGCCTGTATCGATAAATAACATTGCCGGGTTAAACGCGAAGATATACGGTACGATGAACGCTGCGATCGCAAGACGGGATGCGTTTAACGCGGTCTCATCGGTGGATTTCGCGATCGCGGATCCTGCGTAAGCTGCAAGAGCAACCGGCGGTGTGATATCTGCTACGATACCGAAGTAGAATACGAACATGTTGGCAGCGATCTTGTTGATTCCCATGCCGCTTTACAAGGATCGGTGCAATGTGGTGTTCCATATGATGTAGTTTGCAGTTGTCGGAACGCCCATACCAAGAACGTGATACAGGTTAACATAGTAAGGAATAATGCTACGATCACGCGGTCACCGGCAACGCCGACAATTGCGGAGATCAGAAGCTGTCCAAGACCGGTCATTGTTACGACACCGGCGATGATTCCGGCAACGCCGCAGGCAACAGCTACGGAAAGTGTATTCTTACCGCCTGCCTCCAACGCGTTGATGAATCTTGTCGGGTTCATTCTTGTTTCTTTATTCGGCATGCTGACAAGGATTGCAAGAGCGGTAGCGATGATCGCTGCACGGGACATCGTGTAGCCCATCATAACCATTGCAACAAGGGCAACTAACGGAATAAGAAGATAACCCTGACGGACAAATAACGGTCCGAATTTCGGAAGCTCATCCTTCGGGATACCCTTTAAGCCAAGTCTCTTTGCCTCAAGATGTACGGTAATGAAGATACCTGTAAAGTAGAGGAGTGCCGGGAAAATCGCTCTCATCGCGATCTCGCCGTACTGAACGCCTACCATCTCAGCCATTAAGAATGCAGCGGCGCCCATGATCGGCGGCATGATCTGTCCACCTGTGGAGGAAGCTGCCTCAACGGCACCTGCGAATTCACCCTGATAACCGGTCTTCTTCATTAACGGGATCGTTACGGAACCGGTCGTTACTGTATTACCAACGGAGCTTCCGGATACCATACCGCAGAGAGCAGAGGAGATAACCGCTACCTTTGCCGGTCCGCCTGTGGAAGCGCCTGCTAGGGAGTTTGCTAACTGGATAAAGAATTCAGAAATACCGGTCGCCTCAAGGAAAGCGCCGAACAGGATAAACAGTGCGATATACGTGGAGCAGACACCGATCGGAGTACCGATAACACCGCTCGTCGTATAGAACAGGTTGTAAACGATGGACTTTAAGACTACTGCAAAGGCTCTGCCCTGTCCAAGTCCGTTATAAAACGCATAACCCACAAAGAATGTCGCCACACAGAGGATCGGAATACCTACAACGCGGCGGCATGTTTCTGCTAAGATCAGGATACCGATCACGCCAACGATAACCTCTGTCTGGCTGATTCGTGTCGCGTGTCCGATAATTGTTTTAAAGTTAAATACGAAATAGAAGTAAGCACCGGCTCCGAGTACCATAAGGATAATATCGTAGATCGGAACGGAATTCTTTTTTGAGCTTCCCTTTTTCATCGGATATACCAGGAATGAAAGGATAATTACGAAACCTACAAACAGGGAACGTCTTACACGCTCATCCCAGTTTGCAAACAAGTTCATATAGAGCATTAAAACTGAAAACGCTGCCAGAAGGAAACGAATGACCTGCTTCGGGGTGCCTTCCCAGATTCGGGTATTCGATTCACGGTCGTACTTTTTCATGATGGCTTCGACGTCTTCGGCGGTACCGGTCTCCACATCAGCCACCGGAGATGTGTTGACTTTCATGTTGTCTTTCTCTGCCATACCAATCCCTCCTTTATATTTCGTTTCCGGCGCTGCCCCTGTATACCCCCTATACAAACAGGCGCCGGATATGTCCGAAACTCTTTTAACGCTTAGAATCCTTTATGTTCACAGGAGAACTCTACTTTGCTGTTTCGTCCGCAGAGATCCCTCAAACTGATTTCTTTTCCGTGAAGTGTGAGTGTGTGGTCGGAGACCGTACCCACGATATATGAGAGATACGGCATTTCCTTATTAAACCCGGAAACGACCATCTCCCCGTTTTCATCATACGTAAGCGTCTGCCCATCCTCGATCTCTGTCTGCACGCCCGCGCCGAAATTATTGTAGATCGTGCGGATCACGTAGATCTTGTGGTCGCGGATCTCGTAAACGTCCGTCAACGGATACTTATTTACCGAGTGGATGAACGTTACAGAAAACTCATCCCCCTCTTTTACCCGGAAGCGGGCATATTCTGCATTTGTGTCTCCGTTCCTCAGGACCAGATAGTCTCCGCTTCGTAAAGTATAGGCAAGAGTGGCAGCAATAATTGCCGTGATTATTGCTGCCACTGTAAAGAATCTTACTTTCCTGTTTTTCAAGGTAATTACTTGATTGCTCCTACTTCCTTGAAGTACTTCTCAGCACCCGGATGGAACGGAACAGAAATACCGGAAACCGCATATTCGAGATCAAGCTCTTCGCCCTTTGCATGTGTGGAAGCGATCTCATCTTTGTTATCGAAAATAGCCTTTGTGAGGTTATAAACTGTTTCTTCTTGGAAAGCTTCGGGATGCGATCAGAGTAGCTTTGATAGCAACTCGTCTGAACATCATCGTCAACGCCCTTATAGGAGCCGCCCGGGATTGCGTGTATGTTGTGTAGAACGGATGTGCATCCGCAAGCTTCTTCGCATGCTCGTCATCGATCTCAAGAAGGTTGATCGCATTTGTTGTAGCGAGCTCTACGATCGCTGTTGTCGGTGCGCCTGCTGTACAGAAGAAAGCATCGATCTTGCCGTCTTTTAACGCATCTGCGGAATCACCGAATCCGAGGTTGTTGACCTGGATATCATCGAAGGAGATGTCATAAGCCTCGAGGATCTGACGTGCGTTGAACTCAACACCGGAGCCTGCGTCACCAACGGATACTCTCTTGCCCTTTAAGTCAGCGACAGATTTGATATCGCCGGAGGATACGATCTGGCAAACCTCAGCGTAGAGGGCTGCAACTGTTGTGAAATCTTTTGCTGCGCCTTCTTCTGCGAAGAGGTCAGTTCCGTTGTAAGCATAGTCCATAACGTCGTTCTGTACGATCGCGAGGTCTGCTTCACCGTCGTTTACAAGGTAGATATTTGCTTTGGAAGCACCGGTAGACTGAACGTTAATGTTCACTCCGATGTCTTTGCTGTTTAATACATTCGCGATTACACCACCGAATGCGTAATATGTACCGGTGGTTCCGCCAGTACCCATTGTTAACTTCTGGGCATCACCACTCGGGGCTGCTGCTGCGGCTGCTGTTGTTTCAGCTGCTGCTGCAGTAGTGTCAGCTGCGGCTGCTGTTGTCTCTGCCGGTTTGCTGCCGCCGGAACAAGCGGTCAGTACCATTGCACAGGATAATGCGAGTGCCATTGCTGCGGAAAATCTCTTTCTCATATCTTTCTACCTCCTTTTTCTGTTCCTTTGCACAACGTTTCAGCAAAGGAAGCTTACGAACATATTATACATCTCCATTGTTACTTTTGCAACAAATATTAGTAATTTTTGTAAACGTCTGAAATCTTTCAGCTATTCGTTGCTTTTCTCATAATTGCAGTTGTTCACTTCCGTGATGTAAAGTTTTGATGCACAATTGCTTGAAATTCAAAAATTGTATCAGCTATTTTGTGTCTCTTTTATCAGTATATGCGTCATTTTTTCGCTAAATTCCTTGATCCTGTTTTCGATACCCGGAAGCTTCATGGCAGCACCGGCGTTGTTGGCTGTCTCCATCATGCAGAAATTGCCCGGGAGGTAGAAGGTCTTGTTCATATTGAGGGCTGTTACGAGCTGCCCAGCGAGAAGGTCACTGCCGGAATAGCCGGATACGATAATTCCGAACAGGGCTTTGTCGTAGAACCGCGTGGTCCGGAACAGGGCTGTCAGGCGGTTGATAAACGCCGTCATATTCGCGGACAGGGCATCGTTGTAGTTTGGACAGAGGAGCAGGATCGCGTCAGCCCACTTGACCGCCGGATAGATATTTTCCACCATGGCTCCGCCGTAGAAGCATTTTCCCTGCTCACCAAAGTGCAGGCACATCTGGTATGGACATCCCGAACAGTCCACGAGAGTGCCGTTTCGCAGGTTGATCTCCTGGATCCCGATCCGGTCATCCAGGCGCTCCTTTACTTTCTGCCAGATCGCCAGGGTATTGGAGGTCCTGTGGTTTGAGGCGTGAAGGACCAGAAGGTGCGATTCTTCTTTCGGCTGCCATGTTTCTTCCAGAATTTGATGTGCCAGGATCGCAGCGCTCTTTTTATAAGCGCCGAACCGGTCCGTGTTCATATTGGCAGCCTGGATCAGGTAGTTATCGAGGGAGGCAGTTCCTTCCACCAGCGGGCGGCCGACAAAGGCACATCCGGCGCGGTTTGCCGCCACCGCAAGCTCTCTTGCCGTCGCTTTCGTGTAGAATTCGCTCTCCGCGTCGATGATCATGCCAGCGGTCGCCCCCGCGAGGACCTGGTCACCGCCCCGCAGCCAGGCGAGAACTTCGTAGTAACCGCGGTTGATGCCATTTCTCCCAAGTGGAACTGCAAACAGGAGTCTGCGTCCACGATATTTGAAGGGATCCTGCTCCAAAATTTCCATGTCTTCCACGATCTCGGCATCGATCCCGTCAAGTGCCGCCCTCAAAACCTCGTCCATACGCGACCGTTCTTTCTCCGGGCCGCGTTTTTGCGGATATAGAACTAACAATCTGTCACTCTCCATGATGTATCACTCTCCCTGATAAATCTGCTTCACTCAATATACATGATCACTGATATTTTTATAACAACGGCTTTCCATCCTCAACACGGCACATATAAAAATCCCGGCAGTTCTCCCCGACATACGGGAAACCTGCCGGGACAAATCAGATCAGCATTTTTCTATATTCCAGCCTTCGCCGCAGAAACAACCTCTACACGATCTTCGCAAGATTTTCAGCCGCGAACACGATCCTCTCATACAAAGCATCCGGCAGCGCCAGTGTCTCCGTCTCGAGGCCATGTTCTGTATAGCGGTTCTTCACGCCCATGTAAACGCCGCCGAGGAACACGGAACCGCAGTGCCACTGTTTTCTGAGCGTCATCAGGATCGAGATCGCGCCGGATGAGAACGCCGGGGCAACGAACGGTTTGTAGCCGATGGCGCGCATGTGGAGGTTCGCGGTGACGGTGAGGTTTGTCAGTTCTTTTGAGAGCTCATCGTTGTAGTTTTCGATGGAATCCGCGATAACGAGATCCTGTCCGTGCGGTCCGAAGGAACGGCCTTCCGTCAAAAACTGCTTAAACCTCGGATCACGTTTTGCATAATATGCAGCTCTCGCATTCATAACACCGAGGCCGAATCCCTGTATCTGCTCCGGGAGAAGTCCCATCCAGTCGTACTCTCCTGCCTCATTCTTGTTGCTCTCAAGGAACGCGGTCTTCGCAAGCGGGTCCACCGGATCGGAGACGGCGCAGAATAAGCCCTTAAAGTTCTTTTCTCTCGCCATCTTCGCGTAATGTCCGATGATCTTTGAGTTGTTCTCGAACTGGTACATGCGGACATCTTTGACTCCGGAACCGACCGGCGGGATTCCCTTTGAGGCCACGAATACGAACACATCACAGTCAAAGAGGTGATCCTGGTCCACAACGTCCACCTCCGGCATCGCGTCATAGTCCCACGGATAGGCGATCTGGTTCTCCTCAAACTCCCAGCGGGCAGTCACCTTGTCGGAGATATCACAGATTCCGATGGAGGAGATCACATCTCCGCCGAGAAGATGGAGACCTGTTAAGAGCATGCTGCCCACATCGCCGATCGCCAGAACATGGACACGCTTTTTGCCCTCTTTCGGCTTATATGCCAGGATCTCCTCAAATTTCGGGTGGGACGCGTTTACCGCGCGGAGTGTTCCGGCATCGAGCTGCGCGAGGAGATCCGCCGGGAGTTCCCTGGTCTGTCCGTCGTATGCGGACGCATTTAATCTGTTTGTGTTTAACCAGCTGACATCCTCACACTCTGCGAAGAGCTCTGCCGGATGGTTTACGAGAAATGATGCGCGGCGGCTGCCCGGTTCTCCGGTAAAGAGCCAGGTGAGCGTTGTCCCTACTGCCGGTTTCTCCGTTTTTTCATATGGCAGATCGCCGTGCGCGGACGCACAAAACATGTCTCCGATTTTATAATAGGTTACCATAATTTCATTCCCCCTGATTTCCATATTTTACTGCCATGAACCAAAGCCATTCAGGTCTGCCGACCTTACGGCTTTGATACACAGCCCACGATTATCGCAGATCTTCCTTTTAAGCCCTCAGCCTCTCGAAATTCCAGACGGCGTTCAGCATTTTATCCCTTGATCAGAAACTCTTTCATCCTCCACAGCGTCTCCAGATCATTCTCCAGATATACTGACGCCGCCAGGTTCTCATCATACTCCATACAGCTTCCCTTATCCGGGCAGAGCGGCAGGATGACGGCCTCGGAGAGGCGTGAAAGGGTAAGGTTTTTCGCGTACATTTTCCGGTATTCCGCCTCCAGGACCTGGAAAAGATCCCTGGAATTCTCGATACAGCAGGCCGAGAACTCCACAAGCGCCTCCCGGCTGCAGCCGGAAAGTCTCGGCGTCGCGTAGGGCAGGATCATGTTGATGGACGGCTGAAGTCCCGCCACCTTCATCTCCTCACGGCGCACGGTATCGCCGCCGATAAACGGATACAGTGTGGATTCCACGAACCACTGGCGCAGATTCGGCATCGAATAAATGCTCTCAACCGGGACTTTCAGGCACTGCATCAGGTCACGGCCATAGCCGGACAGTACGCCCACGACGACCTTCTTGATCGGGATCCCGTCTTCCCTGAGCTGCGGAACGAGCACCTGGAGCCGGTTCGCCGTGTGGACGAGGTCATCCACCAGGATCACCGGCCGGTCGAAGGACTTGATGGTCTCGATCTGACTTTTTAGCGGTGAGTAGTACGGGAACGGCTCGATCGTAAAGCTGTTAAGATCCGGCTCGTAGACCTTATCGGTGTGCAGCGTCTTTGTCACCGTGTTCGGAACCACTTTTCCTCTCAGGATCTTACCGAAGGGGACGCACATATTCTTTCCGAGCCTTCTCGGCACCAGCGGTTCCCTCGGCACATCGTTGAGGGCCGTGATCCTGTCTACGAGACGGTGATGCATGACACCGGATGATAAGGAGATCACGAGATTTCCCGGATACAGCTTCGTCATGGCCATCTGAAGCTTTCTGTGATTCTTTTCGATAGCGTCCAGAACCGCCGGATTGCTGGCAAACGGCTCCTTGATCGTGGTCTCCAGGTTATGCAGGAACATTAACGGCTCATGCATGTCGACCATGTAGATCGTCCGCTTGTCGTTCTCGTCCGCCATATGCGGACGGATAAAGCCCTGTCTCTCCAGCACGTACACAACCTCCTTTGTCGTCGTTCCGCGCTCCGCCACGAACAGTGCAAAGCTGTAATTCTTTTCCAGTTCCTTCGCGAGGACCTCCACAAGAAGCTGCTGCGGAGCATCCCGGATCACCTCGCTGTCTCCTGCGTTCTCCTCCCTCGCGTAAATTCCCGTGATAAGAAGGATCTCCCGGCTGCTCTTTCCCCTTACCAGATTCGCTAACTCCATGTCCTTTAAGACACCAAAGAGTTCGTCATTTCCGATCTCCCGGTAACTCACAAAGCCCGCCGGGCGCTCGCCTTCCACGGTATTTCTTAAAAGCAGCAGACGGTCGTTTTCCACCTGGATCCTTGTCAGGATCGACTGGACATCCGGATGTCCGTAGAGGACCGTATTTCCAAGCTCGTCAAGAATTCCTCTGTCTCTTCCCGACGCATTTTCGAACGCGATGGCTTTCGCCCTCAGAATCGGCTTGAATTCCGGTTCCCGCAGGTACATGCCCTTGTGGTAAATATATTCCTGAACGACCGGATCGATGAGGCTGGAAATATCGCGGTGGTTATCAATATTTTCACGGATCTTCGTGGAGCTGATATCCTCCAGCTCCTGCGGGAGCTCCAGCTGCACGACTTTTCCGGTGATCTGCTCGTAAACCTCCGTCGGATGTGCCTCACCAGGGCGCCGGAAGACGATGTGGTTGAAGGAATGGATGGAATTCTCCTCCGGATCCTTCTTGTAGGAGCTCGCGTTGTGGATCACGTCGGATCCCACAACGATATAGAGTTCTTCCGTCGGGAACATCTCCTTCAGCCTCCGCAGATCCGCCGGGTTCGCGATGTTGACCGGCGTGTTGTCCGGGAACAGATGAACATAAAACTCATCCGCGATGGACATGTTTACGATCTGGCGGCGCACCAGATGCGGCTGGGTCTTCTTCGACCAGGAAAACTCATCAATGGCAAGAAATACGGTAAATCCGAGCTCCTGGATCTTCTTTGCGATCTCCTTGTGGGATAAGGTAAACGGGTCAAAGGTTCCCGGGAAAAATGCGATCTTCTCCCGCGTACTGGTCTCCACCAGACCGCCGAACAACTGGTAGTGGGCGATAAAACGGTCGATATGGGACAGGGTCGCAGCACGGTAGTAGAGACTCAGCTCGCCGCCCTTATTCTCATTTAACAGGAATAGGAGTTTCTTTGCGCAAAGGGAGAACATCCTGCTCTTGTCTCTCTCCGCAAGGATCTGGGAGCCGAAAATATGCTGTCCGATGACAAGCAGTGCCTCCTGACGGACCTGCTCCCGGTAGTTTGCAAGACAGCTTAAAATCAGGCCGAGAAGCTTCATGCGGCGTTCTTCCGATACTTCCTCGGACTCATGAAAACGGACGGTATACCGCGAATAGCACTCCAAAAGGACTCCTAACGTATCGAGGGCAACGGACACGATCCGTTCATTTCCGTTCGCCAGCAGGATATGCAGACGTTCAATGATGTCATCAAGCTGTTCCGGCGGCAGCCATAAGGCGAACTCGCCGAGGTATTCCGGAATGTATTTGGAGAACTCGTACTCTCCCACTTCCAGTCCCTTTAAGAGCTCCACCGCGATCTCGTTTCTCTGGTCTGTTGCCAGCAAATGGGCAAGACGCAGGAGCGCGCGGCCCGCGTCGTGGCGGACGCCGACCTGCTCGCTGACCTTAATAAGGTTCGAAAAGTGCGCGCAGATGTGGAGCAGGTGATCCCTCTTTCCGTGATCGACCTGATCCGCAAGAAGCTTGATATTTACGGACTTCAAGATCCACGGGGTCGCGGATTTTAAGTTTTCAAGGAAGATATCGCTGACCACATCATGTCCATAGAGAACTTCCCGCTGGGCAGTGGTGTCCAGGCGCAGGTTCGTGTAGATCCGGTACTGTAAAAACAGCAGCGTGATCGTTCTCGGATTGATCCGGTGCGCCGCGTCGCAGGCGATCTCGTAGCAGGCGCTTTCCGGCGGCACCGCCTGGGTCAGAACCTTTAAGACGCGGACGGCCGCGATCTGCACCTTCTCATCCGGGTCATCCATATGGCTGATGGCAAAGCGGATCAGCTGCTCCAGACGGTCTCCTTTGCTGCAGAGGTCCAGCGGCAGGGAAAAAATGCAGTCCAGCAGGTAAAATACCGGGTCTCCCACCAGCCGGTGATGGCCGTCAAACCACTTCACGAACACGGTAAACAGCTCTTCCCGGACCTTCTCGGAGCTTCGCTCCATAGCGGATACCATGATAAATTTTAAGGAGTTCTGGATCCTGTGCTTCTGCTGGATCGTCAGACGGTAGTCCGGACACACCAGCTGTCCAAGGTACTCCTCCCAGAGTGTCAGAGCCGTCTTGTCATCCGGGTCCGGCATGTTTTTCGGCAGCTCCTTCCGGTAACCGGCATTGAAATCTGCGAACATTTTTCCGATCAGTGCCGCCGCCTGTCTGCGGATATCGCCCTCACGGTTTAAGAGGAGCTCGTACAGGAAGCTGATGGTCTGCTCTTTCTGGCGGTGGTTCAGGTGGATCGAATATTCGTTGAACATGTTTAAGTAGGCGCGGACATTCTTCCAGTCTTTTTCGCTCCGGGCCGCCTCCAGGATGTTTCCGAACTGGCGCTCGGTGCCGAGGCGGTGCATGACATCGATGTTGTGCTCGATTCCCCAGAACACGTAGGAACGGACGATCTGTTTTCCGGACTGCAGAACGATATCCACCGGTTTTTCTGCCGGGTCCGGATTCCCTGTGAGGTCCACATCCACGCCTTTGTAGCGCATGTAACGCTCAAATTCGTAAAGGCGGGAGTAAACGACGCGGTAGCGGTTCCGTTTTGCCTCATCCACATTGTCGAGTTTTGAGAGGATGACGTCAAAGGAATCTTTTAAGGTGTAGATCTTCGTGATCTCCCGGCCGTCCTCACCGCGCATCTGTTTTACACGGAAGTCGGCGTAGATCAGCACCAGGGACTCCACGGAGATATTGTCCAGCTCCAGGTCCCAGGTGGAGTGGTTCGCGGCGATGTGGCCGATTCCTTCCATGTGGTAGGCGGTGAACCACTGGTTCGTGTAGTAATAGTGAAGGTACGGGACCCGCTCGTTTGGCTTGCAGCCGAATTTTCCGAGGTCATGTCCCGCCGCCGCGCCGGATGCCAGCGCCAGATCGATGGGCACGCCTGCCTTATAAAGGCCCTGGGCCACCGCCATCGCAACGTAGTGGACGCCTGCGATGTGTCCCAGTGTCTCGAACGGGGTCGCCTCACGGTTTAAGCGCATCATTTCATATATATACTGGTCGCGGAATTCGCGGATAAAGTGGGCATACTCTCCTGCCCGCTCGAAATTCGCGTACTCTTCTTCGGTTAGAAGCTGAAAATCATCGTAGGGATCGAACGGCATGACTTTCCGTTCTTCGTCAAAGAAATACTGGAGTACGTTTAAGAAATAGAGCGCTGACGGCGCATAGGGAGCCGCGGACGCAGAGAAATCCCCATCAGGGTACAGAATGTGGGTCGAATATTTATAGGTGAAGGAGAGCCAGCCTTCTTCCGGTTCATTTGCGAGTTTTTCCATATCTTCGCGGCAGAATTCCAGGATTTCTGCGCAGGAAAAGCGTCTTGTCACCGGGAATGCTTTCCCGAATATTACTTCCCAGTGGTCTTTATTGAAGAGCTGCTGCATGCTGCGGCGGCTGAGACCGATCTTTTTTAAGAATTCTTTATCCGACAGACGGTTTCCAAGCTCTGTCACAAGGTGGCGGATGTGTCTGTTATACATGGAAATACCTCCGTTTCGTGGGGTTTTGAGGACGGATCGTACAGAAATTCCGGTCCTGCTGCCGTAGGGACTCCCGTGCCAAGCCGGGAATATGAGCAGCTTTGAAGAACAGTTTTCTGGCTGCCTTCAATTATAAGAACAGTATAAACACTTCTTAAGGTGTTTTCAAGGAATTTTCTTACAGATTGTACGCAGTTAAATACATGTGTTTTGGCGCTGAGATCAGCTGTTTTCAAGGAATTTGATTTCACGTATGGTCTGAGCAGTTTTAAAAAATTTTATCACTTCATACTTGACAGTGAATATCTCCAATGGTATTATATCAGTAACAATTATTATTATTGTTGTTATTTGGTATTTAAAAATCCAGAAAGGAGGTTCACCATGAAAGCATTAAAATTCAGCCGCCAGCGCGAATCTATCCGGGAGTGCCTGAAAAACCGCAAGGATCATCCGACCGCAGACGCCGTCTATGTAACGATCAGCAAAGAATACCCGAAGATTAGCCTGGGAACTGTATACCGCAATTTAAATCTTCTGGCGGATATGGGTGAGATCCAGCGTTTTTCCAGCGGAGACGGATCGGAGCATTTTGATTACAACACAGATCCGCATTATCACTTTGTGTGCAAGACTTGCGGAGCGATCATCGATATGCCTCTGGAGCTGGTTCGTGACACTTCGGATCTTCTCACCGCTCCGTTTCCGGGACGGGTCGATTCCCACACTGTTTTCTTTTACGGCGAATGTGAGGACTGCCGGAAAAAGGAATACTAAAAAAAAAAAAATTCTATTGACATTCAGAGTCAATTAGAATATAATATCAGTAACAGTTACTATTATTGATTCCAAAACACAATATTTTATAAATGAAAAGGAGAAAACGCTATGAAGAAATTTGTCTGTTCCGTATGTGGTTATGTATATGAGGGTGAGGCTGCTCCGGAGAAATGTCCGGTATGTAACGCACCGGCTTCCAAGTTCATTGAGCAGAGCGATGAAATGAGCTGGGCTTCTGAGCACGTAGTTGGTGTTGCTCAGGGCGTAAGCGAAGATATCCTTGAGGACTTAAGAGCAAACTTCAACGGTGAGTGCTCTGAGGTTGGTATGTACCTCGCTATGGCAAGAGTTGCCCACAGAGAAGGTTATCCGGAGATCGGTCTTTACTGGGAGAAGGCAGCTTACGAAGAGGCTGAGCACGCTGCTAAATTTGCAGAGCTCCTCGGTGAAGTTGTTACAGACAGCACAAAGAAGAACCTCGAGATGAGAGTTGAGGCTGAGAACGGTGCTACTGCCGGTAAGACAGACCTCGCTAAGAGAGCAAAGGCCGCTGGTCTTGATGCGATCCATGACACCGTTCACGAGATGGCAAGAGACGAGGCTAGACATGGCAAGGCATTTGCTGGTCTCTTAAAGAGATATTTTGGCTAATTTCTGAATAAAATAGTTAAAATTAAACTGGAGCGGCTTGTTTTTTCAGGCCGCTCCAGTTATAATGAAGACAGAAAGGTACTCGGATATACATCCGATGCCCTCAGTGAATTAAGTAAAAAGAACTAGCATTTCACTTTGCCGGTGCGGATGCTAGTTCTTTTTGTCATTGTGCATGTCAATATATGATAATGCGGAAAATATAACTAGTAACAACGTCAGGATTTCCATTGTATTCATACGACATCACCCCCTTTACGATCAGAGGGCACCAGACATCAGAAACGCATCCTCGCAAATTTGCTCCATTACAATATGATTTTATCATAGAAATCGAAGTATGTCGATTGAACTATTTGGTCACTTTTACGCCTGTTTTTCTTTAATTTAACGCATATTTTAAACTAGAGTAACTTGATAAAATGTGTTTTATTCGTTATGATATGTACAAGAGAGTAGCTTTTTACCGTGGGAAGTAGGATGCTAGTTCTTTTTGTCTCTATGGTTATCAATGCAATGTAAAAAGCAAGGCAGAGCTAAAATAAGTTCTTCCTTGCTTTTTACGTTCACTCTCTATTTCTCTACTAATTCCTTAACTTCCTCTAACGACATTCCATTCTCTCTCGCGATCTTTGCAATATCTTCGTACTCTAATTTTCCGCGGCACACACCGTATCCTTCGGAAACCTTCTCCCGGACCACACCGTACGGGGTCTCGTGTTCTTTCATGGTTCTTGTCAGGGTGTAGCGGCGACTGATGGACTCGCGAATGCCGAGTGTTGTTGTGTGCTTGAAGAGCAGGGAAACCATCTTCTTTTTGTCATTGCAGCGGCACATGCAGGTTAAAAGGATTCCCGGGCGGCTCTTCTTCATACCGATCGGGATCGTGTAGACCTCAAGGGCACCTGCGGCAAAGAGGATCTCCTGAACGAAGCCGAGGGCTTCCGGGGTCATATCGTCGAGATTACAGGAGAGCTCTGTCACTTCACTTCCATTCTCCTCTGTCTCGCCTAAGAGGACGCGCACGCAGTTTGCACGTTCAAAGTCTTTCTTTCCCATACCGTAGCCAATGGCAGCGGTCCGCATAACCGGCATTTCCTTAAATTCTGTCACAAAGTGCTTTAACAATGCCGCTCCGGTCGGGGTGCAGAGCTCACCTCTGATATCTCCGCTGTAAATTGGGAGTCCCTGTAAAATATATGCTGTCGCAGGTGCCGGTACCGGCAGGATCCCGTGGGCGCAGCGGACATTTCCGCTTCCGACATGGATCGGGGATGCGATCACCTTCTGTGGGGCGATCATGTGCATTAAAAGGCAGACTCCAGCGATATCCACGATCGCGTCGGCGGTGCCCACCTCGTGAAAGTGGATCTCCTCGACGGTCTTTCCGTGGACGTGGGACTCGGCCTCGGCGATCAGGCGGTAGACTGCCACGATGTCGTTCTTTACCTCTTCCGGGAGGTTTAAATGCTCGATGATATGGGAAATACCTGCCATGCTGGCGTGATGGTGGTGGGGGTGACCATGATCGTGGGTATGATCATGTCCGCAATTATGATCGTGGTCATGGGTGTGGGGGTGATTGAGATCGTTTTGATTCTCGTGGTTGTGATCAGCCTGTTTATCATATATACATTCGTGAACTGTCTGTTCTGCTGCTGACTCTGCCATTTCGTGGGCATGATGATGGGATTCGTGACTATGGTCATGGTGGGTATCTTCATGATCATGGTGGTGATCGTGAGCATGGCTATGCTGACTATCTTCATGGTTATGCTCCTGATGATGCTCGTGCTCATGCCCCTGCAGATCGACATCCACGCTCTCCTCTTCCTCCCCGTGGATCGTCACCTTCATATGTGTTCCTGTAATTCCGCACTTTACTGACGGTTCCGCCTCAATGGAGAGTCCCGGCAGGCCCATTTCGTTCATGGTCTTTAAAAATTTCTCTTTATCCGGGCAGATCTCGTAGAGAGATGCCATCAGCATATCTCCGGCAGCGCCCATTCCACAGTCAAAATATAATGTTTTCATATTGATTCCACCTCATTAAAAAAGTACAAATTATTTTCTTTCATTCCATTCGAATCGACAGCTTTATTCGACAATTCCGCCATATCATTTACGGATCGGACAGATCCGACAACGT
>SCPN01000737.1_pt1 | contig 15498 bp, 19 predicted proteins | sample 6106831 | NCBI WGS metagenome assembly SCPN01 (sample SAMN10720447, study PRJNA508395) | human gut metagenome | isolation source: Participant 1, 0 month
GATGTATTTGTCCGACTTAACAAGAAAAATGTCTCGACAAATTTCTGCCTTGAGAGCGAAGAACTGCTTGATTTCGTATATTCTAATATAGATAAATTAAATGCGAGATTAAAAGCACTAGGGTATAATACAACATTTGAAATGAAGCTCAACAGCGAACAAAAAGATTTTGATTTTGTAAATGATTTTGTTGATAAAGATATACCGAAAAATAAGACATCGCAGTATGTTTTTGATGTAAAGGCATAATTCTTATAAAATATTTATAAATTGTTATACTTTATTTATTGATATGTTTTTAACATGGTATAAAATAGGAGATGTAAATTGAACGGACAAAATTTTTTTGAAAATAAAAAAGAAAAAGATGATAAACCTAAAATTTCAGTTGCCCTTCAATATAATCCTGATGAGGAAGCACCAAAGATTATTGCATCAGGAAGAGGAATTATTGCAGATAAGATTATTGACAAGGCTAAAGAGAATGATGTACCTGTTTATCAGGATAGCAAGCTTGCAAATACGCTTTCAAAGCTTGAAATCGGTGATATGATACCGCCGGAATTATATGGTGTTGTAGCAGAGATTCTTGTCTTTGTCGATGAATGCGACAGAATAAGGGGAAAAGTTAAACATTGAGTATAAATAATAGAAAACTGGGTTCAAAGTGGGAACATGCGGCTGCAGATTATCTTAAAAAATCAGGATATGAGATATTGGAGACTAATTTCAGATGCCGTATCGGTGAGATTGATATAATAGCAAAAGCGGAAGATACACTTTGTTTTATAGAAGTAAAGTATAGAAAAACAAGCAGATATGGCTTTGCGGCTTCGGCTGTAACACAGGCAAAGCAGCAGATTATAAGACGCGTTGCACAGTATTATCTGTATACACATAATATTGCAGATACTCAATGCAGATTTGATGTTGTGGCTTTTGATGCCGGAAATCCGCAGATTATAAAGAATGCATTTTAAAGCTGACAGGGCTGACTGTGACACATTGGATGTGGGAAAAGATTATAATAAAAACAATACAGGGGTTATAATGAACAGTAATAATTTTGGGCGTATTGTAAGAAAAGATAATGAACGCCTTTTTTATAATATTTTTAAAACATATGGCATGGCAGATATTAAAGAGTCGAATTACATTGATACAATACATTTGTACAATGAACCTGTGCCTCATATTAAGTTTGCACCTTTTGAAAAGTCCTCATTTGTAAGCCAGTGTTTTTCAACGAGACTTGGAGGCGTAAGCAGTGGAATGTTTAAGAGCATGAATCTGACATTTAATAAAGTCGGAAGTTATGAAGCTGATTTGCGTGATAATGTTATGGAAAATTTCAGGCGTATGGGTAAAGTGATTAATACGCCTGTTGAAGATATGGTTTATTCAAAACAGACACATACCAATAATGTTTTGTATGTTGATGACAGTAATCGTGGAATGGGAATAGTGAAAGACAGGAATTATGATAATATAGACGGTCTTGTCACTGGTACGAAGGAACTTACGCTTGTGACATCGTTTGCGGATTGTATCCCGGTTGTCATGGCAGATGAAAAATCACGCTGCATAGCATCAGTTCATGCCGGATGGCGTGGAACAGTCGGCAATATTGTTAAGAATGCCATAAATATGATGACAGATAAGTTTGGAAGCAATCCGTGCGATATAATTGCATTTATCGGTCCGGGAATATGTGTGGACTGCTATGAAGTGTCACAGGATACAATAAATGAATTCAGAAAAAATTATAGCCAGAGCGAATGTGAACTTATAATTCAGCCGGAAAATAAACCTGGAAAATATCTTCTTAACTTGCCAGGGGCTGATTATATTAATCTGATTAACGCAGGTGTGCGACCTGAAAACATTTACCTGTCTGATGTATGCACAAGCGAGAACAGCGATATTTTGTTTTCACATCGTGCAAGCAGCGGAAAACGAGGCATAATGTGTAATTTTATAAAAATAATTAATTAATATATTAATACCCGGAGGATAACCATGAATGAATTAGAACTTTTAAATGGTACTGAGGAAATTATTCCTGAAAATATTATTACAAAGGAGCAGTTCGTTAAATTTGTTGAGAACAGTGTGAAATTTGAGGAACTTATGATGATGTACAGATGTGCGATAAGGGAAGTGCAGACAAAGCTTGAAATATTAAATGATGAATTTAAGACAAAACGCCAGCGTAATCCGATTGACAGCATACGTTCAAGAATCAAATCGCCATTGAGCATATATGAGAAGCTTAAAAGAAGAAATTATCCTGTTTCAATACAGTCGATAGCAGACAATCTTAATGATGTTGCGGGAATCCGTGTTGTTTGTCCGTTTATAAGTGATATTTATGATGTTGCACGCATGCTTATATCACAGGACGACGTGGAGGTTATGGAAGTAAAAGATTATATCAAAAATCCAAAGCCGAACGGTTACAGAAGTCTCCATTATGTAGTAATTATTCCTATTTTCTTATCGTCAGGAAAAGAATATATGAAAGTTGAAGTCCAGATAAGAACGATTGCCATGAACTTCTGGGCAAGTCTCGAACATCAGATGCATTATAAACAGTTTGATAATGATGATATGCCTGAAATAGTAAAACAGCTTACAGAATGTGCTGAAAATATTTATCAGACAGATGTACGGATGCAGGAAATCAGGGAAGATATACATAAGTTTAATGAATAAACATTTATAAAAAACTTAAAAGCTGCCGCTTAACGATAGATTGTGTTAAGTGGCAGCTTTGTTTTATTTACGCGTGTAACGAGCCAAAGTCCGTGCTTGCACGAGACCTTGGCGACTGCCGCGATAACTTGAGAAACTCGCGGAGCGTGTTTCTCATAGTTATGTGGATAATGAATTTTAAAAATCAATGTTTTTTCTTTTTTCTTTTGGCACTATTAGTTATAAAAAATACTATAAGTGCAAGAATTGCGATAGGAAGAAGCAATGAAAGAACAGTTGTCATTATTTCTGAATAAATTGGATTGTCAAATATTGATTTTTTGATGTTTTTATATTCGGTTGTTTTTACTATATTTTCAAGTTCTGTTTTCATGTTGTCTGTAAGCACTGACTGGTTTGTCTGGAGCGAAAATGAAATTGCCTTGCCACGCATGATTGTATAATATTTTCTGAGATAAACAGTTACATCGTTATTGGCAATTGAAGTTACATCTGTTACAAAGTATGTAACACCGTTGATTTTATCAATATATGAATTGGTAATGTTTTCCGTGACAATCTCATTTTTTGTGTTGTCTCTTGATTCGACATATGATTTGAAGCTGCTTTGTAACTCATCATCGCTTAAATCGTTAAGTGATTCTACACCGGAAGGAGCGTCTTTTCCGCTTAAAAGTATTTCATATGTAACATTCTGCTTTGGTATGATTTCAAGATAAATATTATTAACTTTCATAAGTGCACGAAGCTGTTCTACGTCATCTGCACCGATAAGGTCAAGATAAGAATTGTTAGATGTAACATTCTGTGTGAAACAGACAAGGTCGTCCGAAACTGTTACAGCGACATCAAGGTCGGCAATTTTGTAAGTCGATGCTTTTGAAGTGTCGGAAAGAGAAATGTCTTCTGCCATTACAGGAACAAGTGATGTGATGGCAAGCTGCAGTCCGATTAAGATGGCTGCTGTCGATTTACACAATTTTTTGAATCGTGATGTATTTTTTAACATTAAAAATGTACCTCCAATAAATATTAACACGTCTATAACAATATCACATAACTTTACAAAATACAATTTAACTGCTATTATATATTAGATTATGTTTATTAATTTTTTGTAAATTTGTTAATGGAGGCTATAGATGAGCAAACCTATTGTAGCTGTTGTCGGCAGACCAAATGTTGGAAAATCAACATTATTTAATGACCTTGCGGGACAGCAGATTTCTATTGTAAAAGATACACCCGGTGTTACAAGGGACCGTATTTATGCAGATGTGACATGGCTTGACAGGTCGTTCACACTTATTGATACAGGCGGTATTGAACCTGAAACTAATGATATTATTCTTTCGCAGATGCGTGAGCAGGCTGAGATAGCTATTGAGACAGCTGATGTAATCATATTCCTTACTGATGTGCGTCAGGGGCTTGTTGATTCAGATGCCAAAGTTGCTGATATGCTCCGCCGTTCTCATAAGCCGGTAATACTTGTTGTAAATAAAGTTGATAATTTCGATAAGTTCATGCCGGATGTATATGAATTTTATAATCTTGGCATTGGCGACCCGATTCCGGTTTCTGCTGTTTCAAAGCTGGGAATCGGAGATATGCTTGATGAAGTAATTAAGCATTTTCCTGAAGATTCAGATGGCGATGAGGAAGATGACAGACCTAAGATTGCTATAGTAGGCAAACCTAACGTAGGTAAGTCATCAATTGTAAATAAGCTTGTCGGTAAAAACAGGGTTATTGTTTCCGATATTGCCGGTACTACAAGAGATGCTATTGATACAACGATAAAGTATAATAACAAAGAGTATGTATTTATTGATACAGCGGGATTACGCCGTAAAAACAAGATAAAAGAAGAGATTGAAAGATATAGTATTATACGTACTGTAGCGGCTGTTGAGCGTGCTGACATTGTTATTATTGTAATTGATGCGATAGAAGGTGTTACAGAGCAGGATGCAAAGATTGCCGGTATTGCACATGAACGCGGCAAAGGTATAATTGTTGCCGTGAACAAATGGGATGCAATCGAAAAGAATGATAAGACGATATATGAATATACCAATAAAATAAAAGATACGCTTTCATTTATGCCTTATGCAGAGATTCTTTTTATTTCAGCACTCACAGGACAGCGTCTCAATAAGATTTATGAGCTTATTGATGAGATTATAGACAGCCAGAACATGCGTGTGCCTACAGGTGTGCTTAATGAAATACTTACAGAAGCAGTTGCTATGCAGCAGCCGCCTTCAGATAAAGGAAAGCGTTTAAGAATTTATTATATTACACAGGTGTCTGTAAAACCACCTACATTTGTAATGTTTGTAAATGATAAGCAGCTTACTCATTTTTCGTATACAAGATATATTGAAAATAAGATTCGTGAGGCATTTGGCTTCAGGGGAACTTCAATAAGATTTATTAACAGGGAACGCAAGGAGAAAGACTGATGTTAGAACGTGTGATTTGTCTTGTAACCGGCTATCTTTTAGGCTCAATAATCCAGGCCGGCTACTGGTATGGAAGATTTAAGCATATTGATATAAGAAAATATGGAAGCGGTAATGCCGGAACAACTAATGTTATGAGAACACTTGGCAAAAAAGCCGGTATGACAACATATCTTTGATGCATTAAAGCCATTATGTGTATGGCTATAATTCATTTTGTATTTGGCAATAAGAATGGTAATGAGCTTCTTCTGATGATGTATGGCGGACTTGGCGTTGTGCTTGGACATAATTTCCCATTTTACCTTAATTTTAAGGGAGGAAAGGGAATTGCTGCGACATCGGGAATTGTACTCGGACTTTTATTTTATCCTACACACTGCTGGGCATTTGCTGTACTTGGAGCATTGACATTCGGTCTTGTTACGTATTTTTCAAAGTATGTATCACTCGGTTCACTTATGGGAATCGGCATGTGGTTTGTTGAATTCGTAATATGGGGCTGTGTCGGCTGGCTTCCACTTTCAGGAAGTGTACTGTATGAATGTTACGGAGTAGTATTTATAATTACACTTCTTGGATTTATACAGCATAGAGGCAATATTAAGCGTCTTATCAACGGAACCGAGCGTAAAGTCGGACAGAAGAGAACGGAGGAAGTAAAATAATGGCTGAAGTTACTATAATGGGTGCAGGAAGCTGGGGACTTGCCCTTGCTATTCTGCTTAATAACAACGGACATCATGTAAATGTATGGTCAGTATTTCCTGATGAGGTAGAACTGCTTGCAAAAGAGCGTGAAAATAAAAAGTGTCTTCCGGTGTCCATATTCCTGAAAATATTGAATTTTCTGCTGATACAGAATATGTTGTTGAAAAATCGGATGTTATCGTTCTTGCGGTTGCGTCTCCCTTACACAAGGTCAACAGCAAAGCTTTTGCACCTTATGTAAAAAAAGGACAGTATATTGTCAATGTAGGCAAAGGAATTGAAGAGGATACGCTGATGACGCTCTGTCAGGTTGTCGAGCAGGAAATACCGCAGTGTACGGCAGCGGTTCTTTCAGGACCGAGCCATGCTGAGGAAGTGGGTAGAATGATTCCTACAACATGTGTAATCGGCACGCATAAAAAAGAAGATGCTGAATATCTTCAGAATATATTTATGAATGATGTGTTCCGTGTATACACAAGTCCTGATATGCTTGGAATATGCATAGGTGGTGCATTAAAGAACGTTATAGCACTTGCTGCCGGTATTGCTGATGGACTTGGCTATGGAGATAATACAAAAGCTGCACTTATAACGAGAGGAATAACAGAGATTGCAAGACTTGAATTGCCATGGGTGCAGACCCGATGACATTTACAGGTATACTGGAATTGGCGACCTTATTGTAACATGTGCAAGTATGCACAGCCGTAACAGACGATGCCGGTATTCTTATCGGAAAGGTTATACAAAAAGATGAAGCAATGGCAGAAGTACAGATGGTTGTTGAGGGTGTTTATGCTGCGAAAGCGGCACATAAACTTGCAGAAAAATATAATGTTGAGATGCCTATAGTTGAACAGGTCAATGCTGTTTTATTTGATGATAAAAAGCCGTCAGAGGCTGTAAAAGAGCTTATGCTTCGTGATAAAAAGATTGAGCTGGCAGACAGCGATTGGAGGTAATATATTGAGAGTTATTGCAGGAACAGCAAGAAGTCTTCTTTTAAAGACTGTTGATGGAATGGATACAAGACCAACAACAGACAGAATAAAAGAGACACTTTTTAATATGCTTCAGACAGATGTATATGCATCAAGATTTCTTGATTTATTTGCAGGAAGCGGAGCTATAGGAATAGAAGCTTTGAGCCGTGGTGCCAAAGCTGCTGTATTTGTGGAACATTCAAAACAGTGTGTTGAATGTATAAAAGATAATCTCAAATTTACAAAGCTTTCCGATAAGGCTGTTGTAATGGAACAGGATGTGTTATCGGGAATAAGCAGACTTGCCGGGAAAGGTGTTTTTGATATAGTATTTATGGATGCACCTTATAAAACAGGACAGGAAAGAGATGTCCTTGTGGCATTAAAGAACGGCGATATTATTGATAAATACACAATAATCATAATTGAGGAGGCACTTGATACAGATTTATCATATGTATCTGAACTTGGTTATGAAATATACAAAGAAAAAAGATATAAAACAAACAAGCATGTTTTTTTAAGGATTGGAGAATAAAATGAAAACTGCTATTTATCCCGGAAGTTTCGACCCGGTGACATTTGGACATTTAGATATTATTAAGAGGTCAGCCTCACTTGCGGATCACCTTATAGTTGGTGTCCTTAATAATAGTTCAAAAACGCCATTGTTTTCCGTGGACGAACGTGTTAATATGATAAAAGAGGTCACGGCTGATATACCTAATGTTGAGGTCTTGAGTTTTTCCGGGCTTTTGGTTGATTTTGCAAGAAAGCATAATGTTCAGGTTATAATAAGGGGACTTCGTGCTGTTACAGATTTTGAATACGAGCTTGCAATGTCACAGACTAACAGAGTGGCTAATCCTGATGTTGACACAATCTTTTTAAATACAAGCCTCAAGTATGCTTATCTTAGTTCGAGCATTGTTAAAGAGATGGCACAATATGGTGGTGACATAAGTAAATTTGTGCCTGCACAGGTTGTAGATTTAGTATATGAAAAATACCATATAAAAAATAAATAAAGGGGATATACATGATGAGTAGAATAGAACAGGTAATAAGTGATATAGAGGCTTATCTTGATGACTGTAAATTTCAGCCATTTTCTAACACAAAAATAATAGTAGATAAAGACCAGTTAGAAGATATGCTTGCAGAGCTTCGTTTAAAAACACCGGAAGAAATTAAGAAATATCAGAAGATAATTAATAATAAAGAAGCAATTTTAAATGATGCAAAAGAGCAGGCTGATGCTATTCTTGATGCTGCCAAGGTTCAGACAGAAGAACTTATCAATGAGCATGAGATTATGCAAAGAGCGTATGCACAGGCAAACCAGCTTATTGAACAGGCTACTGCACAGGCCCAGTCTATTCTTGACAATGCGACAGAAGATGCTAACAGCATAAGAATGGGTGCGGTTGCATATACAGATGATATGCTTTCAAAGCTTCAGTACATAATTGAACATTCAATAAAAGATAATAAAGAAAAATATAATTCTTTAATATCGGACCTTGAGAATGTCCTCGCAGTTGTAAATAATAACCGTAATGAGCTTAATGCAAGTAATTCGGATGATGATGAGACAGACAGTGAACAAAAAGATTCCCAGCCGGCATTGGAGTCTGCTGGTGATAAAGCTGACAGATTTGATGTTGATGTTCCAATGTCAAATCAGTAATATTAAGATTATAAATTTAATTTATTTAATATGATTATATTTTCGGAGAATATGGGATGAATAGTCTTGTATTCTCCGAAATTGTTTATTATTTAAAGAATGACCATGCAAAAAACACCTGTTATGAATGTGCACAGTATTTTTCCGTAAATATATTTTCTGATTGATAATCCGCTTCCGTTAATCATACCCATAGTCTGCATGATTGTGGAAAATCCTCCGAAAGAATTAATTAAAATAATAAATGTAGTGATTAATTTTTTATCTGCATTAATTTTTCCTGCTATATATATTCCGTTGGTAATTTCAGTAATGCCGCAGATTACCGCAGGAACAATGTCGTTTTTAAACGGTATTACATTTATGTATGCGGATATACATGAAAATATTACGATATATCCGCCGAGTTTAATCATGTTTTTGGCGGTGTTAAGAATGGCATCATCAATGATGTCTGCCATGCTTAAACAGGATCGTGGATTTTTACGATTATCAGGTATACCGGAAATATGCAAAGGTAAAGGGCTTTTGTCATGGATGCACATATAATAAAAAGCAGTGCCCAGAATACATAAAAAAAGAGGGGCATAAATGCATATTAAAATTTTAAATTTGCCGGATGTCTGCGGAAGCTGCAAAAATATGTAATTAATTATAAATGACGGACTGGATACATTGCAGAATGGCATAAGCATTTCACATAGTGTATCTTTGTATTTATGATGTCTGCAATATTCAGAGGCAAGTATCGCACCGAGAGGATAACCGCAGACAAGTCCGGCGAGTGTGATATATATGTATATAATTCCTTTTTTTTCGCTGTATCTATGAGAAAATGCCATAATGCAGGATGAGACGGCTGCTGCCGGAAAAAGTCCTGGAAGAATAGTTAAAGCCCATAATTTAAGTCCTGTTAAAGCTCCGTTAAATGCAATTTTCGGAAATATGATAAATAAAAGAAAAACAGTTACTGTTAATAAGAAAAAATATATTTTTTTATTTTTTAAATTCATTTAATGTACATCTGCCGCATAAATAATTAATAAAAAATATGCGAAATAAAAATGAAACATGCCAAAAAGCTTATAATTTTAATTCTTGTAATTTCAATAGTTATTAATTTTGAGTTAAGATTTATTACAGATGATAATTATGTTTTGTTAAATCTGAAGGTGGATAATGAAGCATTTACATCACTTCAGTTTGATATTACACCCGATGGTGCGGACAGGAATGCACAAAGGCTTGGAATGAGTAAAGGTGAGATTATTCTTATTGCACTTATGATGAATAATTACAGCGTTAATGATGATATTTTGGATAAGCTTGATAAGAGAGTGTGCGTCAGAAATAAAAACAGGCTGATGCATTTTAACGGAGAAGAATTTGCATTTTATACAAATGTAATTGACTCGCTGATTATTGATATGGAGTATTTTCCTGTGGCACGGTCAAAGACGAGAAAAACATGGGTGGAATACGAGGATTCATGGGGGAATGAGCGTACATACGGAGGGAAGCGGACACATGAGGGGTGTGATATAATGTCAGAAGAAAATAAACGCGGAGTGATGCCGGTTATCGCTGCAAGCGGCGGGACAGTGACAAACTTAGGCTGGCTTGAACTTGGCGGGTGGCGTATAGGAATTACATCAGATAACGGAATTTATTATTATTATGCACATCTTGATTCTTATGCAGATAATATGGCAGAGGGAACTAAGATACGAAAGGGTCAGCTTATCGGATATATGGGAGATTCGGGATACAGTAAAGTTGAAGGGACAGTCGGAAAATTTGATGTGCATCTTCATTTTGGGATATATATTTATGCAGATGGAAAAGAGACTGCATTAAATCCGTATTATCTTTTGAAAAACATAAGCAACAAAATACTGTATTATCAATATTAAATATGTTACAATAAAATATAAAAGAATTTTTAATAAGACAAAAATTTAATAATATAAAAACGGGAGAAATATATGAATTTACCTGAAAAATATCTTGAAAATATGAAAGAACTTCTGGGCACGGATTTTGATGCATATATAGAAAGTTTCAATGACAGCCGTCTTTACGGACTGCGAGTAAATACAATGAAAATATCAGTCGAGGATTTTCTTAAAATAAGTCCGTTTAAACTGACTCCGATTCCGTGGATTGAAAATGGATTTTATTACAGTGAGGATGATAAGCCTGCGAAACATCCGTATTATTTTGCAGGACTTTATTACATCCAGGAACCGAGTGCGATGACACCTGCCAATGTTCTTCCTGTCGAGGAGGGCGATATAGTATTTGACATGTGTGCGGCACCCGGCGGCAAGTCTACTGAACTTGGAGCAAAGCTTAACGGAAGCGGACTCTTAGTGACTAATGATATAAGCAATTCAAGAGCAAAGGCACTTCTTAAAAATGTTGAGGTGTTTGGTATTCCTAACGTATATGTTGTAAGTGAAGACCCGAAAAATATACAGCCTGGGTTTAATGAATTTTTTGATAAAATTCTTATAGATGCACCATGTTCCGGTGAGGGAATGTTCAGAAAAGACAATAAGCTTATAAAGAGCTGGGAAAAAACTGGTCCGGAATTCTATGCAAAGATACAGCGTGATATAATTCTTACAGGAGCAGATATGTTAAAGCCGGGTGGCAAGATGCTTTATTCAACATGTACATTTTCAAAACTTGAAGATGAAGAAACGGTTCGTCACCTTCTTATCAACAGACCTGATATGCACCTTATAGACATAAAGCATTATGATGGGTTTTCAAGTGGCTTTACATATGATGACGAGCTTAAAAATATGCATCTTGAGAAAACTGTAAGGATTTTTCCACATAAAATGGAGGGAGAAGGACATTTTGTTGCATTGTTTGAAAAGAAAAGTGACGGCGAAACTCCATTTAAGGGTCATGGCATAATACATAAGCAGAAAAATACGAAGTTAGCCACGGAACTTGAAGATTTTCTTGGAAAATTAAATAAAGACACTGTCAATTTTGATATAGAAAATGCAAAAGATAATATTATGATAAAGGATAATTATGTTTATCTTTGCTCTCCTTATATGCCTGGCCAGAAAGGTATGAGAATTATGAGAACAGGGCTTTTGCTGGGAGAATTAAAAAAGAACCGCTTTGAGCCAAGCCAGGCACTTGCAATGGTTTTAAAAATGTCAGATTATCCTGATGTTATAAATCTTCCTGCATCAGATGAGCGTGTAATCAAATATCTAAAAGGTGAAACACTTGATCTGCCGGAATTTGACGGAAAAACAGGAGACGGATGGAATCTTTTCTGCGTTGACGGATATCCTCTCGGCTGGGGAAAGTTCAAAAATGGTTCATTAAAAAATAAGTACCTTGCAGGATGGAGATGGCAATGAGTTTGATAAGGCTTGATAAATATCTTGCGGACATGAAAGCCGGAACAAGAAGTGAAGTCAAAGAATATATACGAAAAGGCCGTGTGCAGGTAGATGAAATAACTGTAAAAAAGCCTGAACAGAAAGTAGATATAATGACACAGAAAGTATTTCTGGATGGCAGAATGATAAGCTATGTAACAATGGAATATTATATGCTTAATAAGCCGTCTGGTGTGCTAACAGCTACAATGGACAAAAATGCAAAGACTGTGCTTGATCTGATGGATGTGAAAAGAAAAGATCTTTTTCCGGTCGGACGACTTGATAAAGATACAGAAGGTCTTTTGCTTATAACCAATGATGGAGAGCTTGCACATAATCTGCTTGCACCAAAAAAGCATGTTGATAAGACATATTATGCCAGGGCAGCAGGACGTGTAAGGGAAGAGGCTATAAAGCTGTTTGCGGACGGACTGCATGTTGATGATGAATTTACGGCACTTCCGGCGAAACTTGAACTTAAGGGATATAAAGATAATTACACAGATGTAATAATAACAATCCATGAAGGAAAGTTTCACCAGATAAAAAGAATGTTTGAAGCTGTAGGAAGTGAAGTTTTATATCTTAAAAGATTAAGAATGGGAAGCCTTGTGCTTGACGAAACGTTAAAACCGGGAGAATACAGAACTTTGACACAAAAAGAGATAGATGAATTATATAACTGTAACTGAAAAAACAGATGAATACATTCATTGAAAGTTACGGAATGGAGAATTAATATGATTAAGGATTTTCTGCCGGTAAGCCGGTCAGATATGGAAAAAAGAGGCTGGGAACAGTGCGATTTTGTATATATAACAGGTGATGCATATGTGGACCACTCATCATTTGGGCATGCAATAATAAGCAGGGTTTTAGAATCTTTTGGATACAAAGTTGGTATAATACCACAGCCGGACTGGAAAGATAAAGACAGCATAACATTGCTTGGGAAACCGCGTCTCGGATTTCTTGTCACAGCCGGAAATATGGATTCAATGGTAAACCACTATACTGTTAATAAAAAAAGACGCCATACAGATGCATATTCACCGGGTGGCAAAATGGGAATGCGTCCTGATTATGCAACAATAGTTTACTGTAATCTCATAAAACAGACTTATAAAGATGTTCCGATTATAATAGGCGGAATAGAGAGTTCGCTCAGAAGACTTGCACATTATGATTACTGGTCAGATAAAGTAAAACATTCAATACTTATAGATTCCGGTGCGGATTTACTATTATATGGAATGGGCGAAAAATCTGTTGTTGAAGTGGCAGATGCACTTGACAGCGGCATGGACGTATCAGACATAACATATGTCAAAGGCACTGTATATAAAGCAAAAGATACTGACAGTCTGTATGATTATATTGAACTGCCGGATTATGATGAGGTTTCATCAGATAAGATTTCATATGCAAAAAGCTTTAAAATCCAGCATGAAAATACAGACGCATTTACAGCAAAAACACTTGTTGAGAAATACAAAAATAAATGCTTCGTAGTACAGAATCCGCCGGCAGAACCACTTACAACCATGGAGATGGATGACGTATATGCTCTTCCTTACATGCGTAATTATCATCCTATGTATGAAAAACAGGGCGGAATTCCGGCATTATCAGAAATAAAGTTCAGTATAACAAGCAACAGGGGATGTTTTGGCGGATGCTCATTTTGTGCATTGACATTTCATCAGGGACGAATCGTGCAGACAAGAAGCCACGAATCAATTATAAATGAGGCTGTGTGCATGACAAAGGATAAAGATTTTAAAGGATATATCCATGACGTCGGAGGACCGACTGCTAATTTCCGTCACCCTTCATGCCAGAAACAGCTGACAAAAGGTGTATGCACAAACAGGCAGTGTCTTTACCCGTCGCCTTGTAAAAATCTTACGGTTGACCACAAGGATTACATAAGCCTGTTAAGAAAGCTAAGAGCTGTTCCTGGAGTAAAGAAAGTATTTATCCGCTCGGGAATACGTTTTGATTACTGCATGGCAGATTCTGACGATACTTTTTTATCAGAACTCTGTAATTATCACATAAGCGGACAGCTGCGTGTGGCACCTGAACATATAAGCGAAAATGTATTAAAATATATGGGGAAACCGGCAAACACAGTTTATCAGGCATTTATAAAACGCTATCAGAGAATTAATGCAAAGACAGGAAAAGAACAGTTTGTCGTTCCGTATCTTATGTCATCACATCCGGGTTCAACTATGAAAGAAGCTATTGAACTTGCTGAATACATAAGAGACTTAGGATACATGCCGCAGCAGGTACAGGATTTTTACCCCACACCATCGACATTGTCAACATGCATGTATTATACAGGTGTTGACCCAAGAACGATGGAGCCTGTATACACACCTGTGTCATATCACGAAAAAGCCATGCAGCGTGCGTTGATACAATATAAAAATCCTGAAAATTATGACCTTGTAAAAGAGGCTCTCATAAAAAATAACAGAACAGATTTAATTGGATTTGACAAAAATTGCCTTATTCCGCCAAGACTTCTTAAAAATGAAAAGCATGGCGAATCAAATAAAAGAAAGTCTGCTGATGTTAAAAATACAAGAAATATAAATAACGCAAAAAAGACGAAAAGTACAAAAAATGCTAAATTTGTAAAAGATGAAAAGAAGGAGAATGGATTACATGGCAGGAAAAGAAAAAGGTGAATTTGGTTATCTTAATTACCGAAAAAAATTAAATCTCATAAAAATGATAGTTTCATTTGCTGTTGTGGCAGCAGTTCTTATTATTGGTTTTATTGTATACAAAACAAGAGCAAATATATTTACAGTTGCAGCGATTGTGCTTGTTCTTCCGGCAGCAAAAATGGCAGTTGCATATTTTGTTGTTCTGCCTCACAAACCGGCTGATAATGAATTAAAAGAAAAAGTAGAATCAAAGTCTGGAAGTCTTGGCGTATATTACGATTTGATATTTTCAAACAGCAAAAAACCTATAGGAACTCAGGCAGTAGTAGTTTCTGATGCAGCTGTAATTGCACTTACAAATGAAAACAATGCTGATAAAAAGCTTTTTGAGACAAGTCTTAAAGATTTTATGGCAAACGACTCAAGAAATGTCAATGTGACGCTTTATAATGACGAAAAATCATTTTTATCAAGAGTATCAACACTTGCATTATCAAAAGATGACAGTACCCCAAATATGAATATAGAAAAGAATGCACATTCTTTGTTGTCAATGTGTATTTAGAATAAAACGGAGATTGTATGAAAGAATTTATTATTTCACATCAGGAGGAAGGACAGCGTTTTGATAAGTATCTGGTAAAATGCCTGCCTAAAGCACAGAAAAGTTTTCTGTACAAAATGTTAAGAAAAAAGAATATTGTACTTAATGGAAAAAAGGCTGATGGAAATGAAAAAATAAAAGCCGGCGACAGCGTAAAAATATTTTTTTCAGATGAGACATTTGAAAAATTTTCAGATGAAAAAACAAGCGTTAAAATTACGGCT
>SCPN01001443.1_pt1 | contig 15472 bp, 27 predicted proteins | sample 6106831 | NCBI WGS metagenome assembly SCPN01 (sample SAMN10720447, study PRJNA508395) | human gut metagenome | isolation source: Participant 1, 0 month
TTTCAAGGTGTTCCGATGTTATAAGAAGTGGGCTTCCCATAGAGGTGAGCTTGAATAACCTTGTGGAGTGAGAGGCGATTAAAGGCTTTCAATCATCATTCTCCATAGGAAAGGGATGGGCAGGTAGGCAGGGCGTTACCCAAAACGCTTCTGTCATATTGAAGTAAAACAACATCTGGTTGTTTACCGTGTTTTTGCCTAAATCCAGGCGGACGTTCATGCGTGGCTGTACCTCAATGCGCAGACCTACACCATAGTTGGGCAGTACACCCTCTATCTTGCCGGAGTGGGGCCCATGAAGCCGCAGCCGGTCCAGGCTACAAAACCTATGTGGTTGAGCATCCGCTTCACCCAAGTGCTGCGGTCGGTATTGAGCATCTGTCTGTACTCTGCCATGACCATATGCGAGGACTTGTCGCGATATTGCCCCATGTAGTAGCCGCGCAGGTCGAAAGGCGTTCCGGTGAGGGCATATTGCGTCAGAGGGACGTCACCGAACACGTTCTTGGTCTGTGCCGTCCACGCGAGTACCCTGCGCTTGCCCAGTGACTTGTATTGGCGGTAGTCTATCTCTAGGCGGTAGGTCTGGTCGCTGCCGATGAACTTGGCGTACATCATGCCGCGGAAATCCAGATACATGCCACGGTAGGCGTTGGCAGGGACGTCACGGCTGTCGTATGTCAGCAGGAAACCGAGGCCGGAGTTGAAGTTGTTATAGCCATTAGCCGTACCGCCTGCTTCTTTGTACGAAGGTTCGTCCACCAAGAACTCTGCTGGCCTCCGTCAAGTGGTCGTAATTGATGTCGATTTGAGGTCCGGCAAAGATATTGCTGTTGCCCAGTCGGAAAAGGAACCAGGGGTTGATTTGCACGCCGCTGTACCGGTATTTGCTGGTACCTGTCGCTTCGTACATAATCTTTATTGGTATTATAGCCGATGCCGTAAAAGTTTTCTTCCGTATTTTATAGCTGAACTTCCGAAGATACGGAAACGGTCGCCCTTAAAGAAGAGTTGCGGTTTGAGAAGAGATTGATGCCACCGTTGAACATGAAGGCGATGGCCATGGGTACGGAGCGCAGCTGCGTGGTGTCGCTGGTTCATGCGGAAGGTCATTAGGGCGCCTCCCAGCACGGCACCGAAGTCGGGGTGTAGCTGGTCCGCCCAGAATATTGTAATGCAGATTCCGACGCGCTACCTTTGCTTGCGTAGTTCTTTGGTCAGTGCAGGAACGCTGTCGTTTGCGCGGCCGCAGTCTGTTCCTGGGCATAAAAGGTGGTGGCGAACAGCACCAGTGCGATAATGCTTAGTATATATCTTTCATGTCGTACGAAATGTGGGTGCAAAGGAAACTATTTTATCCCGAATAGTTTTCACTGTAATAGATAATAAATCTAAAGGATGTCACCAAAATTATCAAAAAGATATTACTTTTGTCTGCTTCCACGAAGCAAGACATCAATAACTAAAAACACATAATCTGGAATGAAGAAACGATTTTTATCTGTAATTGTTCTTGAGTGCCGCACTGTTCTTGTGCAGGCACAAGAGGGAAAAGGGGTATCATCCCGAAATGTTTGGACAAATCGCAAAGTTATCAAGGCACGGCTGCCGACAAGTGCCCGCAATGCCATAGGCAATAATGACATCCGTAAACTGGCACTCAACCAGGAGAATATGCAGGGCATGATACCCACTTCCATCAAGGTAGAATCAGCGGCATCACCGACCAGAAGTCGTCTGGCTGCCGCTGGCTGTTTACGGGCTGAATGTGATGCGTGCCAAGACCCTTTGCCGAATACGGTTTCCAGTCTTCGAGTTCTCCGAAGTCTATCCCTTCTGGGACCAGTTGAGAAGGCAAACCTCTTTCTTTAAGGCATCATCGACACCTCCAAGAGTCCCCTGACTGATAAGACCGTAGAATGGCTCTTCCAGCATCCGCTGAGCGATGGGGGTACCTTTACCGGGTGGGCTGACATTGTTTCCAAAATGGCCTTGTTCCCAAAGATGCCATGCCCGAAACAAACAGCAGGGAAAATACCTCCCGCATGGCCAACCTCATCTCTGAAGCTGAAAGAGTATGGTCTGCAACTGCGACATGGCTGCCGCCGGTGCCAAGCCCGAAGCTCTGGAGAAGGAGAAACTACGATGCTCGGAACCATCTACCGCATGCTGGTGCTGAACCTCGGTGTACCTCCCACGGAGTTCGACTATGTCCGCCACGATGCTGCCAAGGGTAATCCTGTGGAGACAGAGCATCACACCCCATGTCTTTCTTGAGAAATATGGAGACAAACAACTGCTGGCCAACTACGTATCGCTGATGAACGACCCCAGTCGCGAGTATTACAAGTGCTATGAAATAGACTATGACCGCCACCGTTACGACGGCAAGAACTGGACTTATGTCAACCTGCCCGTAGAGGACATCAAAGAGATGGCCATTGCCTTTGAAGGACAGCACCATGGATGTACTTCTCTTGCGATGTGGGCAAGTTCCTGAACCTGAACGCGGTCTGCTCGATGTGAAAACTATGACTACGAATCACTGATGGGCACCACCTTCGGGATGGACAAGAAGCAACGTATCCAGACTTTCTTCCAGTGGGTTCTCCCATCGCCATGACCTTGATGGCCGTTGACTTGAACAAAGACGGAAAGCCCGTAAAGTGGATGGTAGAGAACAGTTAGAGCCGCTTCCGGTTATCAGGACATCTCACTGACCGACGAGTGGTTCACCGAATACATGTTCCGTCTGGTAGTGGAGACAAAGTGGTTCCCGCCAAAGTGATGGAACTGTTTAAACAAAGCCCGCTCTGCCTGCCGGCATGGGACCCGATGTTCGCTGAAGAAAAGTGATGATAAGGATTAGGGTTAGGGATTGGATTAGTGGGCTGCACTATGATTCCGCAGGGTATTAATCCCTAATCCTTAACCCCTAATCCTTGTTCTCGTGTTCGTTAACGAAGGGGATTACGGAAATTTCTCCGTAATTCTCTTTTTACCTTTATTCACGTTCTTTTGCTACTTTTGCGGCAAATTAATGAAACCATTATTTTAAGTAAACGCATGGCAAATGTAATTGTTACGTAAAGGCCTTGACATCAACCTGAAATGGCGCTGCTGCCCAGGAACTTGTGTCTGTTAAGGAACCGGGATTCTATTCGCTGGTTCCTGATGACTATACAGGCATCACCCGAAAGTGGTGGTCAAAGAGCAGGAATATGTGATGGCCGGGGGACCCTTGTTTATCGACAAGAATCATCCTGAATTGAAATTTGTTTCGCCCGTTAGCGGCGTAGTGACAAGCGTGGAGCGTGGTGCACGCCGCAAGGTGCTGAACATCGTCGTAGAGGCTGCCACTGAGCAAGACTATGAGGAATTCGGCAAGATGGACCCGTCCAAGATGAGCGGCCAGCAAGTAAAAGAAGCTCTTTTGCAAGCAGGTATGTTCGCTTTCATCCGCCAACGTCCGTACGACGTTATCGCTGATCCGACGGTAACTCCGAAAGCTATCTTCATTTCTGGCTTTCGACAGCAATCCGCTGGCCCTGATTTCGAATTCGCGCTGAAGGGAGAAGAAGCAAACTTCCAGACGGGACTCGACGCTTTGTCAAAGATGGCAAAGACGTATCTGGGTATTAGTGTAAAACAAAAGTCTGCTGCTGTTGTGCAGGCAAAGAACGTTACCGTAACAGCTTCGACGGACCACATCCGGCAGGCAACGTGGTGTACAGATTAACCACATCTCCGGTAGTGAAGGGTGAAACGGTCTGACCATCAGTGCCGAAGCCGTACTCTTCATCGGACGTCTGATGAATACCGGTCGTGGACATGACCCGTACGGTGGCTGTAACGGGTCCGAAGTGTTGAAACCCGCTTATTGCAAGCTGAAAGTCGGCGCTCTGTTGACGAACGTTTTCAAAGGTAACGTGACTACCGACAAAGACCTCCGCTACATCAGCGGCAACGTGCTGACCGGTAAGAAAGTTTCTCCGAACGGCTTCCTCGGCTCTTTCGACAGCCAATTGACCGTAATTCCCGAAGGAGATGAAATCCATGAAATGTTGGTTGATTATGCCGCGTTTCAATCAGTTCAGCGTCAACCGCTCTTACTTCAGCTGGTTGATGGGCAAGAAGGAATATGTGATAGATGCCCGTATCAAGGGTGGTGAACGTCACATGATTATGTCCAACGAATACGACCGCGTATTTCCGATGGACATCTTCCCCGAATACTTGGTGAAAGCAATCATTGCAGGTGACATCGACCGTATGGAGGCTCTGGGCATCTACGAAGTAGCTCCCGAAGACTTCGCCTCTGCGAATTCGTATGTTCTTCCAAAGTGGAAGTGCAGCGCATCGTACGTGCAGGGCTCGATATGCTTCGTGCCGAAATGGCATAATCGGGGCGTATGGCAAATCGTAAATTGTAAATCGTAAAATCGTAAATATATTAATGAAAGCGTTAAGAAATTATCTCGACAAGATAAAGCCGAACTTTGAGGAAGGCGGCAAATTCCACGCATTTCGTTCGGTGTTTGATGGCTTCGAAACATTCCTGTTCGTGCCCAATGCCACTTCGAAATCGGGAACGCATATTCACGACTCCATTGACAGCAAACGCATCATGTCGATGGTGGTCATTGCGTTAGTACCGGCGCTGCTGTTCGGTATGTATAACGGTTACCAGCATTTCCATCGCTACCGGTGCTGCCGGAGGCTTCTGGGAAATGTTCATCTACGGTTTCTGGCTGTATTGCCAAAATCATTGTATCTTATGTAGTAGGTCTCGGCATTGAGTTCGTAGTGGCTCAGTGGAAGAAGGAGGAGATTCAGGAAGGTTCTGGTTTCCGGTATCTTGATTCCGATGATTGTTCCGGTAGATTGCCCGCTGTGGATTCTGGCGGTGGCTACTGCATTTTCTGTAATTTTTGCTAAGGAAGTATTCGGTGGTACGGGTATGAACGTGTTCAACGTAGCTTTGATTACCCGTGCATTCTTATTCTTTGCTTATCCTACGAAGATGTCCGGTGATGCCGTTTGGGTATCGGGCGACAGTATCTCGGTCTGGGACAGTCGGTAGATGGTCTGACGGTAGCTACTCCGTTGGTGCAGCCGCTACCTCGGCGCCGTTCCGGAGTTCTCCTGGGACATGGTGACCGGCCTTATTCCGGTCTCATCGGTGAGACAAGCGTTATCGCCATCGCTCTGTGCCATTCTGCTGTTGTGGACGGGTATTGCGTGGAAGACGATGTTCTCCGTATTCGTAGGCGGTGCCTTCATGGCATGGGTGTTCAATGCAATCGGTCCCGACATCTGATGGCACAGATGCCTTGGTACGAACACTCCGTGCTGGTGGTTTCTGCTTCGGTGCCGTGTTCATGGCTACCGACCCCGTTACATCGGCACGTACAGAGACCGGTAAGTATCTTCGATTCCTGATTGGTGCCATGGCTATCATTATCCGTGTGCTCAACCCCGGTTACCCTGAAGGTATGATGCTTGCCATCCCGTTGATGAATATCTTGCTCCGCTGATTGACTACTGTGTGGTACAGGGTAACATCAGCCGTCGCGAGAAACGTGCAATCAAGTCTCCAATACCAAATACCGGAAAAGAAATGAATACCAATAGTAATTGTTCGTTCGTTTACGTATTGCTGCTTACGGTTCACTACTCACGACGATGTTTTTGGTACCTTTTTTCACCGGAAAGGACCCGTAAAGTGATAATGATTATCATCTACATATCACAACGTGCGTGGAGGCCATCAAACCACGTCAAATAATCAATTATGACGCAGGTATCGTATTAATTGATCTGCATCAACTTAACGTAAAACAACTTCAGACAATACAAATCAGCGACACTGAATACAGGGGCAACCTCATGTCAACGAAGAACAGAACCCGCAGAACAACAACCCGCAACATCCGCTTTCCTAACCAAATGATTGAACAAATTAACATCGCTCTTGAGCAAAAGGGTCGGGAATTTCTCAGCCTGGGTCATTGAAGCCTGCCGTCGGAGACTAACGTCAGAAAGAGGCATATACATCAATTAAAAGTGATGAAGAATGAACATCCCGCGTTCTTCCCTCCGAACAGGACGATATTGTAAATTCACCTAAATACGAGGGCATTGCTGTAGTTGAATTGCAGTTTTACCACTTTCCTGACAGTGACAGACTGCGTGTTGGCTCTGTCACAGACTAAATAGTTTGAATGATTAGCAGTTATGGTGATCAGTCAACCACCAGGGAATAATCCTTCATATTATTATCGTGCTTCACCAACGCTGCCTCAATTGCTCTGAATGCTTCCAGAGACACCTTATGTTCTATACATGCAATTACAACATCAGGGTAACTCATAGAAATGGTGCTATTAAGCATATTTTTACACGAATCAGATCCACGGAGGGATCATCAGCAGATTGTTCTTTATTCATTTTGTCGCTCCATGCGCTTGCTCTTCATCTAGCGGTTAAAATATTACTTCAAATCTTTCTGTATGAAGATTTGAGCACGTTAACCTTACATACATCTGTCGGTTGTATTTCCCTCCAGAATGCCAGCAGGACCGCACTTTGTTACGCAACCAATACTATTAAGTGAAAACATTCCTAATATTTGACATAAATCATCAACAAAACACAAGGAGGTCAGACCAGATTGAAACGATAAAACGATAATGCAAACTACGCGCCCTCGTATCACATGGAAGGTTTTACCAATGGCTCAGGTTGCCATTTTAAAGAAATATTCGATCAAGTGCGAAAAGATTTAGACTGTGAATTGTTTTATTCTGAACTAAAACGTCACAACGTCTCACATTATATTTACTATCTAGCCACAGATAATATTCACATCGTGTTAGAAAACGATAACACCGTGTTAATAAAAGGACTTAAAAGGTTGTAAATGTTAAATTCTCAAGAAACACGCATCTTATAGAAACGTCCTATGATAGGTTGAAATCAAGAGAAATCACATTTCAGCAATACAGGGAAAATCTTGCTAAAGCAGGAGTTTTCCGATGGGTTACAAATATCCATGAACATAAAAGATATTACTATACCTTTGATAATTCATTACTATTTACTGAGAGCATTCAGAACACTACACAAATCTTTCCACGCTAAATCATAACGTCCGGTTTCTTCCGTGTCAGCACCGGGGCGTTGGCATAATGCAATACGTGTACGCGCTAAACCCGGTGTGCATCGTTTTGATTATTCCCGCACACTCACGCAGAGAAGTTCCCCGTCAGGGCTGTGGACATAGTTAATCCGGGAATACAATGACGATTCATCGCACCTGACATACATTAATAAATATTAACAATATGAAATTTCAACTCATTGTTTAGGGTTTGTTTAATTTTCTACACATACGATTCTGCGAACTTCAAAAGCATCGGGAATAACACCATGAAAAATGCTACTCGCTACTGCGCTGGCCCTGCTTATTACAGTATGTGCTCAACAGACGTTTACTGTTCAAAACAAACCGGCAGCAGTAGCACCAAAGGAAACCATCACCCATCATTTCTTCGTTTCTGGAATTGGGCGAAGAAAACTGTCGATGCAGCCAAAATTTGTGGCGGCGCAGAAAATGTTGTTAAAACAGAAACCCAGCAAACATTCGTAAATGGATTGCTCGGTTTTATTACTTTAGGCATTTATACTCCGCTGGAAGCGCGTGTGTATTGCTCACAATAATTGCATGAGTTGCCCATCGATATGGGCAGCTCTATCTGCACTGCTCATTAATATACTTCTGGGCTCCTTCCAGTTGTTTTGCATAGTGATCAGCCTCTCTGAGGGTGAAATAATCCCGTTCAGCGGTGTCTGCCAGTCGGGAGGCTGCATTATCCACGCCGGAGGCGTGGTGGCTTCACGCACTGACTGACAGACTGCTTTGATGTGCAACCGACGACGACCAGCGGCAACATCATCACGCAGAGCATCATTTTCAGCTTTAGCATCAGCTAACTCCTTCGTGTATTTTGCATCGAGCGCAGCAACATCACGCTGACGCATCTGCATGTCAGGAATTGCCGCGTTCGCCAGCTTCAGTTCTCTGGCATTTTGTCGCGCTGGGCTTTGTAGGTAATGGCGTTATCACGGTAATGATTAACAGCCCATGACAGGCAGACGATGATGCAGATAACCAGAGCGGAGATAATCGCGGTGACTCTGCTCATACATCAATCTCTGACCGTTCCGCCCGCTTCTTTGAATTTTGCAATCAGGCTGTCAGCCTTATGCTCGAACTGACCATAACCAGCGCCCGGCAGTGAAGCCCAGATATTGCTGCAACGGTCGATTGCCTGACGGATATCACCACGATCAATCATAGGTAAAGCGCCACGCTCCTTAATCTGCTGCAATGCCACAGCGTCCTGACTTTTCGGAGAGAAGTCTTTCAGGCCAAGCTGCTTGCGGTAGGCATCCCACCAACGGAAAGAAGCTGGTAGCGTCCGGCGCCTGTTGATTTGAGTTTTGGGTTTAGCGTGACAAGTTTGCGAGGGTGATCGGAGTAATCAGTAAATAGCTCTCCGCCTACAATGACGTCATAACCATGATTTCTGGTTTTCTGACGTCCGTTATCAGTTCCCTCCGACCACGCCAGCATATCGAGGAACGCCTTACGTTGATTATTGATTTCTACCATCTTCTACTCCGGCTTTTTAGCAGCGAAGCGTTTGATAAGCGAACCAATCGAGTCAGTACCGATGTAGCCGATAAACACGCTCGTTATATAAGCGAGATTGCTACTTAGTCCGGCGAAGTCGAGAAGGTCACGAATGAACTAGGCGATAATGGCGCACATCGTTGCGTCGATTACTGTTTTGTAAACGCACCGCCATTATATCTGCCGCGAAGGTACGCCATTGCAAACGCAAGGATTGCCCCGATGCCTTGTTCCTTTGCCGCGAGAATGGCGGCCAACAGGTCATGTTTTTCTGGCATCTTCATGTCTTACCCCAATAAGGGATTTGCTCTATTTAATTAGGAATAAGGTCGATTACTGATAGAACAAATCCAGGCTACTGTGTTTAGTAATCAGATTTGTTCGTGACCGATATGCACGGGCAAAACGGCAGGAGGTTGTTAGCGCAAAAAATTCCAAAAAAATTCCAAAAAAGCGACTAACAAACACAATCTGATGGCAGCAATACGTAACTGAACGAAGCAATACCGGGGCATTCAGTTCCTTCTGGCGTTTGTTGAATTCGGCCATCACCTTCTTGTCCTTCAAGCTGCCCAGCTGCTTCAGGTCAGCGTACATGGGATGGAAGGCATAGATGGAGATGCTACTGTGGTGGGGAGTCTGTCCAGGTATGCGTCATGGTAGTGTCGTTGATGGGCAGAATCTGCACCGCCTTCTGATTGGTGGCAACTGCCAGTCAATCATGCGCTTCAAGTCGCCAGAAATCGCCTACACCGAAGCTTTTCTCGGAGCGCAGGAGAATACGGGTACGGCTACTCGGAACCTTTCCATGCAGGAAGATTGGTATACATAACGGTCGCCGACAATGGCGTTTCGTTGGCGGCTATCTGCGGTCAGCCATATAGCGGTTGGGATTGTTCTCCCAGGCCGGCACGGCGCTCTTTCTTGTTGTAAAGGACGAATTTATACTCTAGCGGGAAGCTGATTTTGCCATCCACTTCTACCTGCCATTCGGGGAAGTCGATGTCGCTCATAAGCAGCTTTGTCCGGTTCCAGTCACCCAGCGCCTTCTGGTTTCCGCAGGTGCCAGGCAATGGTCACTGTCTATGCAGGGGCGTACGCCTTTATCAGCAACCCTTTTGTAGCTTTGGGGCGGCACTGCGTTCGCGATGCGCCAGCAGGATTCTGTGAAAGCGGATGTATAAAATACTGCTGCTCGGGCAGATTCTTCCAACAATCTTCTATGCGGTAAACTTTCTTCGGATTGTCTGCAGCGTGCGGGATGCGTGGCAGGCTGTTCCCTCTCTGTCCGTATGGTTCTGCCATCTCGATAGATGTGGTAACTGTATTCGACGCTTCCATTACCGGGAATCTGGATATCCACTTCCGCGGTCAGTGAATGCCGTCTACAGTGTGCAGGGGTGGCTTTGTTGGGCTGGTTGCCAAGTTCCGGGATGGAACCAGGACTCTGACTTCTTCACCCCAGCTGGTGCGATACTCGATATTGAATATTAGTGTCATATTATATTAGATTTAGAAATAGCAATAGCTGCAATGATTATGCAAGTATAGAAATTATTCCTCATAATCATACGGCTACCGTTATCTAAGTCATTTAAATTCCTATCCAAACGTTTGTGCTTGCCGTGGGATTATCCACAGCGAAAGCTCCGCGTCTTGCAGATGGGCAACAACTTCTTGGTAAACCAGTGTTTCGTTACCGCAGTTGGGGCATTTCTTGCCTTTGGCTTCCGTGCCGTCCTGGATGTATTTCTTCAGGGCGCGTTCCACCGTTCTTCCAGGTGTTGATGTTTTCGCTGTCCAGTTGCAGTGAACCTACCAGCTGATGACCTGCTCGATAGGCATGCGGTAGCGCAATACACCGGAAATCAGCTTGGCATAGTTCAATACTCTTTGTTGAACTTCTCGGACAGACCCTCGATGGTGACTTTGTATCCGCGCTTGTTCTCGAACTGGAAGTCGTAACGCTTGTTTCCGTGCTCATCCACATTCTTGATGATGTGGCCCGACACCACATTCTTCGGCAGGATGATGCCTTCATCATCATCCAGCACACCGGTGAATATTTCGTAGGGATGATTGTCCAGCAAACCGACAATGCCACCCATTTCTCCTTGTTGTTCTGGAAGCGGACAACGTCTGCATCCAATATTCTGGGACGTGTTTCAACGACCGTAGGCGGTTTGCACGGGGGAAGTTCGGACTTCTTGTCACTCTTGGTAGAGATGAGCACGCCGGAACGCGAACCGTCGCGGTAAACCATACAGCCCTTACAGCCAGTTTCCATGCTTCTACATACAGACGGTTCACGAGGTCTTCGTCTACGTCGTTCGGCAGGTTGATGGTTACGCTGATAGAGTGATCCACCCATTTTGGATACGTCCCATCTTGACTTTCATCAGCCAGTCCACGTCGTTGGAGGTTGCTTTATAATAAGGTGATTTCTCTACCAGGGCATCCACTTCTTCCTGCGTGTAGCGTTTGGCGGGGTTGTATCCTTGTGCTTCCATCCAAGTCACGAACTTGGGGTGGAACACGATATATTCTTCAAAGGCATCTCCGGTTTCGTCGATGAAGTCCACATGGACGTTCGTATCGTTGGGATTCACTTTGCGGCGGCGCTTGTACACGGGCAGGAATACGGGCTCGATACCGGAGGTGGTTTGAGTCATCAGGCTGGTGGTGCCGGTCGGGGCGATGGTCAGACAGGCAATGTTGCGGCGTCCGTACTTCTTCATCTCCTCGTACATTTCCGGGTCAGCTTCACGCAGGCGGTTGATGAACGGGTTGTTCTTTTCGCGTTCTGTATCGTACACCTCTAATGCGCCGCGCTCTTTGGCCATTTCTATGGAGGAGCGATAGGCGTTGAGTGCCACCGTCTTGTGTACTTTCTCCGAGAACTCGGTTGCCTCTTCAGTACCATAACGCAATCCCAGGGCGGCAAGCATGTCGCCTTCTGCCGTGATACCTACACCGGTACGGCGGCCTTGGGCGCTTTTCTTGTAAATCTTCTGCCACAAAACGCGTTCTGTATGTTTTACGTCTTCACTTTCGGGGTCGGCATCTATCTTGCTCATGATGCGCTCTATCTTCTCCAGTTCAAGGTCGATGATATCGTCCATGATGCGTTGGGCCAAAGCTACATGCTTCTTGAATAGCTCAAAGTCAAAGTAGGCGTCCGGCTTGAACGGATTGACCACGTATGAGTAAAGGTTGATGGCGAGCAGACGGCAGGAGTCGTACGGGCACAGTGGAATTTCGCCGCATGGATTGGTGGATACGGTACGGTAGCCCAGGTCTGCATAGCAGTCGGGCACGGATTCCTTTAATATGGTATCCCAGAACAATACACCGGTTCTGCCGATTTCCATGCATTGTGCACAATCTTTTTCCATAATGCGGATGCGTCAATGTCTTTTTGAAATGCCGGCTCTGTGGCGTCAATCGGATATTGCTGTGTATATGGTTTGCCTTCGATGGCGGCCTGCATGAAGTCGTCGGTCAGTTTACGGAAACGTTGGCTCCGGTCACTTTGCCCTCAGTCATCTTGGCATCGATGAAGGCTTCCGAGTCGGGGTGTTTGATGGATACGCTGAGCATCAGTGCGCCGCGGCGTCCATCTTGAGCTACTTCGCGTGTAGAGTTTGAATAGCGTTCCATGAAGGAACCAAGCCGGTGGAGGTCAGTGCCGAGTTCTTTACCGGTGAACCTTTCGGACGGATATGGGATAAGTCGTGTCCCACGCCGCCACGGCGTTTCATCAGCTGTACTTGTTCTTCGTCTATCTTGAAGATGGCACCATAAGAATCCGCTTCGCCGTCCACACCGATAACAAAGCAGTTGGACAGAGAGGCTACCTGATAGTTGTTTCCGATTCCGGTCATCGGGCTTCCTTGCGGAACAATGTACTTGAAGTGGTCGAGTAAGCCGAAAAGTTCCTCTGAACTTAATGGATTGGGGTACTTGGCCTCAATGCGGGCTACCTCATTGGCTATTCGCCAATGCATGTCTTCCGGAGACTTTTCGTAAATATTTCCGAAAGAATCTTTGACTGCATATTTGTTTACCCAAACTCTGGCAGCCAACTCGTCGCCTTGGAAGTATTTTAAAGATTCTCCGTAGGCTTCGTCATAAGAATAATTTTTCTTTTCCACAATGTTGTATCTCTTAGGATTAGTTACAAATAAGTAAAGTTGTAGAAGTTGTACTTATCGTTAACAAATGCATTTGCAAAGCTATGAATGTTTTTCAACTTGGCAAAATTAAAATGAATGTTTTTATCAACCGATGTATAGTTTTCTATTGATTGCTATTAATTTATTGGTTTATAATGTTTTAATGATTTGAGTAAACGAATAAGTTTTCCAAAATGGAATTTATTAACAACTTGTTGGGCTGAAAGGTTCTCGGTTTAGTCGAACATAAGGTTACTTTTATCTGCTCGTAAAGATAATAATTGTTCATTTCTTGTTGAAAAGATGTATTTTATTCCGGATATATGATGATAAAAAAAGTGTGAACTCTTGAATGAATTGTTCGTGGATTACATTATCTTTGCAAAAAAAGAAAGAATGGAAAGCTTGAAACAAAGGAGAACAATCCGAAAATACCAGCAGAAGGATATTTCTGCTGATTTGTTAAATGATTTGCTTGAAACCTCTTTCCGGGCTTCTACAGTCAGGGCATACGGGTTTATAGTGTGATTGTGACGCGTGATGCAGAGCGTAAAGCCAAACTGGCGCCTGCACATTTCAATCAGCCGATGGTTCGGACGGCGCCGGTAGTGCTTACTTTCTGCATAGATTTGCGCCGCTTCAGCAAGTGGTGTGAGCAACGTAAGGCTGAGCCGGGATACAACAACTTTGAGTGGTTTGTGACGGGGGCTGTCGATACCTTGCTGGTGGCACAGACTTTTTGTGTGGCTGCCGAGGAGAAGGGGTTGGGCATTTGCTATCTGGGAACTACCACTTACAACCCTCAGATGATTGTCGAAGCGTTGGAGTTACCGGAATTGGTGTTTCCCATCACGACAGTCACAGTGGGATGGCCTGCCGAACAGCCGGAACAAGTGGACCGTTTGCCGCTGGAGGCCATTGTACACGAAGAGGTTTATCATGATTATACTCCTCAGGACATTGACCGGTTGTATGCCTATAAAGAATCGCTTCCTGAGAACAAGCAGTTCATCTTGGAGAACAATAAGGAAACGCTGGCGCAGGTCTTTACAGATGTGCGTTATACGAAGACAGTGAGGCAATGTCGGAGAATCTTTGGAAGATAATGAAAAAGCAGGGATTTTGAAAATTAAGGATAAGGGATAAGGGATAAGGGGTTAAGCTAATGCACTTAGCTGCATTTAATCCCTATCCTTTATTCTATCCTTTCAGTGCGGCTTGAATCTCGTCGATTTCCGCACGGAATGATTTGTCCACCTCTTTCAGTTCTTTGATGGTTTTACATGCATGCAATACGGTGGCATGGTCTTTATGTCAATTAGCGCACCGATTTTTGCAGTAGAAGTCTGTATGGTTTTGGCTAAATACATGGCTATTTGTCGTGCTTGCACCACTTCCCTTTCTGGATTTTGTGTGGATGGTGGCAGTTTCCAATCCGAAGTGCTTGCATACGGTGTTGATGATTTCATCGACAGTCACTGCCTTACTTTCGCTGTTCACTACCTTGCGGACGATACGTTGCGTCAGTTCAGGTCTATTTCTTTATTGTATATGGTGGAATGCGCCATAATGGAAATGACGATGCCCTCAGGTCACGTACACTGTCGCCCACGTTCTCTGCAATATAGTCAATCACTTCCTGGGAACTGCAGGCCGTCACGGTGTATCTTGTTGCGCAGAATGTTCTTGCGGAGTTCTACGGTAGGTTTCTCCAGCTCAGCCACCATTCCCCATTTAAAACGTGTAATCAGACGCTCTTCCATGCCCTGCAGCAATACCGGTGCACGGTCGGAAGTGAGGATGAGCTGCTTGCCGTTCTGATGCAGATGGTTGAAGATATGGAAGAATGTATTCTGCGTTTTGGTCACGCCGGCAAATTCTGAATATCATCGATTAGAATATCAATGGTCTGGTAGAAGTTGATGAAGTCGTTAGTCGTATTGTTACGTACGGAATCGGTGTATTGCACTTGGAATAGGTGTGCAGATACATACAACAATTTTTCCGGGTATAGTTCCTTGATTTTGGTTCCGATAGCATTGGCAAGATGGTTTTGCCTACACCTGATGCCCGTATAGGAACAGCGGATTGAAGATTGTTTTAGCCGGATTGAGAGCGACAGCTTCAACGCTGCGCGACAGCTTGTTGCTGTAACCTTCGATGAAGGTTTCAAAGTTGTATTCTGATTAAGGTGCGGGTCAAGTTCGGGGACGGGAATCTGCGGAATCCTTTGTCCATCACTTGTTTTGCGGTATGATGGTGCGCTGTGTAGACTCCAGGTCGACGGTTTTCCGCGAGCTCTGTCCACCATTACGTTATACATCAATTTAGTTCCCCACCAATGACCTTATAGAGAGTCTTGCGCAACAAATCAACAAATTTGTCCTCCAAAAACTCATATAGAAGAACTGGCTGGGCACTTGTACGACCAGCGTTTTTGTCTTCATATTTTAAAGGTATGATGGGAAGAAACCATGTTTTGTATGTCTGCTCCGGAACATTGTCTCTGATGATTTCAAGACAGGGTTCCACAGCCCGACATGATCTATTTCACTCATAACGGCTATAAATACATTTTATTAATTAAGCATAACTTCTA
>SCPN01000708.1_pt1 | contig 15450 bp, 26 predicted proteins | sample 6106831 | NCBI WGS metagenome assembly SCPN01 (sample SAMN10720447, study PRJNA508395) | human gut metagenome | isolation source: Participant 1, 0 month
GCTAAGATCTAATTCGATTTTATGAATTTTATTTGATCTTAAGAAGGGCAGATGTATTTTGCATCTGCCCTTTTTTGAAAAAAGAATCAGACAGTATATTGGAATTTCTTACAAGTATATTGTATACTAGAGATATGGAAAGGACATAGGAAAAATAAGAAAACAATATAAAAAGGATGAATGGATACGTTGTTTTTGCTATCAAAGTGTACGGGGAAACCGCAAAAAGCGGACTTTGATTGATATATGTCCGTAATTTTTTTAGGAGGTGACATGATGGCTGAGAAAGAGATAGACTTAAGACGCCTTGTGATCAAAGCATTTCATATGACAGATGTGGAATGGGGTGAGTACAATAATATCACAACGGATGGCCATATGACGGTCAGCAAAGAGATGATCGATCAGCTTGTTGCACAGGATGATTGTATTGAGAAGATTGATATTCAGATTATTAAACCGGGAGACCATGACAGATGGACGAACACGATTATGGATATCATTCCAATCTCAACAAAAGTGCTTGGTAAATTGGGAGAAGGAATAACTCACACTATAACGGGTGTATATGTTATGTTGACGGGCGTTGATGTGAACGGAAAGCAGTGTCACGAATTTGGTTCATCAGAAGGCAATCTGAAGGAACAGTTGTGCTTAAACCGTGCAGGTACACCGGGAGATGATGATTATATTATTTCGTTTGATGTAACATTTGCTGCTGGTATGGGTCAGGAGAGACATGGGCCATTTACTGCACACAAACTCTGTGATGAATTCATTCAGACATACAGAGAGAAACTGAAAAAGTTCAAAGGTGATAAGTGCACAGAACGTCATGAATATCATGATAAAGTAAGACCTGGAAAGAAGAAGGTTGTAATTATCCGTCAGGTGGCTGGACAGGGAGCTATGTATGATACATGGATGTTCCCGGATGAACCGTCAGGGGTTGAAGGCGGACGTTCGATTATCGATATGGGCAATATGCCGGTTATGATTACTCCGAATGAGTACAGAGACGGCATGATCCGCTCGATGCAGTAACTACAGGAGGTGCAGAAGTTATGGGAATTGGACCATCGACAAAAGAAACATCATTACATCATTTCAGAGATCCGCTGTTGGAAGTAGTGGCAGAGGATACAGATCTGGATCTTCTCGGACTGATCATAGTCGGAACGCCGGATGATAACAAAGATAAAATGCTGGTAGGAACCAGAGCGGCAGCAATGGCAGAATGTATGCGTGCAGATGGAGTAATCATATCATCGGATGGATGGGGAAACAGCGATGTGGATTATACAAATACATGTGAACAGCTTGGAATCAGAGGAATTCCGGTGACGGGACTTAATTTTAGTGGTACTGTTGCAAAATTTGTTGTAGAAAATGATTATCTGGACGGAATTGTGGATATTAATAAAAGCGCAGATGGTACAGAGACAGATGTTGTCGGAGAGAACAACATGGTGAGGGTTGACTGTCTGAAGGCAAAAGCTCTTCTGAAGCTTAAGATGCGTCATAAGGATGAACAGGAAGGACGATAGAACCGGGAAGATATCTACGACAGAAAGTGTCGGAAATAGAACAAACAATAAGAAAAAGAGAAGATTACCTCATTCTTGCGAATGGAAATCTTCTCTTTTTTTATTTATCGAATGCAGGATCGATAGGTCCGTATTCGATTTCGGGATGTTGTTCTAACATCCATTGTTTGAAACTTTCGGAGTCGCCTTTGGTGAAAGACTCTTTGTCAAGCATAACGCCTTCAATCTGGTCTTTGGAAGTGAGCTTGTAATAAGTTTTCGCCTCTTCGAATTTGGTAAGATCTTCCCAGTTTACATGGTTATTTATCTTATTGTTAATGTAAAGGGCAATGTCCTTTTCGCGGATCATGACTTTACAGGTCCAGTCTTTATCGTTGAAATATTGAGTACGCATTACACGGAAAGTTTTATCAGCGTGCATCCATTTGAAAAATACTCCACGGTAGATGGCTATAAATGAAAGTGTGGCACCAACAGACTGCCATCTGAGTGAAGCTCCTACATGATGAAAATAAATCCAGCCGAAAGTTCCGGATGCAAAGATTACACAATATACGTAGAAGATAGGAAGTCTCCAGAACTTTGGAGCTGCCCATTTGTCGTAGCGTTTACGTGTCATTACATATTCGTTAACAAACATATGATATTCTCCATAATAAAATTGTAATGCAGGGAAACTGCCAGAAGCAGGATCTCTTACATACAATGATATAAAGATGGCAGTCTGTTAAGACTGCCATCCGTGTGTTGTTTTGTTTAAATGAGTATTTTGCTTATATATATGTTTCACAGATATTAAGCAATACCTTTTGCTTTGTCTTTCTTTGCTGCACTAAGTAAAGTGTAAGAAGTCCATACAAGCACGAGACAGATAAGATTAATGAGCCAGAACATTGGAAGACCTGTAACTAATTTCCATGCGATAAATACACCGATACATCCACCTATCGCATTACCAATTGTATGTGCAACATCGTATCTATGTGACTTGATAAATTCGATAGAGCAAGCTGGCATTAAGCATGCGCAAGATCCCATGAAGACAGGGAAACATGTCTGAGCATCAACACCAAGCAGAAGACATGTTGCCATACAAGGTGCATAAAGTCCAAAACCAATATCCATAAGAGCGCCCCATAAAACATTAAGTGCTGCGGCTACGATCAGTTTCCAACCTGTTAATCCAACTGCAGTACCAACTAAACCGAAAGGTCCGACACCAAGATTTTTGCATAACATTACTACTGCCAACGGAAGCATCGCACATCCAAGAGCAATTCTGATTTTGTTACGTGGCCATTTTGTAACGATAGATGCAAATCCAAATGAACCAACAGCTGCACAAATGAACATTACCCAAAGGAAAAGAGGATCACATTCTACAGAAGTTGTGAAGATAAATGCCTCAAAAATAACTGGGAATGTATCACCGATATTCAGTGTACCAGGAATATCGATGTCATCAATCTGATTGAAAAGTTTGTACATAAATGTAGATGGTGCGTAAGAGCCACATCCTAAAGTGTCAAGAAAGTTAGCAATGATACCAACAGTAAAAGCAGATGCCCATTGTTTCCCGGTAGAACCTTTTAGTTCATCCATTCGGTTCTTGCCTAAATCGACAACAAGACCAATACCTGTTCCAGCAAACAAAACACCTAATAAAATTTGGATTGCTAATAACATAAATTCATCCCTCCAGATTTTCATATTAAATTGTTAACAAGCTATACATGTGAATAAATAAGTACCAGGCAAGGAAATGCCTTTTTAGCACTATGAAAGAAATCATATACACCCCGATTTGTAAAGAATTTCTATAAATTCACGCATTGCTTTACATTAATATTTTATCAACTAATACGTTAAAAGTCAATCGAACTATAGTCATATAGAGAGAATTAATAAGAAAAAGCACGACATCTGAACATGTCGTGCTCTTTCTTATTGGTATGTCATTGAGAGGTTTTTCCTCGTTGCATTGCAGTTTTGTTTTTATATACAAAGCTGGGGAATGCTCCTCCTTGTGGAGGATGTATATATCAATTGGAGTTCACCTTTGCAAGGTTATTCTTGGGGGAAACAACCGGCTCAGGCATAACTGCAATAACAACCATAATAATGGTGCCTTAAAAACAGACGATTATACTGTCTGATTCTAAAAGAGCAGTTCCTGTATTATATCATCGATGAGGAACCGCCATTGGTGTCTGTGTCTGTCTTTAAGTTACTATTAATATATCACGTTAATTCGATGATGTCAATAAGGATGGAAAAAACTGGCATTGCAACAAGAAAAACGTGATAAAGCGGGAGGTGTTTCGTGCAATTTTAATGAATAAATGAGAAAGAATGTCATTTACTCTGCATGAATATTGACTTAATCATCTAACAGAAAGTCTTTTGCATATTCCAGAAAAGTCTTTGAAGCAGGTGACAGATTTTTGAGAGAAGAATATGCAAGTCCTAACTGTCTTGTAATTGTTGGCTTCAATGGACGTTTTACAAATTTTCCCTGCTGGCCGCGAAGTAAAAGACCCGGGAGGATAGAATATCCCAGTTCGTGTTCGACCATGGAAAGGGAAGAAAATTCATTTCTGGTTACATAGCGGATATCCGGATGGATTTTATGCTTTTTTAAAATACGGTGTACGTCGCTTCCTGGTGTGTATTCTGTGATGATAAAAGGTGCATCTTCAAATGCTTCGATTGGAATTTCTTCTTCTTTTGCAAGAGGATCGTTTTCTGGAACAACTGCGTACATCAAGTCGTTCATGACCGGAAGGAACTGATATTTATGATTTTTCTGCAGACTGATAAATCCGATATCTACACGTCGTTCCTGAATCCAGTCGGCAAGTTCTCCTTCAACCCCTTCGATAACCTGGATGATGATATCCGGATGTTTCTGCTGGAATTCTCGGATGATCTTTGGAATCCAGTGAATTGAACAGCTTAGATAAGTGCCGATGCGGATGGTTCCTCTCTGCGCACCATTTAATGCAGCAATTTCCTGATGAATTACTTCATCGGCATTCAATAATGTGCGGATTGCCGGAATAAGTGACTTTGCTTCATTTGTAAGTGTAATACCGTGGTGGTCTTTGATGTAGAGCGGGAACCCGACTTTCTTTTCCAGATTTTTCATCATTTGCGTAATACCGGATTGTGTGTATCCAAGTTCCGCGCCTACGCGGGTAAAGCTGCCGTAATCATCAACGGCTAACATAATTTTCCAACTTTTGATGTCCATTCTTTTATTCTCCAATGTATGATAATACAAAAATTTATAAAAATTTTATTTGCTTACTAATAGTAGCTAAAAAATATCAAAATTACAAGCTTATCGGATGACTTTTTTAAAATCATCGTATGAATCCGAATACATTTAAAATGATGATTATCATAAATATCGGAACAACAATGCAGGTAAGGATTTTGTCGTATAAAGTTACTCTGCCGAACTTATCGTCATTGGTGAGTTCTTTTTCGTATTCTTTAAATCCCCAGGTGTGATATTCCGGAAGCATCCAGCCATGGAAGTTTAATAGTACTTAAGAGTCCGAATCTGAGGGAAACGATAATGTTACCGATTCCGACAGAGAATAAAACCTGGGTTGCTGACTGGGAAAATACAGTGAAATTGAATTTGCTAAAATCAGGCAGGAGATAGTATTTTAAACCATCGATTGCATTGCTGGTTACGAACATTGCTCAGATACCACATATAATAAGGAAGAGAAAGAGTACAGGCATAATGATTTTGGTTACTTTCTCTACAAGGCGAGATATGCGAATTTCCAAATGTTTCCGAGGCTGATCGCAGCTCCTGCGGCAACCATAATGTAACCAAAACGAGAGTTCCGTTCACGAGATTGATTTCCATTTTCACTCATATGTAACACACTCCATTCATTATAATATTGTGCAAAAAAAGGGGAGCAACACATCCGTGATGTCTGACTCCCCTGATTGCTTTGGCTTATAGTAATAGTATAGTCTGGAAAATTTGAAATATCAATAAAATATTAGAAAGCATAATACTAAAATAAGAGAAAATAATACTATTTGGCAAAAACTTAAAATGTTTGAGTGGAAAGTACAAAATAAATTGTATGAATAAAAAAACAAAAAAAGTACTTGCAAAATGTATGGGAATCGGATATACTAAGAGAGCTGTGACATGATAGCGTTGAAGCGTGAGGTTGCTGCTAGGAATTAGCAGGTTTTCCGTGGAGCGAATGTCAAGTTAGGAAACTGGCGACAAGTCACTGTACGAAACTACTATAACGGCCACTGCGATGTGGTAACAACGTGTGGGTTCTCACGACACACACGGGAGAGTGTACAGTCACCGCTTGTCGTACTCGATTATAAGTACGAAAAGGAGGCGACTTTTTTTATGGCAAGTCAAGTAATGAGAATCACTTTGAAAGCGTATGATCATCAGTTAGTAGATGCATCCGCTAAGAAAATCATCGAAACTGTAAAGAAAAACGGATCTAAGGTGAGTGGACCTGTACCACTTCCGACAAAGAAGGAAGTTGTAACAATCTTAAGAGCGGTTCATAAATACAAAGATTCCAGAGAACAGTTCGAACAGAGAACTCATAAGAGACTGATCGATATCATTGCACCAACACAGAAGACTGTAGATGCATTGTCTAGATTAGAGATGCCAGCTGGTGTAGCTATTGATATCAAAATGAAATAAGAAGCAGTAATTCCTATAATTTAGGATGAGCGTCCAATCGGGCGTTCCGCTGTAAATCACAGGAGGTAAAATAAAATGAAGAAAGCTATTTTAGCAACAAAAGTCGGAATGACTCAGATCTTCAACGAAGACGGAACACTTACTCCGGTAACAGTTCTTCAGGCTGGTCCTTGTGTTGTAACACAGATCAAGACTGTTGAGAATGACGGATACGAAGCTGTTCAGGTTGGATTCGTTGACAAGAAAGACAAGATCATCAACAAAGACAAAGGCGGAAAGAAAGAAATTGTTCACCGTCACGGTGTAACAAAGGCAGAGCAGGGACACTTTGCTAAAGCCGGTGTTACAGGTAAGAGATATGTAAGAGAATTTAAGTTTGAAAATGCTAGCGAATATGAGTTAGGCCAGGAAATCAAGGCTGATATCTTCGCTGCTGGAGATAAGATTGACGCAACTGCAATCTCTAAAGGAAAAGGATTCCAGGGCGCAATCAAACGTCACAATCAGTCAAGAGGACCTATGGCTCATGGTTCTAAGTATCATCGCCATGCTGGTTCAAACGGTGCTTGTTCAGATCCAAGTAAAGTATTCAAAGGAAAACACATGCCGGGACACATGGGAAGTAAGAAGATTACAGTCCAGAATCTCGTAGTTGTACGTGTTGACGCTGAGAACAACTTACTTCTGGTTAAAGGTTCAGTACCGGGACCTAAGAAATCTTTAGTAACTATCAAAGAAGCAGTAAAAGCTAACTAAGATTTGGCGAAGGAAGGAGGACACTTAAGATGGCTAACGTATCTGTTTATAATATCGAAGGTAAAGAAGTTGGTAAGATCGACTTAAGCGATGCGGTATTTGGTGTTGAGGTTAACGAACACCTTGTACACATGGCAGTTGTTAATCAGCTTGCAAATAACCGTCAGGGAACACAGAAAGCAAAAACACGTTCTGAAGTTTCCGGTGGTGGAAGAAAACCATGGAGACAGAAAGGAACCGGTCATGCAAGACAGGGATCTACAAGAGCTCCACAGTGGACAGGCGGCGGAGTTGTATTCGCACCAGTTCCGAGAGATTATTCTTTCAAAATGAATAAGAGAGAGAAGAGAGCAGCTCTGAAATCTGCACTCACATCAAGAGTCGAAGAAAACAAATTCATCGTAATCGATGAGATCAACTTCGAAGAAGCAAAGACAAAGAACTTTGCAAACATTCTTAAGAATTTAGATGTATCTAAAGCATTAGTAGTATTAGAGGATGACAACAAGAACGCAGAGCTTTCAGCAAGAAACATCGCTGATGTTAAGACTGCAAAGACTAATACAATCAATGTGTACGATATCTTAAAATACAACACAGTAATCACAACAAAAGCTGTTGTTGCTAAAATCGAGGAGGTGTACGCATAATGGCAAATGTTCAGTATTATGATGTAATCCTTAAACCTGTAGTAACAGAAAAGAGTATGGAACTTATGGGAGAATAAGAAATACACATTCCTTGTACACCCGGAAGCAACAAAATCTCAGATCAAAGAAGCTGTTGAAAAGATGTTTACAGGAACTAAAGTAGAGAAAGTAAACACAATGAACAACGATGGAAAGAAGAAAAGAGTTCGTGGAACTTACAACTTCGGAAAAACAGCTAAAACTAAAAAAGCAATCGTAAAACTTACAGAAGATAGCGCAGATATCGAAATCTTCCAGGGATTATAAGATTGCAAAGCATACGGATAGAAACCGTGACAATAAACAATTGAAAGGAGATTAATCATGGGAATTAAAACATACCGCCCATATACGCCTTCCAGAAGACAGATGACTGGTTCTGATTTCTCTGAAATCACAAAGACAACACCAGAAAAATCTCTGTTAGCTCCAAAGAGCAGACAGGCAGGCCGTAACAACCAGGGAAAAATCACAGTTAGACACCGCGGAGGCGGAGCTAAGAAAAAATATAGAATTATCGACTTCAAGAGAAGAAAAGACAATATCCACGCTACTGTACTTGGTATCGAATATGATCCAAACAGAACAGCTAACATTGCTCTGATCTGCTATGAAGATGGTGAAAAAGCATATATCATCGCACCTGAAGGACTGACAGACGGAATCAGTTATGAATGGACCAGAAGCTGAAGTTAAGATCGGTAACTGCCTCCCATTAGCACAGATTCCAGTTGGTACACAGATCCACAACATCGAGCTTCACCCAGGAAAAGGGCGGACAGATGGTTCGTTCTGCTGGTAACAGCGCTCAGTTAATGGCTAAAGAAGGAAAGTATGCAACACTGAGACTTCCTTCAGGAGAGATGAGAATGGTTCCGCTTGAGTGCAGAGCTTCTATCGGAGTAGTAGGAAATGGTGACCACAACCTGATCAACATTGGTAAAGCAGGACGTAAACGTCACATGGGTATCAGACCTACAGTTCGTGGTTCCGTTATGAACCCGAATGACCATCCGCATGGTGGTGGTGAAGGTAAGAAGGAATCGGACGTCCGGGTCCATGTACACCTTGGGGTAAACCAGCACTTGGTCTTAAGACAAGAAAGAAAAATAAAGCTTCTAACAAGATGATCGTAAGAAGAAGAGATGGTAAATCTATTAAATAGTTTTCGTAAGGAGGTTAGAACCTATGGCACGTTCAGTTAAAAAAGGCCCATTCGCAGATGCAAGCCTGCTTAAAGAAGGTTGACGCAATGAACGCAGCAGGAGACAAGTCTGTAATCAAGACATGGTCCCGCCGTTCTACAATCTTCCCAAGCATGGTTGGACATACAATCGCCGTTCACGACGGAAGAAAACATGTTCCTGTATATGTAACAGAGGATATGGTTGGACACAAACTCGGAGAGTTCGTAGCAACCAGAACATACAGAGGACATGGAAAAGACGAGAAGAAATCAAAAGTTAGATAATTATATTGTGAAAGGAGGGTTCATCCATGGCTAAAGGACAACACAGATCCCAGATTAAAAGAGAAAGAAATGCTAACAAAGATACGAGACCTTCTGCTAAGTTATCTTACGCCAGAGTTTCCGTACAGAAAGCATGCTTCGTATTGGATGCCATCAGAGGTAAGGATGTACAGACAGCACTTGGTATTTTAACTTATAATCCAAGATATGCTTCTAGTTTAATAAAGAAATTATTAGAGTCAGCAATCGCAAATGCTGAGAACAATAACGGTATGAATGCTGAGAATCTGTACATTGCAGAGGCTTATGCAAACAAAGGACCAACAATGAAGAGAATCAGACCTAGAGCACAGGGTAGAGCTTACAGAATCGAAGAAGAGAATGAGCCACATTACACTCGTGCTTGATGAAAGATAAGGAGGACAATCATGGGACAGAAAGTTAATCCTCATGGTTTGAGAGTCGGAGTTATCAAAGACTGGGACTCTAAGTGGTATGCAGAAAAGGATTTTGCAGACTACCTGGTAGAAGACCATGAAATCAGAACGTATCTTAAGAAGAGATTATACAGCGCTGGTATTTCTAAAATTGAAATCGAGAGAGCATCTGACCGCGTAAAGATTATCGTTTACACAGCTAAACCGGGTGTAGTTATCGGTAAAGGCGGAGCTGAGATCGAGAAAGTAAAAGGTGAATTAGCACAGTTTACAGATAAAAAGTTAATCGTTGACATCAAAGAAATCAAGAGACCGGATAAAGATGCTCAGTTAGTAGCTGAGAATATCGCATTACAGCTTGAGAACCGTATTTCATTCAGACGTGCTATGAAATCATGCATGTCCAGAACAATGAAGTCTGGAGCACTCGGAGTTAAAACTTCCGTATCCGGACGTCTTGGTGGAGCTGATATGGCTCGTACAGAGTTCTACAGCGAGGGAACAATTCCACTTCAGACACTGAGAGCAGACATTGACTACGGATTCGCTGAGGCAAACACAACTTACGGAAAAGTTGGAGTTAAAGTTTGGATTTACAAAGGCGAGGTTCTTCCGGAGAGAGCACATAAGGAAGGAGATAGATAATCATGTTAATGCCAAAAAGAGTAAAACGTCGTAAACAATTCCGTGGTTCCATGAAGGGTAAAGCTCTTCGCGGAAACAAGATTACTAATGGTGAATATGGTATCGTTGCAATGGAGCCATGCTGGATCCGTTCCAACCAGATCGAAGCTGCCCGTGTTGCTATGACTCGTTATATCAAACGTGGTGGTAAAGTTTGGATCAAGATATTCCCTGATAAACCTGTAACTACGAAACCAGCTGAGACACGTATGGGTTCTGGAAAAGGAACCTTAGAGTACTGGGTAGCAGTTGTTAAACCGGGACGCGTTCTTTTCGAGATCGCAGGTGTACCGGAAGAAGTTGCTAAAGAGGCTCTTCGTCTTGCAACTCACAAGCTGCCATGTAAATGTAAAGTAGTTTCTCGCGCAGACTTAGAAGGCGGTGATAACAGTGAAAATTAATGCATTTGTAGAAGATTTAAAAGACAAAATCAGCTGCAGAGCTGAATGAAGAATTAGTAGCTGCTAAAAAGGAACTTCTTCAACTTAAGATTCCAGAACGCAACAAATCAGTTAGACAATACAAGCAGAATCAAAGAAGTTAGAAGAAATATTGCCAGAATTCAGACAGTAATCACTGAAAAGGCAGCTCAGTAGAAACTGAAAACTCACAAAATGAAAGGAGTTACAGACTGTGGAAAGAAATCTTAGAAAAACCAGAGTTGGTAAGGTTATCAGTAATAAAATGGATAAAACCATCGTTGTTGCAATCGAAGATCATGTAAAACATCCGCTTTACAAAAAGATTGTAAAGAAGACATATAAGCTGAAAGCTCATGATGAGAACAATGAATGCAACATCGGAGACAAAGTAAAAGTTATGGAAACAAGACCTCTGTCCAAAAGACAAGAGATGGAGACTTGTTGAAGTTATGGAAAAAGTGAAATAGTATAAGGAGGGAAACCTGCATGATACAGCAAGAAAGCAGACTTAAAGTAGCAGACAACACAGGTGCTAAAGAGTTACTGTGTATCCGCGTACTTGGCGGTTCTACAAGAAGATATGCAAATATCGGTGATGTAATCGTTGCTTCGGTTAAAGATGCAACACCAGGCGGCGTTGTTAAAAAAGGCGATGTTGTTAAAGCTGTAGTTGTTCGTACTGTAAACAGTACTCGCCGTAAAGATGGATCATACATCAGATTCGACGAAAACGCTGCTGTAATTATAAAAGACGATAAGACACCAAGAGGAACCCGTATCTTTGGGCCAGTAGCAAGAGAGCTTCGTGACAAACACTTCATGAGAATTGTTTCTCTGGCTCCGGAAGTACTTTAAGGAGGTGCGCGTAAGATGTCAATGTTAAAGATCAAAAAAGGTGATACCGTTAAAGTAATCGCCGGTAAAGATAAAGATAAAGAAGGCAAAGTAATCGCTGTTAACCAGAAGACTGGAAAGGTTATCGTTGAAGGCGTAAATATGCTGACAAAGCACACAAAACCAAGTGCTCAGAACCAGGAAGGCGGAATCCTTCATCAGGAAGGACCGATTGATGCATCTAACGTAATGTATGTTCACAAAGGAAAAGCTACAAGAGTTGGTATCAAGATGGACGGAGACAAAAAAGTACGTTACGCTAAATCAACAGGCGAAGTGATCGATTAATTGAGGAAGGAGGTCTAAAGCTTTGAGTAGACTGAAAGAACAGTACCAGAACGAGATCATTGATGCAATGATCAAAAAATTCGGTTATAAAAATATTATGGAAGTACCAAAACTCGATAAAGTTGTTATCAACATGGGTGTTGGCGAAGCAAAAGATAACGCAAAACTTTTAGATGCTGCAATCGCTGACATGGAGAAAATCACAGGTCAGAAGGCTGTAGTTTGTAAAGCTAAGAAGTCCGTTGCTAACTTTAAGATCAGAGAGGGTATGCCGATTGGATGTAAAGTTACTTAAGAGGAGAAAAGATGTATGAGTTCGTTGACCGTCTGGTTAACCTTGCACTCCCTCGTGTACGTGACTTCAGAGGTGTAAATCCTAACGCATTCGACGGAAGAGGTAACTACGCTCTTGGTATAAAGAGCAGCTTATCTTCCCTGAAATCGAATATGATAAAGTTGATAAGGTTAGAGGTATGGATGTTATCTTCGTTACAACTGCTAATACAGATGAAGAGGCACGCGAACTGCTTACACAGTTCAATATGCCTTTTACAAAATAGGGAGGTAAATTATGGCTAAGACAGCAATGAAAGTAAAACAGCAGCGTCAGCAGAAATTCTCTACAAGAGAATATAATCGTTGCAGAATTTGTGGACGTCCACATGCATATTTAAGAAAATATGGTATCTGCCGTGTTTGCTTCCGTGAACTAGCATACAAAGGACAGATTCCAGGCGTTAAGAAAGCAAGTTGGTAGGAGGAAAGAACAATGACAATGAGTGATCCAATCGCAGATATGCTTACAAGAATCCGTAATGCAAATACTGCTAAACATGATACTGTAGATGTTCCGGCATCCAAGATGAAGCTTGCTATCGCTAATATCTTGTTAGATGAAGGATATATCGAAAAATACGACGTTATCGAGGACGGAGTATTCAAAACAATTCACATCACACTGAAATACGGTGCTGATAAGAACGAAAAAGTTATCACAGGCCTTAAGAGAATTTCTAAACCAGGTCTTCGTGTATACGCTTCAAGCGAGAATGTACCTAAGGTATTTGGTGGACTGGGAACAGCAATCATTTCCACAAACCACGGTGTAATCACTGACAAAGAAGCTAGAAAGCTTGGCGTCGGTGGAGAAGTTCTCTGCTATATTTGGTAAGAAACCCGCGAGCAACTTAGTGAAGGTGTGCCGTAAGGCACAGCCTGAACTGATTGCCATATAGAAACTGAAAACAGAGAAGCCATAAGAGCTTTTCCGAGAATCTAAGTTAAGGAGGAACAAGATATGTCACGTATCGGAAGACATCCAATCGCAATCCCGGCAGGAGTAACTGTTGAGATCGCAGAGAACAATGTAGTGACTGTAAAAGGTCCAAAAGGAACACTTGAAGAAAGCACTTCCTACAGAGATGGAAATCAAGCAGGAAGGTGATGAAGTTGTTGTAACAAGACCAAACGATTTAAAGAAAATGAAATCTTTACATGGTCTTACAAGAACACTGATCAATAACATGGTTATTGGTGTAACAAACGGATACGAGAAAGTCCTGGAAGTTAACGGTGTTGGATACAGAGCAGCAAAATCAGGAAACAAATTAACACTGAACCTTGGTTATTCTCATCCAGTTGAGATGACAGATCCTGAAGGCGTTGAGACAGTAGTTGAAGGTCAGAACAAGATCATCGTTAAAGGAATCAGTAAAGAAAAAGTTGGCCAGTACGCGGCTGAGATCAGAGATAAGAGAAGACCGGAGCCTTACAAAGGTAAAGGTATTAAGTATGCTGACGAAGTTATCAGACGTAAAGTTGGTAAGACTGGTAAAAAATAAGTAAGGAGAGTGTGAAAATGGTTAGCAAAGAAATCAAGAAGTGAAGTTCGTGTAAACAAGCACAGAAAATTACGTAACCGTTTAGCTGGAACAACAGAGTGTCCACGCTTAGCTGTATTTAGAAGTAATAATCATATGTATGCTCAAATTATTGACGATACAGTTGGAAATACACTGGTTTCCGCTTCCACTCTTCAGAAAGATGTGAAAGCAAACCTGGAGAAAACTAACAACGTTGATGCAGCAGCATATTTAGGAAAAGTAATCGCAGAAAAGGCCCTTGAAAAAGGTATTAAAGACGTTGTCTTCGATAGAGGCGGATTTATTTACCAGGGTAAAATTCAGGCATTAGCAGACGCAGCTAGAGAAGCTGGGTTGAATTTCTAGAAGGAGGAGCACACATGAGACAGGAACGTATTGATGCTAATTCATTAGAATTAAACGAAAAAGTAGTATCAATTAAACGTGTAACCAAAGTTGTTAAGGGTGGCCGTAATATGAGATTCACAGCTTTAGTAGTTGTTGGCGACGGGAACGGTCATGTTGGCGCTGGTTTAGGAAAAGCAGCTGAAATTCCGGAAGCTATCCGCAAAGGAAAAGAAGATGCAGCTAAGAATCTCATCTCTGTAGCATTAGATGAAAATGACAGTGTAACACATGATTATATCGGTAAATTCGGAGGCGCTTCTGTATTACTTAAGAAGGCTCCGGAAGGTACTGGAGTTATCGCCGGTGGTCCGGCACGTGCCGTAATCGAGATGGCAGGAATCAAGAACATTCGTACAAAATCTCTTGGTTCTAACAACAAACAGAATGTAGTACTTGCTACAATCGAAGGATTACGCCAGATTAAAACTCCAGAAGAAGTAGCTAAACTTCGCGGTAAATCTGTTGAAGAGATCTTAGGCTAAGGAGGTAGAGTAAAATGGCAGATTTAAAAGTAACATTAGTAAAATCTACAATTGGAGCTGTACCGAAGCATAAGAAAACTGTTGAAGCTTTAGGACTTAAGAAGCTGAACAAAACTGTTGTACTTCCAGATAATGCAGCAACAAGAGGTATGGTTAAACAGGTTTCTCACCTGGTAAAAGTAGAAGAAGCATAGATTAAAATTCAGATAAGGAGGTGTCACAATGGATTTATCAAACTTAAGACCTGCTGACGGATCAAAGCATAGTGATAATTTCAGAAGAGGCCGTGGACACGCTTCTGGAAATGGTAAGACAGCTGGTAAGGGACACAAAGGTCAGAAAGCTCGTTCTGGAGGACCAAGACCTGGTTTCGAAGGTGGTCAGATGCCATTATATAGAAGAATACCTAAGAGAGGATTTACAAACAGAAATTCTAAGACTATCGTTGGAATTAACGTAAGTGCTCTTGAAGTATTTGAGAATGATACAGTTGTAACTGTAGATACATTAATCGAGCAGGGTATCGTTACAAATCCAAAGGATGGAGTTAAGATCCTTGGAAATGGCGAACTTACTAAGAAACTTACAGTTCAGGCTGATGCATTCAGCGCAGGTGCTGTAGCTAAGATCGAGGCATTAGGTGGAAAAGCAGAGGTGATCTAATGTTAGAAGCATTTCGAAAGGCATTCAAGATAAAAGATATTCGAAAAAAGATCGGATATACATTTTGATGTTAATCGTAATACGAATTGATCGCAGTTGCCAACACCAGGCGTAAATGGTGAATATATTAAGA
>SCPN01001009.1_pt1 | contig 15440 bp, 28 predicted proteins | sample 6106831 | NCBI WGS metagenome assembly SCPN01 (sample SAMN10720447, study PRJNA508395) | human gut metagenome | isolation source: Participant 1, 0 month
GGAAAAGATATTAAAACCTGGAAGGAGAACTTGTCCTACTATGAACTGAAGGTTTCAGCGCCGCACAGCATCAATTCTTTTTTATTTACCGGCCTTTACAGCCGTTTCTCCGGCAGCAGCCAGCTGAGACTTACAATCAGCACCCACTGGAACAATACCATTTATAATCTTATGGACAATTACCTCCTGGATATCGGCTTTGTATCCCGGCCGTTTCCATCCAGGAATCTTGTCACTTCGCCTATTTTCTGTGAGCCGATGGTTCTGGTCAGTGACCGGCGCTACTCCTCCTATCCGGATATTATAAAAGTGGAGTCGCTGTCCGTGGAGGACGAAACTTATATTGACCTGGGAGTGGAATTTGAAATCTGGCATAACCGAAACTGGAGTCCTATCACAAAACCAAAGGTCACTGTCGACACTCCGACCCTGATTGAGTTTTTTCTCCAATCAGAACGTGCATGGGCTGCTGTCCCGCTCTGTGTGGCGGAGATGATTAACCGCGACGGAAATATTGTCATCTCATCACCCGAACCGGAGCTGCCCGCCCGGACAATCTATCTCGTGACCCAGAGAGAAGCCAATCCCTCCGGTGCAAAGGCCGTCCGCATGTTTATCGAAGAAACAAAAAAATTTGTGGCGTCCATGCCCAGCGTGATTCCAATTGAAGAGAACCTGCCGCACCAGCGGTAAGCTCCTGCCGCCGCAGGCATTGGCTCCTTAGCAGAGTGTAACGAGCTTAGTGAACAAGCCTTCTTTAGAGTTGCGCTCCTTTGCGGAGCGGTTTTAATTTAACAGGAGAACTTTCCTGTTAAATTAAATAAACAATGCCATATTGCAGTCAATTAAAACTGTAATATGGCATTGTTTTTTATTTTATAAGCCCTAACTGTTATAACACCGGAAGATATCCGAGCAGAAGCCCGGCTCCCATAAATATTACAAATATTCCGATACACCATTTGAAAATATAGCCCTGGTACTCGGCCAGCGAAATTTCTGTCAGATCCATCAGCAGGTAAATAAACGGCACCAGCGGGCTGAGGAAATGGAAGGCCTGACCCATCAGGGCCAAAACCAATCTGGAGATCCGTAAAGCCATAGGCCTGAGCCGTCGCTGCCAGAGGCGGCAGAACACCGTAATAGAAGGCGTCATTATTCAGAAGGTATGTACCGGGCGCACTGATCACGGCAATAATCACTGCAAAATAACGTCCCAGAGATTCCGGAATTACCGATACAAGGAACTGCAATAGCATTTGACATGCCGGCATCTTCAGGTCCGTTCAGAACTCCCATGAGAACTCCGGCTCCCAGAACCATCGATGACAACGCTGATCATGTCGGGTGCAAGCGAGCTGATTACCTTTCTCTGTGTTTTCTGCACCGGGTAATTAACCACCAGTGCGATTGCGGTACCTACACCAAACAGAATGGCGGAGGATGCCAGACCCATAATCAGGACGTGATGATTGCAACCGTGAGAAGCAGGTTGAACAGAATCATCTTCGGACGTTTCCACTCCCTCTCCTCGTCAGAGAGCTCCACTGTGTTTACCGAGTTGCTGATATCCATAATCCCGAGCCTTTTGCGCTCTTTCAGTCCCAGATAGTAGGAAACTCCTATTACATAGACTGCCGACAGGGCCATTCCCGGTACAAACGGAGCCAGGAGCTCACCGGCGTCCAGATTCATAACGGACATAACACGGGCCGTCGGGCCTCCCAAGGAATCAGGTTCATAATACAATTCTGAAGAATAATCAGGTTTGCAAGATAAATCTTTTAATTTTCAGCCTGTTGTAAATCGGAATCATGGCCGTACAGCAGATCATGACGGTTGTTGTTCCGTCTCCGTCCAGGGAAACGAAAGCGGCAAGAACAGCGGTTCCCACCAGAACCTTCAGCGGATCGCCTTTGCACCAGGCAACTACTTTGTCAACCATCGGATCAAACATACCGGCGGTGAGCATAACTGAAATACAGGATTGCAAACGTCATCATTGAGAATGTGGATGCAACACTTTTGATTCCGTCCATGGCATACTTAAGCGTATCCCATCCATAACCGGCCAGCAGTCCGAAGGCAATCGGCACCAGTATCAATGATGTGAACGGACTTAATTTTTTTGCCATAATCAGCGCCATAAACACAACGATCATGGCAAACCCCAGAAGCTAAAGACATAACATACTCCTCCTTTTATCGACTTCTTTAATTTCTTGCCCATTGGCTTTCAGTCATACCCATTTTATTCTGCTCTTCTTAATATCTCATGAAAAGTCTTAAGAAACGTTCACATTTTAGTCAATTTTGGCAGTCTTAGCGGGAAATTAACGGTATCTTTTTCATGTTTTTCTATAATGAAGATACACATTGAAAAGAAAGGTGGATTATTATGTCAGATGGTACTATTTTGATTGTAGACGATAGGCCATACGCAAATTGCTGACACGGGTAAGGCGCCAGGCGCGTATGAATCTCTTACCGCTTCAACGGACGTAGGGGCAATCGTCATGAGCCGTGACAGCAAGATTAATCTGATCCTGCTGGATATTATGATGAATGGAAATGATGAAGGGTTTGAGGTCCGCCGCCACAGGGGGCCTCAGGAATGATAAACCAATCATCGTTCTGAGCGGCCGTACGGAGGATTTCGATACCTTGTACGGCCTCGATATCGGAGCCGACGATTATATAGGAAGCCCTTTAATCCGGTGGTGCTGGGCGCTAAAATGAAAGCACTCATCCGCAGGGACATAAACTTCAGGGCGCTCCCTGATTTTATCACAGCCGGCCCGTTTTAACTATAACAGTATGACAATGGAACTCTTTAAAGATAAGCGGTTCCTCTCATCCAGGGAGAATGTTTTAATGAAGCTGTTTCTGTGTAATGCCGGCCGTGTCTTCACAAAGAACAGCTCTATGAGCATGTCTGGAACGGCTCCGTCGTGGATGCCAATACGATTATGGTTTACATAAGTCATCTCAGAAACAAGATGAGGAAGATCCCAAAAAACCCCCGGTATCTGAAAACAGTCTGGGACTGCAAATTTTCCGTAAAATATAAACTTCGGTACGCTGTCCTGCAATTTAAAGGTACAGCAGCCATTTTCTTGCATCGCCCACACTTTTACCATAGAATAGAAATATATATGTAAAATATTCGCGGATATTCCGCCGCGACGGACTTAAGCTCCTCTCCCCGGCGGAAGCATACTATTCTTTTATAGAAAGAAATCGATAAATGCCGGATCATTTTAAAGATACGCAGAAAATGGGAACTCCTCCATGAAGCTCAAATGGGGCTCTGGGTTTTAGAACTTAACGAGGAAAGAGCCGCGGATGTATGCGGATCATACAATGCTGGAACTGCTGGGTTTCAGTACGGAACCAGCTCCCGAGGGTGTTACCGCGTCTGGTATGACCGTATTGACGCCGACTATTACGATTTTGTACAGTCTGCCGTGGAACGAATCACTTCCGATGGCCGCGCCGAGGTACAGTATACCTGGCACCATCCAAAATGGGAGAGATTTTATACGCTGTGGCGGTAAACGCGACTTTAGCTATACTGGGGGGCGTCTGTCTGAGGGATATCATCAGAATATCACCAATACCTTTATGCTGAAAAAGAATATGATATCATTATCCAGACTCTGGGCGAAAGTTATACCGGAATTTTCCTTTGCAATCTGGATGACCAGGAGCTACAAGGCCATAAAAGTTTCAGGACGCCTTCAGGAGCTCTCCCTCAAATATACAAAATTTGGAGACTTTTTCCGTGTCTACTCTGCCGAAGGGTGGCCGTTCCCTACCGCCCCTCCTGCTCGGTTTAGCGGATACGAAGCTTATTTCAAAAGGCTGTCTGACGGAGAAAGCAGATCGAAATCATCTTCAGAGACATATTCGGCGGATGGAGACGTATCAAGCTCCTGCCGATTGACGGATATTCCTCCAAACACCTTCGTTATCGCCGCCTTCGACGAACAGGACGACAGCAGCAGGCACAGATGCGGGAAGATGTGCTTTCGACACTGTGCCAATGTTACTATTCCATCTACCTCTTTGATTTGGACAACGATATGGAGGAGTCTGTCTGGCAGGAAGAGTTTATCCGGGAAAGCCGGGAATTTCCCAAAGGCAGTCTCAGTACTTACTATGATAAATTTATCCCGCGATTATGTCTTCAGCGGACAAAGGGAAAAAATGCGCCGTGCCGGAAGCCCGGATTTTCTGCGAAACACATTGTCTGCGCGACATCCGGTCTATGACATTGATTTCAGAAGGATTTACCCGGAGGGCCTTATCTGGGTCCGTTCACGCTTTAGTATTGCGGAAATAAAAGACGGCCGTGTAAGTAAAGTCATTTTGCCAATATGCAGATACATGAACAAAAGATGAAAGAGCTGGAGGAACAGCAGCAAAAAAGGCTGTATTTTGAATCGCAGAATATTATCAGGGGCCTGTCGGTTTTTTATCACTCCGTATTCTACATCGACCTGCTCACAGAATCATTCCAGCCATTTAATCTGATGGACGATCTGGCCTGCCGTCGGCAATTTTCTAACTATCATTTCCTTGGAAGAGCTGTCGGCTTGCGACATCCGCAGAAGAATTACCGGGGCGATATGATTTATGCTCTTGAATACCGCAGAAATTACGGCGGTGCCTATGGATGGATGCGGATGCATATTATTCTTGCGGAAAGCCGCAATGGAGTGCCTAATGAAGGTGATATTGGCAGCCCACAGCGTCGAGGGAGAGAAAGAGCAGGAGGAGCGCAACCGCAAAGCGCTGCTGGCGGCATATGAGGGCCAAACAAGCCAATGAGGCGAAGAGCAATTTCCTTGCCCAGATGTCCCATGATATCAGAACTCCGCTGAACGCCATCACCGGCATGTCCTCCATCGCCCTGTCTCAGGCCGAAGATCCTGAAAAGGTAAGGAGACTGCCTGAAAAATAACGCTCTCCAGCCATCACCTCATTGAATTGATTAATGATGTTCTGGACATGTCCAAAATAGAAAAGCTTGAACTGGCAGAGGCTCCCTTCTCCGAAAGAGCTGCTGGGAGATGTGGAATCGATTCTCTCTCCTCAGGCCTGCGCAAAGCAGGAGCTGTGCTTCCATAATCTAAGTCACCCCACGACCATTTGTGCGGAGACGCCGGGAGAATCCGTCAGGTGTTAATTAACCTGATCACAAATGCCATCAAGTATACTCCTGACGGAGGCAGAATCGACATCGCCGTACAGGAGGTTTCCTCCCATCTTCAAGGATACGAGCGCCTTGTTTTCACGGTCGCTGATACAGGAATCGGAATGTCAAAAGACTTTTTAGATTACATATTTGTCCCTTTTTCCCGGGCAGAGGACGCCAAAGCCTGCCATATCCAGGGAACCGGACTCGGTATGCCCATTGCACTGGGAATCGTTACAGCCATGCAGGGTAATATACAGGTGGAAGTGAGCCGGGCAAAGGCAGCCGTTTTACCGTCACCCTCCACTTGAAATTATTGGAACAGGAGCGTACTTCTGTTAAAATCCGGCCCATCCTCAGACCAGCCGGACAACCTCTGTGACTGTATCCAGGAAATCCGGAAGGCGCGGCAGGCAGGCGCCTGTTGCTGGCGGAAGATAACGAACTGAATATGGAGATAGCACAGACAATTCTTGGCGATGCCGGCTTCACTGTGGACGGAGCCGTCAACGGAGAGGCGATACCGGCGTTTTCTGGATTCAGAACCGGGAACCTACTTTGCCATCCTATGGATTTACAGATGCCCGTCATGGACGGTTGCGCTGCAAAATACGTTCCAGTCATCATCCCCAGGCCGCGGATATTATGATAATCGCCCTGACGGCCAATGCGTTTGCGGAGGATGTTACAAAGGCACTGACAGCCGGAATGAACGATCATGTTGCAAAGCCCATTGATTACCGGAGGCTGTATAAACTGCTTCTTCTGTGATAAACCGTTTATGCAAAGATATCGCTTTCGTGCAATCTCTTTTATATCCTGGAATGAAAAAACCCTGTGCCGTTGGCACAGGGCTAAATCATTAGGAATTCGGATTTCAAAAAGGTTAAAGGATTTAATTCATTTGTATCGTGCATTTATTATGTTTATAGTATAGCACTTCTCCGGAAAATGTTTGTATAGTCTTTGAATAAATTATGAAGACTTTTTTCTTAATATTGCACTTTTGACTGCAATAAAATGCCTCTTTTGCATTATAGCAGAATCAGCACATAAATCATCCCTTTTTGAACATGTCACAGAAGTCGAAGGTGGCAAAGTAATCCTCCGGCGTCTCCGCCCGTCTGATCATCTGCACCGAGCCGTCCTCTTTCAGCAATAATTCTGCTGATTTCAGTTTTCCGTTGTAATTATATCCCATGGAAAACCCGTGCGCTCCCGTATCATGAATTACAAGAATATCGCCGATATCCACCTTCGGCGATCCTGTCAATCCGCAAATTTATCGTTGTTTTCACAGAGGGGCCCGCCACATCATACTTATGATCACACGGCCTGTCCTCTTTTCCCATTACAGTAATGTGATGATATGCGCCGTACATGGCCGGGCGCATGAGATTTACAGCACAGGCATCTACGCCGATATACTCTTTATGTGTATGTTTCTCATGAATGGCAGTCGTTACAAGACACCCGTAAGGCCCCAGCATATAGCGGCCCAGCTCCGTGTAAAGTGCCACCTCTCCCATTCCTGCCGGTACCAGCACTTCCTCATATACCTTCCTTACACCTTCGCCTATTGCAAAATATCATTCGGCTCTGGCCCGGACGGTATGGGATTCCCACCCTCCTGACAAATTAATAAAGCGGATATCTGCCCCGGTCTCCTCTTTCAGCTTTACGGCCACCTCAAACAGAATCTTTGCGAGCATCGGATAATATTCGTTCGTCACCGTATTGCTGGCCAGAAATCATGGATTCCAAAATACTTCGCTCCTTTTGCCTTCAGCACCTTAAATGCTTCGAAAAGCTGTTCCGTTGTCATGCCGTATTTGGAATCGCCCGGATTGTCCATGATATCATTGCTCACTTTAAACACACCGCCCGGGTTAAAACGGCAGCTGATGGTCTCCGGAATATGTCCTATGGTCTTCTCAAAAATCGATATGGGTAAAGTCATCGAGATTGATGATGGCTCCCAGCTCATCTGCCAGCTTAAATTCTTCCGGCGGCGTATCATTCGAGGAAAACATGATCTTCTCCCCTTCGAATTTCATAGCCTTTGCCATCATAAGCTCTGTAAGTGAGGAACAGTCCGCGCCGCTTCCTGTCTTTTCAATATATCAATGATAAATGGATTGGGTGTAGCCTTCACGGCAAAATACTCTCTGAATCCCTTGTTCCACGCAAATGCCTTGTTTAAACGCTCCGCATTCTCCCTGAATCCCCTTTTCATCGTAAAGATGGTACGGGGTTGGATAAGTCTCATTAATTTCCTTAAGCTTCTCTATGTGACAAATGGTTTCTTCTCCATTCCATATTCCTCCCTTTGTATAAAGAGCCTGAACCGCTTCCGGAAACTGCTTTTCCTGAATTCGGGCCAGACTCCATTGTCCTGTAGATTATTTATACACTAATTTTGCAGATTAATCAACCGGTAATCTTACAAAAATCTCAATATTTCTTATCACCGCGCCGTATCGGTACGTAACAGTTCAGCCATGATGTATTCCGCGAGTTGTTTTCGCTGTTTTCGAAAATCCCGGTTGTGCGGCGCAAAACGGTGTTTTTGCCGTTTCTGTGCATCATTTGTTACGGTTTAGCTGAAGGCTGAACTGTAACATCGGTACCGTATCAGTCTACCTCAACAACACGCATAATATTTGTATCGGCTGCCGGTGAGTGGCGGTTGGCATATGTCACCACGCCTGCCGTTGCCACAACAATATCTCCCGTTTTTACAACCTTTTTCTCCTTCAGCAGTTCAACAGAGGAGTAAATCAAACGTCAGTCGATTCGGCGCGCTTTGCATGGTATGGTTTTACCCCCAGTAAAGTCGCATCTGTCTCACGGCCGACATACTTGGTGAAAGCCCGGCTATAAGCGCATTAGGACGCCACTTGGAAAGCATTCTGGTGGTAAAACCGCTGATACTTGGAGCGACAATCACCTTTGCCCCCAGATCATGCGCTGTCGATACGGAAGAATAGCAGACTGCGTTGGAAATGTTCCTTACATTCTCGGAGCTGACTTTCTCTTCTGGTAGGAGAGATAATCAGATGTTTTCCGAATCCTCCACGATCTGGCTCATCATTCTGACCGCCTCAACCGGGTAATGCCCCATCGCCGTTTCACCGGACAGCATAAAAGCATCGGTTCCGTCATAAACGGCATTGGCCACATCCGTAACTTCCGCCCTGGTCGGTCTCGGGTTACGGATCATGGAATCCAGCATCTGGGTGGCCGTAATAACCACCTTGCATGCCCTCGTTGCGTTTTGCGGATCAGCATTTTCTGGATATAGGGGACCTTCTCTGCCGGTATCTCAACGCCCATATCGCCGCGGGCCACCATCACGCCGTCGCTGGCTTCAATAATCCTCATCCACATTCTCAATCCCTCCGCATTCTCGATCTTGGCTATGATCGCATCGTGGAACCGCCTTCTTCTACAATCTGCCTGATTTCTCTGATGGCATCTGCATTTCGTACAAAGAAGCGGCGACGAGGTCAAATCCAGCCTCAATTCCAAACCGGATATCATCTTTAGCCTTCTCGGTCAGTGCCGGAAGCTTGATCTTGACGTTGGGCACGTTCACGCCCTTCTTCTCGCCCAGCTCGCCGCCGTTAGCTATCTTACAGACAATTTCCGTCCCTTTATCTCGGCCATCGAGTTCAATCAATCCGTCGTCAATCAGGATTTTGTCGCCTTTTCACATCCTCGGCAAGTCCCTGATAATTAATATATCCTCTCTTATCATCCCCAATTATCTCTTCCGTCGTGAGAATATATGTTTCACCCTCCTGTAAAATAACATTTTTCCCATCCTTCAGCTTTCCCGTACGAATCTCCGGTCCTTTGGTATCGAGGAGCGCCGCAATCAGGCTCCAGTTCTTCCGACGCTCTCAAGAATTTTAAAACGGCCCATATGCTCCTCGTAGTCCCCATGCGAGAAGTTAAATCTGGCTACATCCATACCATTCAAAGCGAGCTGTTTCATAATCTCCCTATCGTTGGTATTTGGCCCCATCGTACAGATAATCTTAGTTTTCTTCATCGGTCAATCTTCCTCCTGTCACCGGTTTGCATGTTTCTCACGTACTGTGTATTGCTATTATTGCCTCATTTCCTTTAAATCTTCCTCGCTGACATGCTTATGAGTATATAAATGATCCATACAATACTCAAGGCCGCCCGCACATTTGGAGCAGAATCGGAATTCCAGGTTCGGATCATCCTTTTCCGTTCTTCCGCAGACAGCACACTTGTGGTGTGTCAGAAGAATCTTCTGAACCTCAGCCTTTTCATCTGTGACTTAAATTCCTGTTTTCTCTTTACTTCCTTCGGATTAACCTGTCTGTAGTTTCTTGTCATCAGGAAGAAAATCACGAAATTGAGCATGGAGGGCCGATTACCTATCTTCGAAACTACTCCGCCAAAGAAGTCATAAAGGAACTGCGCGCCGATGAAGATTCCCAGCCATTTTGCCTTAATCGGCAGAATTCCCATCAGCCAGAACTGAAGCTCCGGGAATGTGACGGCAAATGCCAGAAGCAGCGATTCATTCAGATAATACGTTGTCAGCGGATAGGAAGTCCCGTTACAAAGTAAATGATAAACAGACCAGAATATGTCCGGGAGTACACCCATAAAAGTATACGTTAAACCGGAACGCTCCCCATGTTCGCTCAAATTATCGTACCCAGGAATAGTACAGGTACATGGCAATCAGGTTAAACAAAATCCCCGACGCCGGAGGACAAAATCAAAATGTCGACTCTCCATATCTGGCCGCTCAAGTGCCTTAGCGTCCAGCGACAGAATCTAGATAATAGAACATCAGGTTAATCAGATTCAGCAGGATTCCCGCCAGATACATCATGATAATATAATGCATCAGTTGCGGATCGCATTACTTTCCGTATTTATATTCCAGATTTCTAAAAGAGTTCATAATTCACATCGCTTCTCTTACATTTAAAGACCGCTAAAGGCCTTTGAATTTTAATTATAGATATCCTGGGCGTCTTTGTCAAATAGAGATTTAGTTAAACGGGTGAGGACGCCGCCGGAACGGCCCTCAATGGACAGGGTGGCAGGGTGTGTATATGAGTCTTTCGTCCCGGAGGTTTGGCATCACTGGATGGAGAGGGAGATGCGCTGTGGTTTGTTTTCGCAGGGCGGAACCGGAGAATGATATCCGGCTGGACTGCTTCTTCGAGGATAGCTCTAAAGAAGAGGCAAAGCCCAAGGGTTACGGACAAATTCGCTCCGAACTCGAATGAGTTCGAAGCTCAAGTTGTCCCGGATTTTGCCCTTGTAGGATCTAAAATCCGCCCGGGCGCTTTGTCTCCCTCTGCCTAAAACTATCATCTCGAGCGAACGTCCTTCCGAATATCATTCTCTCCTTCTCCGCCGGAAGATGTCGGCAGTATCTCCTTCTCCCGGGTTTCGCCGGAACGAAGAGACTCCGCCGGGTGTATCGGCCCCGTCCGCTGGCCTGCGGCCGCTGGGTATCTCACGCGGGAGCGGACCTTGTCGAGGCCACTCAGTGCTACCGTGTGTGGGAAATGATATGCCTTCAATGCTTAACTTTTATAAAAATGGAGGATTTGATATCGGCCTGCCGGAAACACGTCGTGGCCGCGACAGGGTCCTCTCATTTAAGGTTAGAGGCAATCAGCGCCGGAACGGACCATGTCCGGTGCCGCGAAACTTCCGCCTGGAGTCTTCCGTCCCTGCGATTAACCTGAACCGGGGGCGGAATCAATTGCGGAGGGACGCAGGAGTCCGCCGGTGCTTAGCGAGGTCCCTCACGAGCTTAGCACTGCTACTTTTACTCAAAGGTGCAAACGGTCCCCGCAGCAATTCATTCCGGCCAGTTCCCCCTCACGACATCCTAAGCCGGGGACGGAAGACTCAGACAGCCCCTCGCACCAGACATGAATTCCGTTCGGACGCGTCCTCCACACCTCAGTTAAATCTCCATTTCCACCCCAGATTAACCTCTTCTTAACATGGTTTTAACATCCTTTTCTTCCCGGATCAATACGGGTAACCTATTAATAACGGAATCACGATTCTTAGCGCGGATCAGGGATGTTGCTTTCCACATTCTATGGTAAACTTAGGCCAATACATGTAGCCAATACAAGAACACGACTGATCATGAATTCTAAGAAAGATTAGGAATCATATCGGTTCCACCACTGTTAAGATTTCCATTATTGACGACGCAGGCAATATCCTGTTTGCAGATTCGCCAGGCATCATTTTGCCAATATCCAGGAGACCCTCTCGCACTGCTGAAAAAAGGTGCCAGTCAACTGGGTAATCTGGATAATGGAACCAATGATTACCGGTTCCGGCGGACTGACTCTTCAAACATCTGGGCATTCCTTTTGTCCAGGAAGTTGCCGTAGCCACATCATTAAAGGACTTTGCTCCCAGACCGATGTCGCCATCGAACTCGGCGGAGAAGATGCTAAAATTATTTATTTCACCGGTGGTATCGATCAGCGGATGAACGGAATCTGCGCCGGGGAGGGACCAGCTCTTTTATTGACAAATGGCCTCACCTGCTTCAGACAGACGCATCCGGACTGAACAGATACGCGAAAACTATAAATCAATCTACCCGATCGCCGCGCTGGCGCGTGTATTTGCAAAATCCGATATCCAGCCCCTCATCAACGAGGGCGCAACGAAGAGGACCTTTCCGCCTCTATATTCCAGGCGGTTGTGAACCAGACCATCAGCGGCCTGGCCTGCGGAAAGCCGATCCGCGGCACCGTGGCCTTCCTGGGAGGGCCAGCGCATTTCCTATCAGAGCTTCGTGCATCCTTATCAGGACATTGAATCTGGGGATGAGCAGATTATCGCTCCGTCGCACTCCCATCTCTTTGCCGCTGTAGGCAGCTACCATGAATTCAGAGGGTAAAGTGACCGCCGTGTCAGGAGAGCTGATGGAACGCCTCTCCGGCATTAAGATGGATTTTGAGGTTAACAGGATGGAACCTCTTTGAAATGAAGAGGCTTACGCCGAATTTGCAGACGCCACGAAACCACAATAATGGAAAGCGGATATCTCCCTTATGAGGGAAACTGCTATCTGGGCATCGACGCCGGTTCCACCACACAAAGGTGGCGCTTGTCAGCGAAGACGGCGCCCTGCTGTACTCCGCAGCAATAATAACGGGCAGTCCGCTGGCTACCGCAATCCGCGCAATGAAGGAGATACGATGTCATTTCCCGAAAAGGCCAATATCGTATACTCCTGTTCCACCGGCTACGGTGAGGCCAGCTGCTGAAAGCGGCTGATACCAGATGAGGGCGGGGTTGAAACCATCTCCCACTATTATGCGGCGGCGGCCTTTGAACCGGATGGACTGCATTCTGGATATCGGCGGACAGGATATGAAAGTGCATCAAGATTAAAGACAGCACCGTCGACAGCGTACAGCTGCTGAAGCCTGCTCCTCCGGGCGCGGTTCTTTCATTGAGACTTTGCAAAATCCCTGAACTACTGCGTTATCGATTTTGCCAAAGGAAACTCTGTTTGCCAAAATCCTACCGACCTTGGACAGGATGTACTGTTTTCATGAATTGATGTAAAGCAGGCTGGAAGGAAGGAGCCACCGTCTCCGATATTTCCGCCGGTCTCGCCTATTCCTTGCCGTCATTAGACGCATTGTTTAAAGTAATTAAAGATAACAAGCGCTGAGACCTTGGACACCATTGTGGTCGTTCAGGGGAGGCACTTTCAATGATGCCGTCCTCAGAAGCTTTGAGAGAATCGCCGGCAATGACCGTACACGTACGATATAGCCGGTATCGTGGGCGCATTCGGCGCGACACTGATTGCCAGGGGAGCGCTACGACGGTTCTAAGACTACCACAATGCTCTCAATCGGTAGGATCCTGGGCCTCACCTGTAAGAACGAACGTGGCCGGATGCAGGGCTGTACCAATCACTGTGTGCTCACCATCAACCCGCTTCGACGGCGGCCGTCGGATTTGTAACCGGCAACCGGTGAGCGCAGTCTCAGAAGACACGAGGGGCCAAACGTGATGTTCCCAATCTTTTGAATGCCATTACCACAGAATGTTCGGTTTTGAACCACTGACGGCAGCCGATGGCCCGAGGGGAACCGTAGGAGGAATCCCGCGTGTTCTCAATATGTATGAGAATTATCCGTTCTGGGCTGTTTTCTTTAAAAACTGGGGTTCAGGACCGTCCTGTCCCCAGTCCTGGAAGATTTACGAGCTGGGGGTGAAACCATACCGAGTGAATCCAGGTGTTACCCCTGCAAAGAGCAGTACACGGGCATATCCGGTGGCTGATAAAGCAGGGCATTGAATACATATTTTACCCCTGCATTCCGTATGAGCGCAACGAGTCCCCGACGCAGGAAATCCATTTTAACTGCCCGATGGTCACCTCCTACGCTGAAAACATCAAGAATAACGTCGAGGAGCTTACCGGACATAAAAGGTAAAATTCAGCAATTTTGGCACCGATGAAATCCTGACAAAGCGTCTGGTGGGAAGTATTCCATTGAAGACTTTTCCATCCCGGAAGAAGAGTACGCATGGGCGAGGCTGGAAGGGAACTGATTGCATCCCGGAAGATATGGAGAAAAGGGCGGAAAGAGCCGCAAGTGGCTGGAAGTGGGCAGACACGGAATTGTCCTCGCCGGCCGTCCATATCCACGTGGATCCCAGAGTGCTTACGGCATACCGGGCTTATCACTTCCTACGGCTTTGCCATTACTACTGACAGAAAGGGATGCCGTTTCACATTTGGGAAGGTGGAGCGTCGCTATTGTATCTGAACCAGTGGATGTACCACTCCAGACTGTATGGAAGCCGCCTGCTTTGTAAAGTCACAGCAAATCTGGATTTGATTCAGCTTAATTCCTTTGGTACGCGGACTGGATACCGTGACTACGGACCGGAATTAAATGAAATATTAACCCGTTCCGAGCAAAATTTACACCCTGCTCAAGGTGAGTAGAGTCAACAATCTGGGTGCCAGAATCCGTATTGCGTTCCCCAGTTTTAAAGCGAATTCGATGTAAGGGGAGATGAAGCACTACCGTAAACCTGTCGTATCAAACGCATTACGAAGCGCATCTTCTTCACGAAGGAATGAAAGGATTATACGATTCTCTGCCCGCAGATGTCTCCAATCCATTTTGAACTGATTGGACAGCGGCGGTCAAGAAGTTCGGCCTACAAGCTGGAGGTTCTGCGAACTCCGACCGCAGGGGCCGATACGATACCGGACTGAAATACGTTAATAACGATGCCTGCTATCCATCCCTGATTTGCCAGGTAAGCCCGGATCATGGATGCCCTGCTTTCCAGGCAAATACGATTTAAACCGTACGGCCGCCATATCGCCAGGCAGACCGGCGGTGAACGCCGATGCATCAACTATATCGGATTTATCAGACGCGCTGGAGCGGGCCGGGATACCACAGATTCCGTTATCTCGCTCAATGCCAACGGTATGGAGACAGATCGGGCTTTAAGATTCTGGCGCCTCTGATAACGCAAAGCAAATGCAGGCCGTGGTATGGGGGATCTCTTCATGCGTGTCCTGTAAAGGCCATATGGGGCAAAACCCAGTTCTGCCAATGCGCTCCACAGCAAATGGAAGGAGGGGACATCTGCGAAATCACTGTCGCGGCGCGCACCGGCGATGCTTGAATTTAACAGAAACATCCGGGGCATTATCAAAGATTTCGATGAACTCCCGCGGAAAATGTAGCAGAACCAAAGGTGGGAATTGTCGGTGAAATTACCTTGTGAAGTTCTCCCCTCTGCCAATAACCATGTAGTGGAACTGCTGGAGGCAGAGGGCGCAGAGGCCACGTAATGCCGGATCTGCTGGACTTCCTGCTCTACTGCTTCTGGCAACGGCTTTAAAGCAGATAACCTGGGCGGAAAGCGCTCTACCGCATATCTTTGCAATATGGGCATTTCGCTGCTCGAATATTTCCTGGGACCTCCAGGAAAGAACTGGAACGGAGCGTCACTTCCTGCCCTGCAAAATCAATGATCTGGCATCATGGCAGGACATTACGTATCCATCGGTAATCAGACGGGCGAAGGCTGGTTCCTGACCGGAGATGCTTGAACTTATTAAGAGCGGGTACGAACTAATATTATCTGCACCCAGCCGTTTGGCTGTCTCCCGAATCATATTGTGGGCAAGGGTTATCAAGGAACTGCG
>SCPN01001444.1_pt1 | contig 15380 bp, 21 predicted proteins | sample 6106831 | NCBI WGS metagenome assembly SCPN01 (sample SAMN10720447, study PRJNA508395) | human gut metagenome | isolation source: Participant 1, 0 month
TTCCGGAACCTTTCCATGCAGGAAGATTGAAGTATACATAACGGTCGCCGACAGCCAGCGTTTCGTTGGCGGCTATCTGCGGGTCGGCCATATAGCGGTTGGGATTGTTCTCCCAGGCCACGGCACGGCGCTCTTCTTGTTGTAAAGGACGAATTTATACTCTAGCGGGAAGCTGATTTTGCCGGCATCCACTTCTACCTGCCATTCGGGGAAGTCGATGTCGCTCATAAGGGCAGCTTTGTCCGGGTTCCAGTCACCCAGCGCCTTCTGGTTTCCGCAGAGTGCCAGGCAATGGTCACTGTCTATGCAGGGGGCGTACGCCTTTATCAGCAACCCCTTTTTTTTTCTTTTCGGGGCGGCACTGCGTTCGCGATGCGCCAGCAGGGATTCTGTGAAAGCGGATGTATAAAAATACTGCTGCTCGGGCAGATTCTTCCAACAATCTTCTATGCGGTAAACTTTCTTCGGATTGTCTGCAACGTGCAGGATGCGGTAGGCTGTTCCACTCTGTCCGTATGGTTCTGCCATCTCGATAGATGTGGTAACTGTATTCGACGCTTCCATTACTGGAATTGGATATCCACCTCCGCGGTCCAGTGAATGCCGTCTACAGTGTGCAGGGGGGTGGCTTTGTTGGGCTGGTTGTTGCCAAGTTCCGGGATGGAACCCAGGACTCTGACTTCTTCACCCCAGCTGGTGCGATACTCGATATTGAATATTAGTGTCATATTATATTAGATTTAGAATAGCAATAGCTGCAAATGATTATGCAAGTATAGAAATTATTCCTCATAATCATGCAGCTACCGTTATCTAAGTCATTTAAATTCTATGCAAACGTTTGTGCTTGCCGTGGATTATCCACAGCGAGAAGCTCCGCACGTCTTGCAGATGAGGCAACCTTCTTGGTAAACCAGTGTTTCGTTACCGCAGTTGGGGCATTTCTTGCCTTTGGCTTCCGTGCCGTCCTGGATGTATTTCTTCAGGGCGCGTTCCACACCGTTCTTCCAGGTGTTGATGTTTTCGCTGTCCAGTTGCAGTGAACCTACCAGCTTGATGACCTGCTCGATAGGCATGCGGTAGCGCAATACACCGGAAATCAGCTTGGCATAGTTCCAATACTCTTTGTTGAACTTCTCGGACAGACCCTCGATGGTGACTTTGTATCCGCGCTTGTTCTCGAACTGGAAGTCGTAACGCTTGTTTCCGTGCTCATCCACATTCTTGATGATGTGGCCCGACACCATTCTTCGGCAGGATGATGCCTTCATCATCATCCAGCACACCGGTGAATATTTCGTAGGGATGATTGTCCAGCAAGCCGACGAATGCCACCCATTTCTCCTTGTTGTTCTGGAAGCGGACAACGTCTGCATCCAATATTCTGGGACGTGTTTCAACGACCGTAGGCGGTTTGCACGGGGGAAGTTCGGACTTCTTGTCACTCTTGGTAGAGATGAGCACGCCGGAACGCGAAACCGTCGCGGTAAACCGTACAGCCCTTGCAGCCGGATTTCCATGCTTCTACATACAGACGGTTCACGAGGTCTTCGTCTACGTCGTTCGGCAGGTTGATGGTTACGCTGATAGAGTGATCCACCCATTTTTGGATACGTCCCTGCATCTTGACTTTCATCAGCCAGTCCACGTCGTTGGAGGTTGCTTTATAATAAGGTGATTTCTCTACCAGGGCATCCACTTCTTCCTGCGTAGCGTTTGGCGGTTGTATCCTTGTGCTTCCATCCAAGTCACGAACTTGGGGTGGAACACGATATATTCTTCAAAGGCATCTCCGGTTTCGTCGATGAAGTCCACATGGACGTTCGTATCGTTGATTCACTTTGCGGCGGCGCTTGTACACGGGCAGGAATACGGGCTCGATACCGGAGGTGGTTTGAGTCAGCAGGCTGGTGGTGCCGGTCGGGGCGATGGTCAGACAGGCAATGTTGCGGCGTCCGTACTTCTTCATCTCCTCGTACATTTCCGGGTCAGCTTCACGCAGGCGGTTGATGAACGGGTTGTTCTTTCGCGTTCTGTATCGTACACCCGAATGCGCCGCGCTCTTTGGCCATTTCTATGGAGGAGCGATAGGCGTTGAGTGCCACCGTCTTGTGTAATTCTCCGAGAACTCGGTTGCCTCTTCAGTACCATAACGCAATCCCAGGGCGGCAAGCATGTCGCCTTCTGCCGTGATACCTACACCGGTACGGCGGCCTTGGGCGCTTTGTAAATCTTCTGCCACAAAACGCGTTCTGTATGTTTTACGTCTTCACTTTCGGGGTCGGCATCTATCTTGCTCATGATGCGCTCTATCTTCCAGTTCAAGGTCGATGATATCGTCCATGATGCGTTGGGCCAAAGCATGCTTCTTTGAATAGCCTCAAAGTCAAAGTAGGCGTCCGGCTTGAACGGATTGACCACGTATGAGTAAAGGTTGATGGCGAGCAGACGGCAGGAGTCGTACGGGCACAGTGGAATTTCGCCGCATGGATTGGTGGATACGGTACGGTAGCCCAGGTCTGCATAGCAGTCGGGCACGGATTCCTTTAATATGGTATCCCAGAACAATACACCGGTTCTGCTGATTTCCATGCATTGTGCACAATCTTTTTCCATAATGCGGATGCGTCAATGTCTTTTTGAAATGCCGGCTCTGTGGCGTCAATCGGATATTGCTGTGTATATGGTTTGCCTTCGATGGCGGCCTGCATGAAGTCGTCGGTCAGTTTTACGGAAACGTTGGCTCCGGTCACTTTGCCCTCAGTCATCTTGGCATCGATGAAGGCTTCCGAGTCGGGTGTTTGATGGATACGCTGAGCATCAGTGCGCCGCGGCGTCCATCTTGAGCTACTTCGCGTGTAGAGTTTGAATAGCGTTCCATGAAGGGAACCAAGCCGGTGGAGGTCAGTGCCGAGTTCTTTACCGGTGAACCTTTCGGACGGATATGGGATAAGTCGTGTCCCACGCCGCCACGGCGTTTCATCAGCTGTACTTGTTCTTCGTCTATCTTGAAGATGGCACCATAAGAATCCGCTTCGCCGTCCACACCGATAACAAAGCAGTTGGACAGAGAGGCTACCTGATAGTTGTTTCCGATTCCGGTCATCGGGCTTCCTTGCGGAACAATGTACTTGAAGTGGTCGAGTAAGCCGAAAAGTTCCTCTGAACTTAATGGATTGGGGTACTTGGCCTCAATGTGGCTACCCCATTGGCTATTCGCCAATGCATGTCTTCCGGAGACTTTTCGTAAATATTTCCGAAAGAATCTTTGACTGCATATTTGTTTACCCAAACTCTGGCAGCCAACTCGTCGCCTTGGAAGTATTTTAAAGATTCTCCGTAGGCTTCGTCATAAGAATAATTTTTCTTTTCCACAATGTTGTATCTCTTAGGATTAGTTACAAATAAGTAAAGTTGTAGAAGTAATTTATCGTTAACAAATGCATTTGCAAAGCTATGAATGTTTTTCAACTTGGCAAAATTAAAATGAATGTTTTTATCAACCGATGTATAGTTTTCTATTGATTGCTATTAATTTATTGGTTTATAATGTTTTAATGATTTGAGTAAACGAATAAGTTTTCCAAAATGGAATTTATTAACAACTTGTTGGGCTGAAAGGTTCTCGGTTTAGTCGAACATAAGGTTACTTTTATCTGCTCGTAAAGATAATAATTGTTCATTTCTTGTTGAAAAGATGTATTTTATTCCGGATATATGATGATAAAAAAAGTGTGAACTCTTGAATGAATTGTTCGTGGATTACATTATCTTTGCAAAAAAAGAAAGAATGGAAAGCTTGAAACAAAGGAGAACAATCCGAAAATACCAGCAGAAGGATATTTCTGCTGATTTGTTAAATGATTTGCTTGAAACCTCTTTCCGGGCTTCTACAGTCGGGAACATGCAGGTTTATAGTGTGATTGTGACGCGTGATGCAGAGCGTAAAGCCAAACTGGCGCCTGCACATTTCAATCAGCCGATGGTTCGGACGGCGCCGGTAGTGCTTACTTTCTGCATAGATTTGCGCCGCTTCAGCAAGTGGTGGAGCAACGTAAGGCTGAGCGGGATACAACAACTTTGAGTGGTTTGTGACGGGGGCTGTCGATACCTTGCTGGTGGCACAGACTTTTTGTGTGGCTGCCGAGGAGAAGGGGTTGGGCATTTGCTATCTGGGAACTACCACTTACAACCCTCAGATGATTGTCGAAGCGTTGGAGTTACCGGAATTGGTGTTTCCCATCACGACAGTCACAGTGGGATGGCCTGCCGAACAGCCGGAACAAGTGGACCGTTTGCCGCTGGAGGCCATTGTACACGAAGAGGTTTATCATGATTATACTCCTCAGGACATTGACCGGTTGTATGCCTATAAAGAATCGCTTCCTGAGAACAAGCAGTTCATCTTGGAGAACAATAAGGAAACGCTGGCGCAGGTCTTTACAGATGTGCGTTATACGAAGAAAGACAGTGAGGCAATGTCGGAGAATCTTTGGAAGATAATGAAAAGCAGGATTTTGAAAATTAAGGATATGATAAGGGATAGGTTGCTAATGCATACTTAGCTGCATTTAATCCCTTATCCTTTATTCTTATCCTTTTTTCAGTGCGGCTTGAATCTCGTCGATTTCCGCACGGAATGATTTGTCCACCTCTTTCAGTTCTTTGATGGTTTTACATGCATGCAATACGGTGGCATGGTCTTTATGTCCAATTAGCGCACCGATTTTTGCAGTAGAGAAGTCTGTATGGTTTTTGGCTAAATACATGGCTATTTGTCGTGCTTGCACCACTTCCCGCTTTCTGGATTTTGTGTGGATGGTGGCAGTTTCCAATCCGAAGTGCTTGCATACGGTGTTGATGATTTCATCGACAGTCACTGCCTTGCTTTCGCTGTTCACTACCTTGCGGACGATACGTTGCGTCAGTTCCAGGTCTATTTCTTTATTGTATATGGTGGAATGCGCCATAATGGAAATGACGATGCCCTCCAGGTCACGTACACTGTCGCCCACGTTCTCTGCAATATAGTCAATCACTTCCTGGGGGAACTGCAGGCCGTCACGGTGTATCTTGTTGCGCAGAATGTTCTTGCGGAGTTCTACGGTAGGTTTCTCCAGCTCAGCCACCATTCCCCATTTAAAACGTGTAATCAGACGCTCTTCCATGCCCTGCAGCAATACCGGTGCACGGTCGGAAGTGAGGATGAGCTGCTTGCCGTTCTGATGCAGATGGTTGAAGATATGGAAGAATGTATTCTGCGTTTTGGTCACGCCGGCAAATTCCTGAATATCATCAATGATTAGAATATCAATGGTCTGGTAGAAGTTGATGAAGTCGTTAGTCGTATTGTTACGTACGGAATCGGTGTATTGCACTTGGAATAGGTGTGCAGATACATACAATACCCTCTCCGGGTATAGTTCCTTGATTTTGGTTCCGATAGCATTGGCAAGATGGGTTTGCCTACACCTGATGCTCCGTATAGGAACAGCGGATTGAAGATTGTTTTAGCCGGATTGAGAGCGACAGCTTCTGCAACGCTGCGCGACAGCTTGTTGCTGTAACCTTCGATGAAGGTTTCAAAGTTGTATTCTGGATTAAGGTGCGGGTCAAGTTCGGGGACGGGAATCTGCGGAATCCTTTTGTCCATCACTTGTTTTTGCGGTATGATGGTGCGCTGTGTAGACTCCAGGTCGACGGTTTTCCGCGAGCTCTTGTCCACCATTACGTTATACATCAATTTAGTTCCCTCACCAATGACCTTATAGAGAGTCTTGCGCAACAAATCAACAAATTTGTCCTCCAAAAACTCATAGAAGAACTGGCTGGGCACTTGTACGACCAGCGTTTTGTCTTCATATTTTAAAGGTATGATGGGAAGAAACCATGTTTTGTATGTCTGCTCCGGAACATTGTCTCTGATGATTTCAAGACAGCGGTTCCACAGCCCGACATGATCTATTTCACTCATAACGGCTATAAATACATTTATTAATTAAGATAACTTTTACGATTGCAAAATTGGCAATCTTATTCGAGAAAAACAAATCCTTTTTTTCTTGCGTTTTTAGGGAAAGTAATAAGCTCTTTACTTTCAGCTACTTATCGGTTACTATGAGTATACTCCTTATATAAGGTGTGTTGCATTTATCTAATACTTTGTCATATAGTGGTTTATGTAGCTTTGCGTCTCTTGTTTTCTTTCTGTGCCCAGAGCAGGAAAAAGCCCTTTTTCGCTCCTTGTATAGAGCAAATGAGGGCTTTCCTTTTAATTCCTTTATAGACTTATTATTTAGACAAAATCTATATAACGTCCATCTTTTACTTATCTTTCTTGCCGAATAGGGAGAAATGGACGTATCGTTTCGGATGCGATTTCAAGTCTTCCAATAAACTTGCTGCGTTGGCAGTGGTGGCGTTCAGATTATTATATAGAGAAGGGTCGTTTAGCAAAAGTCCGACGGTATTGTCTTTCTGGTTCAATTTGTCTGTAATCATTTTTACATTGTTCAAAGTTGCGTCTACCTTTTGCATGGCGGCAGCATAATCTATCTCCTTTTATGTAGTTGAATAATGGTTGCAAAGTTGTCCGCCTGCTTCCGTTCAGCAGTGTGGATCATGAAAATATCCCGGATGCCGGGCAAAAATACAGATTTGAGTCGGTAAACCCCGGACATTGTGACGCCAGGGAACCGGTGCCAGCCGGAGAAAAGCAGAGGCCATAGTCCCTGGGGAAGATGATGAGTTTGACATTATACCGCTTGATTCTGAGGAAGAGGATGAACTGCCTGCAGAGGCAGTCAGCCCGCTCCCTGCTGGAATTCTGGATACGGAATCCTTTGAGGAGAGAATGGCAATACCTCGCAGAGAATGAAGGGAAAAGCCGGACAGCGTGAGGTGGACAGCCTCTGGCCTCTGTCTGGATGTGAAACCGTCGGAGGGGACGATAGAAGAACAGCTTGAAGATATAAAACAACGCCTGAGGATGCAGCAGAGATATGGATGCGTCCAGACTGCGCCGGAGATAAAGATATTTTAATATTGAAGAAGAACTGAAGAAACTTCCGGCTCAGCTGGAGTTTATATCATGCATGATGCTAAGGATGAAATCATCTATGGGTAAGCAATCAGCCTGAAAACCGGTCCGCCAGTATTTCAGAGCACCGCAACAAGACCGCAAAGATAGAACAGATGGTGTCAAGGATTGCCAGATTCGAATATATCGTGACGGATCTGGAGCTGGAGGCCTTGTCCTGATGTAATCTGATTAAAGAACACCGGCCGCGTTACAATACAATGCTGAAGGATGATAAGACATATCCGTATATCAAAGTAACCGTGTCGGAGGAATATCCCAGAATTCTGTTCTCGCGTATGATGAAAAGGATAAGAATAAATATTTCGACCATTTACCAGTGCCAAGCGGTGAAGGACACAATAGAGCTGATACTACTAAGATATACCATATCAGAACCTGCACGAGAAAGCTTCCCCAGGATATCGGCGTTAGACAGGCTGCGCCTCTATTACCATATCCACCAGTGTGACGCTCCTGTCAGCTATGTATCAAAGGAGGAATATCAGCAGTCCGTGAAGCAGGCCCTGGATTTCTGGGCGGCAGATATGAGCCTGTCATGAAATACCCCGAAGACAGGATGACGGCGGCTTCCGAAGAGATGGAATTTGAAAAGCGATTGAATACAGGAGCTTTGGCAGTGTCCGCAAGGTGGCCCAGAAACAGAAGATAACCAGCCAGAGCATAGACGACAGGGATATTATCGCCATGGCCAAGGATGACGGGGATGCCGTTGTACAGGTGTTTTGTCAGGGATGGACGTCTGATAGGCAGGAACATTTCCATATGTCCATATCCTCCGCCGAGGAGGACGGACAGATACTCGAACAGCTTTGTAAAGCAGTTTTATGCCGGGACGCCGTTTATCCCCCATGAGATCCAGGTGCAGGAGGAACTTGAAGATGCTGAGGTTATCGTCAGCTTCCTGACAGCCAGAAGGGGACAGAAGGTAAAATAGTTGTTCCCAAGAAGGGAAGTAAGGGCAAACTTTGTAGAGCTGGCCGAGAAGAATGCCCGGATGGTGCTTTCCCAGGACAAGGAAAAGATTAAAAGGGAAGAGCTTCGCACGATTGGCGCTATGAATCAGGTGGGAGAATGGATCGGTCTTGTGGGCGTAAAAGAATCGAGGCCTATGATATCTCCAATATCAGCGGCTTCTGAATCAGTCGGTTCCATGATTGTTTATGAGGACGGCAGGCCAAAGAGGAATGATTACAGGAAGTTCCGCATAAAACCGTTAAGGGCCCTAATGATTATGCATCCATATGGAAGTGCTGACCCGCCGTTTCTCCCATGGACTTACGGAGGCGGAGCAGCTGAAGGCGGAAGGAACCGATGCGGCATGGAAGCTTTACAAGATTTCCGGATCTGATCATGATGGATGGCGGCAGGGGACAGGTTAACATTGCCCTGGAGGTGCTTAAGAGCCTTCAGATTGAGATTCCCGTCTGCGGTATGGTAAAAGATGACAAACCACAGAACGCGCGGTCTTTATTATAATAATGTGGAGATTCCCATTGATCACCATTCGGAAGGATTCCGTCTGATTACAAGAGTGCAGGATGAGGCGCACCGTTTTGCCATAGAATATCACAGGAGCCTGCGCAGCAAAGAGCAGGTGCGTTCTGTCCTGGATGATATTAAGGGAATCACCGAAGTAGGAAGAAAAGCCTGATGCGTCACTTTAAGACGATAGAGGCTGTCAGGGATGCCGGATCGAGGAACTCGCCGGAGTTGCCTCAGATGAACCTGGAATGTCGAGGCCGTCTACCGCTTCTTTCATGGGGAAGATGACAATCCAGTTAAAGCTATGATAGGATAAAGACAGTTACTGTACACGATACGGCAGTGAATGAAGACACTGAACCGTTAGCATTATAATTAACACCGCAGAGAAGGAGAAGAAGGACCATGTATGGAGTTACGATAACGGAACTGATAGAAAGCTGGGGCTTCGGAATATGACCATGGAGCTGGATACCGACGCGATTGTGCTGCGCATCCGGATAATCGTCCGGCACCTCGCAGCCTGACCGGATTTTTTGATCATTTTGATAAGGACGCGCGCAGATCATCGGATATGTGGAGCAGGCCTATCTCGATAAATTGACGCCGGAGCGAAGACATGAGGTGTATGACGCCCTGATTTCCAGCCAGATTCCCGTCTTCCAGCCGGGAATGAAGCCGGATGAGGATATGCTGGAGCTGTGCAACCATTACGGGTTCCTGCATGGTGTCTGAGAAGACGACTCGATCTGATGGCAGAAGTGATCCGCTGGCTCAATGTGAAGCTTTGCTCCGATGATCAGTATTCACGGTGTCCTGGTGGACGTGTTTGGAGGGTGTCCTGATTATGGAGAGAGCGGATTGGAAAGAGCGAGGCCGCTCTGAACTGATTAAAGGGGCCACCGCCTTGTCAGCGACGATGTGGTTGAGATCCGCCGTCAGTGATGAGACGATTATTGGTTCCGCGCCGGATATTACCAGACATTTTATTGAACTTCGCGGCATCGGTATTATCGATGTAAAGACTCTGTTTGGTGTTGAGAGCGTAAAAGATACGCAGGCGATTGACATGGTGATTAAGCTGGAGGAGGGATCGAGAGAAAGAATATGACAGACTGGGAATGGAAGATCAGTATACGGAATTTCGGCAATAAGGTAGTCTGCCATTCTATCCTGATCCGCCCGGGCAGAAATCTTGCATTATCGTGGAGTCGGCGGCTGTGAACTACAGACAGAAAGAGATGGGTATAATGCGGCACGGGAGCGTTACAACCGCGTGCAGGCCAACCTTGCGAGAAAAGATTAAAGAGTTTGGCAAAGATTAATAAACAGGCAGGACAGAATATGAGTGGATTTTTGAAAACTGTGTCTGGCAGCAGGAAACGGCCAGGTAACGAGAGATGAGATGATGAACCGGCATACCACATTCCGCGTGGGCGGCCGGCGTCTTATTTTGTATCACCGGACGGCGATGAAGCGCTGAAAAGTGCTTCTCCTCTGCCGGGAGGAACAGATGCCCTATTATATACTCGGCAACGGAAGCAATCTTCTGGTCAGCGACAAAGGCTATGGCGGCGTTATGATTCTGATGGGGAGGATTCGCGCAGATCCGGGAGGATGTGCCCGGCGAACTGGCGGCCAGGGCCGGAGCCTTCTATCCAGAATCGCCAGAGAGGCGCAGGAGCATTCCCTGACAGGCTTTGAATTTGCGGCAGGGATTCCGGGCACGCTGGGCGGAGCGGTTGTCATGAATGCGGGGCCTATGACGGAGATGAAAAATGTTCTGAAGACTGTGAGCGTGATGGATAAGAACGGCCGGATCCTAGAGCTGTCCGCCAATGAGCTGGAGCTGGGATACCGCCGAAGGCGCATCAGGAAAAGAATACATAGTCCTCTCCGCCGTGATTTCGCTGGAAACAGGGAGACAAAGAGGCGATTCAGACAAAGATGGCTGAACTGGCCGGGAAAAGGCGGGATAAACAGCCTGGAATATCCCAGCGCGGGAAGCACGTTCAAACGGCCGGCCGGATATTTTGCCGGTAAACTGATAGAGGATGCAGGCCTTCGCGGCTACCGTGAAGGAGGCGCGCAGGTTTCAGAGAAGCACTGCGGTTTTGTCATTAACAGCGGCGGGGCGACGGCGGAGGATATCCGTTTACTGTGCCGCTCCGTGCAAAAAGGTGAAAGAGACATCTGGAGTGGACCTGGAGACGGAAGTACGTATGATTGGCTGGGATGAATAAGTACTCAGGAACAGCATGGAAAAGACAGAGGGATGACCGGAGGAAAAGAAAATGCGGCTTGTAATTGTGACCGGAATGTCGGGAGCAGGGAAGACTGCAGCTCTCAAGATGCTTGAAGATATGGGATTTTACTGTGTTGATAACCTTCCCATTCCGCTGGTGGGAAAGTTTGCGGAACTGGTGGAAGCAGCGCGGAGCTATAAAGAGCGGGCATTGGGGATTGACGTGAGAAGCGGCGAGGAATTGTGCCAGCTTGAAAATACTCTGGGAGAGTGGGATCGGCTTAAATTTCCATATGAGATTCTGTTTCTGGATGCCAATGATGAAATTTTGATTAAACGATATAAGGAAACAAGGAGAAATCATCCTCTTGCCGGAACTCAGCGGCTGGATCGCGGCATTGCCAAAGAAAGGAGAAACTGAAATTTTAAAAAACGGGCAGACTATATCCTGGACACGAGCAAGCTTTTGACAAGGGAACTGAGAGGGAGCTTGAAAAATCTTTCTGGACCATGAAAGATTTTCCAGCCTGTTCGTAACAGTGTTGAGCTTTGGATTTAAATACGGAATTCCGTCCGATGCGGATCTCGTCTTTGACGTCCGTTTTCTTCCGAACCCTACTATGACGACAGTCTGCGTTACCATACAGGGAATGAGAGAGAGGTTCAGGACTTTGTGAAACAGGGAGGAACTGCCGATATTTTCCTGGGGAAGCTTTATGATATGATAGGCTTCCTTCTGCCATACTATGTGCAGGAGGGAAAAAACCACTCGTCATTGCCATTGGCTGTACCGGCGGCAAGCACCGCTCCGTTACCATTGCCAATATCTCATGAAAGCTGAAAACCACAGGGATATCGGACTTAAGATAGAGCACAGGGATATCGGAAAGATAGTATAACAGCTCAGTAGACTTGTATGCAGGAAATAGAGGTGGAGATGTCATTTCGTCCCGTGTGAAGAAGAACTTTCCAGGCGGCTTAGCTCTGCCAGACATTGCCAGATAGCGGAGATTGCCGCCATCTTAAGTTTATGCGGCAGAATTCACATCGATGAAGAGATCATTACAGTATCCGCATCCACACGGAAAATGAGGCAGTTGCAAGAAAGTACTTTACATTATTGAAAAAAACATTTAATATAGGAACTGATATTTCTATCCGGAGGAATGCATTCCTTAAGAAGAACAGAACTTATACGGTGGTGATACGCGGTCATGGGACTCTGTCCGTGTTCTGGAGAGCATGCAAGCTGTTGGATGAACACGGGAGGTCTCAGAGAATTTTTCCATTGTGAAGAATCTGGTAGTCCAGAATCCGATGCTGCCGCAGGACCTTTATCAAGAGGCGCATTTCTGGCGGCGGGCTCCTGAGCGATCCGCAGAAATTTTATCATTTTGAGATAGTCTGCGCTTCAGAGGAAAAGGCAAAACAACTGCAGGCTATGATAGCAACTTTTTCAATTGATGCGAAAATAGTTGTCAGGAAGAAGTATTTTGTGGTATATATAAAAGAAGGCAGTCAGATTGTGGAGATTCTTGGCGTGATGGAGGCACATTTGTCCCTGATGGATCTGGAGAATATCAGGATCCTGAAGGAGATGAGAAACAGTGTCAACCGCCAGGTGAACTGCGAGACGGCAAACATTAACAAAACAGTTTCAGGCTGTAAAACAGTTGGGGATATTACCCATCCGGGATACAGTTGGCCTTGATTATCTGCCGGAGACGCTGGCGGAATTGCACAGGTCAGGCTGGACAGGCCGGACGCAACACTGAAAGAGCTTGGAGAGCCTGGATCCCCGGGTGGAATAAATCCGGAGTAAACCATCGGCTTAGAAGATCAGTACGATCGCAGAAAACCTCAGAGCTCAGAAAGAGTAAAAAGGTAACAAGCTCAGACAGGTCTGCGCACTCACTGCGCTGACCGTAAAAATAAGAAAGCGATGGCGTAAGTTCTTTGAGAAGATGAGGGATATTATGAGAAGTAAGGAAGTTACAATTGGACTTGCATCAGGTCTGGAGGCGAGACCGGCCGCTATGCTGGTACAGGTAGCCAGCCAGTATAACTGCAGTATTTATCTGGAGAACGGAGACAAAAGTGTCAATGCCAAAGTATTATGGGAATGATGACGCTTCAGGCGCGGGAAGGCGAGGAGGTGCTCGTTAAAGGCTGACAGGGCTGACGAGGAAGAGGCGCTGGAAGGCATTGAGAACTATTTAAAGAGCAATTAATTTTTACATCACGAGGCTGCAGGAAACTATTGCGACGGCCTTTTAAAATGGTGAAAAGTAAGAATATTTTTCATCCTGCGAAAGGAGGAGCAGGGAGTGGCATTTACTCATCTGCATGTGCATACGGAATACAGTCTGCTGGACGCGTCCAGTAAGATTAAGGAATTGACAGCCGGAGCAGAAAGAGCTGGGTATGGACAGCCTGGCAATCACCGACCATGGAGTAATGTATGGAGTGATTGATTTTTACCGGGCAGCAAAGGAAGCCGGAATCAAACCGATCATCGGCGCGAAGATTATGTAGCGCCAGGATCGCGGTTTTGACCAGGAGAACGTGAACAGGGAAGACCGGTATTATCATTTAATCCTGCTGGCGGAAAATAATGTAGGATACAGAACCTGATGAAGATTGTATCCAAAGGGTTTGTCGAGGCTTTATTATAAGCCGAGGGTGGATTTTGAAGTGCTCCGGGGTACAGTGAGGGAATCATCTCCCCTGAGGCGCCTGCCTGGGAGGCGAGGTGCGGCGTTATCTCACCAGAGGGATGTATGAGGAGGCCTGCAAATCGGCCCTCCGCTATCAGGAATTTTCGGAGGGAAATTTTTTCCTGGAGCTTCAGGACCACGGAATACCAGCGCAGAAGACGGTAAACCAGGGCTCGCGCATGAGCCAGGAGCTGGGCATCCCGCTTACGGCGACCAACGACTGCCATTATATTTATAAAGAAGACGTCGAGTCCCATGATATCCTGCTCTGCATCAGACAGGCAAGAAGGTGGCGGATGAGAACAGGATGCGGTATGAGGGGGCCAGTTTTATCTGAAGTCGGAGGAAGAGATGAGGGAAATTTTCCCATACGCCGCCGATGCCCTGGATAATACCCATAAAATAGCGGGCAGCTGCAGTAATGGATATTGAATTCGGCGTCACAAAGCTGCCCCAGTTCGACGTGCCGGAGGTATACCTCGTGGGAATATCTGAAAGCTCTGCTTTGACGGTTTTAATAAGCATTATCTGACGATGACGGAACGCTGAAAGAGGCTGGAATACGAGCTGGGTGTTATTCAGTCCATGGATACGTGGACTATTTCCTGATCGTATGGATTTTATCCATTTGCAAAATCCCATGATATTATGGTGGGGGCCGGGACGCGGTTCCGCGGCAGGCAATATTGTGGCCACAGCCTGGGGATCACCGATATCGATCCCATCCGTTACCAGTAGCTCTTTGAGCGTTTCCTGAATCCGGAGAGGTGTCGATGCCTGATATTGATATCGACTTCTGCTTTGAGCGCAGACAGGAGGTTATCGATTATGTCGTGAGCAAATACGGAAAGACAGGGTGGTTCAGATTGTGACCTTCGGTACGCTGGCCGCTAAGGGCGTGGTCCGTGACGTAGGCCGTGTTCTGGACATGCCTTATGCAAAATGTGATTCGATTGCGAAGATGATTCCGGGAGATTTGGGAATGACACTCGACAAGGCCCTACAGAAGGCCAGCCCGGATCTGCGGAACGCCTATCAGGAGGATGACGAAGTCAAGTATCTGATAGACATGAGCCGGAGACTGGAGGGCCTGCCGCGCCATACGTCTATGCATGCCGCCGGAGTCGTCATCAGTAAGGCGTCGGTAGATGAGTATGTACCGCTGTCAAGAGCGGCCGACGGTTCCATTACGACCCGGTTTACCATGACGACGCTGGAGGAACTGGGCTTCTTAAAATGGATTTCCTGGGCCTCCGTACCCTGACGGTAATCCAGAATGCGGTACGTCTGGCCGAAAAACCTGCAAAAGACAATCGACCTTTATAATATCGATTATAATGATAAGAACGTGCTGGATGCCATCGGAACGGGAAGAACGACGGCGTGTTCCAGCTTGAAGCTCAGGGATGAAGAGCTTTATGAAGGGAGTTAAAGCCCGAGAACCTCGGGATATCATAGCCGGTATTTCCCTGTACCGTCCGGGTCCGATGGACTTTATTCCCGGTATCTCAAAGGGAAAACGACAAGAAATCCATAACCTACGAGGTGCCCGCGACTTGAACCCATCCTGTCTCCGACCTATGGCTGTATCGTTTATCAGGAGCAGGTTATGCAGATAAAGTAAGGGATTTGGCCGGATATACCCTGGGACGGAGTGATCTGGTGCGCCGCGCCATGTCAAAGAAAAAGGTTCGGTTATGGAAAAGGAGCGCCAGAACTTCGTTTACGGCAACGGGGAGGAGGGCGTAAAAGGATGTATTGCCAACAGGATTGACGAAAAGACGGCAAACCATATTTACGATGAGATGATAGACTTTGCCAAATACGCGTTTAA
>SCPN01000879.1_pt1 | contig 15361 bp, 15 predicted proteins | sample 6106831 | NCBI WGS metagenome assembly SCPN01 (sample SAMN10720447, study PRJNA508395) | human gut metagenome | isolation source: Participant 1, 0 month
GAGACGTTCCAGCATTTCCTGGTTTAAAAACGGGCGGGCGCCATCGTGAATCAGAACGTAATCGGTCTTCTGATCCTGTTCGCTTTCCAGGCTTTTCAGCGTCTGCAATGCTTTCCAGACAGATTCATACCGTTCCCTTCCGCCTGCGCATACGGAAACAGTTTTCTTAATTCCATATTTTTCGATAATCTCTTTCTGACAGTATTCTATTTTATCCGCACCTGTCACAAGAATGATCTGGTCAATCTCCGGCGAATGTTCAAAAACCTCCAGCGCGTAAACCACGACTGGTTTTCCTCCGATTTCCAGAAACTGTTTTGCTACGCTTCCGCCCATCCGGGTTCCCTTTCCGGCTGCCAGGACAACCGCAGTGTATTTTTCTTTCTTCTCGCTCATCTTTTCCTCCGTTTTCTACAAATGCAAAAACTCCGCAGCAGATCTCTCTTCTCCGTTCTGCTGCGGAAGTTTCTTTTTCTTATCGTTCTCCAAGCTTCAGGTTCGGTACGGCATTCAGGTCCCAGCCGTGGCGGGTTCCCTTCTGGTACTCGTAGTAAGCTGCCACACCGATCATGGCCGCATTGTCGGTACAGAAGATCGGGGACGGACGGTAAAAGCGGATGCCCTCTTTTTCACATGCTGCTTCCATCGCCGCGCGGAGTGCCCCGTTCGATGCAACGCCGCCGGCGATCGCCAGACGGTCCATATGGTAATCTTTGGCCGCACGGATGGCATTATCCACCAGAACGTCCACAACGGCCTGCTGGAAGGACGCAGCGATGTCTGCTTCGACAATTGGTTCGCCTGTCATCCGGCATTTGTTCAGATGGTTTAAAACGGCAGATTTTACGCCGCTGAAGCTGAAGTCATACGGCGCATCCTCCATGTGGGCACGCGGGAAGTCGATGGCGTGCGGGTTTCCTTCTTTTGCCAGCTTGTCGATCTTCGGTCCGCCCGGATAGCCGAGTCCGATGGCACGGGCTACCTTGTCGAAGGCTTCTCCGGCTGCGTCGTCTCTCGTTCTTCCGAGGATTTCGAAAGAACCGTAATCTTTTACAATGACAAGATGGGTATGGCCTCCGGAGATGATTTCACACAGGAACGGCGGCTCCAGATCCGGGTGTTCGATATAGTTCGCCGAGACGTGGCCTTCAATATGGTGAACGCCGACCAGCGGTTTCTTTTTTGCATAGGCGATCGCTTTTGCCTCTGCCACGCCGACGAGAAGTGCGCCGACAAGACCAGGGCCGTACGTAACACCGATCGCATCGATATCATCCAGAGTGACATCGGCTTCTTTTAAGGCCGCTTCTACAACCTGGTTGATTTTTTCGATATGTTTTCTGGATGCAATTTCCGGCACAACACCGCCATACAGGGTATGGATGGCGATCTGGGATGAAATAATGTTAGACAGCACACATCTTCCGTTTTTCACGACGGAGGCTGCGGTTTCATCGCAGGAGCTCTCAATTGCAAGAATCAGGGTATCTTTTTCACTCATTTTTCGTTTCCTCTTCAAATAACAGTTCTACTGATCTTCCGTCTTTTCCAAGCTCTGCGGCCGGGAAAATCTTCTGTACCTCATCCATGTACCGCTGCGGGCCGACGAGCGACGGGGAAAAGTGGGTCAGCCACATTTCGGCAGCCTCGGCATCTTTTGCCAGTTTTGCCGCCTCGTAGAAGGTCATATGCTTAAATTCTTTTGCTTTTGCCTGTTTTTCCGGCTCGCCGTACATTCCCTCGCAGATGAAAAGGTCGGAGCCTTTCGCATGTTCGGAGATCGACGGAATCGGGCGGGTATCGGTGCAGTAGGTCACCTTCAGTCCTTTTCTGGCAGGGCCGAGGACCATGTCCGGCGTATACGTCTTTCCATCCAGGGTGACAGTCTCGCCTTTCTGCAGCGGATTCCAGCATTTAATCGGAATTTCCTGTGCTTTAGCGCGCTCCACATCGAATTTTCCCTTGCGGGAGATCTCCAGCGAATAGCCGTAGCAGGTGATATTGTGCTGCACGCGGAAGGCTGTGATTTTGTAGCCGTTCATCTCGATCACTTCCTCCGGCGCTGTCACCTCGTGAAATACAATCGGGAACGGCAGCTCCGGGCAGATGACACGCAGTGAATTGACGACGCGCTCCAGGCCTTTTGGGCCGATCATGGTCAGCGGTTCTCTCCGGTCAGTGTTTCCCATCGTCAGGAGAAGTCCTGGAAGGCCGCTGATGTGGTCTGCGTGGTAATGGGTGAAGCAGATGGCATCAATCGGCTTAAAGGTCCAGCCTTTTTCCTTGATGGCAACCTGGGTTCCCTCGCCGCAGTCGATCAGAAGGCTGCTTCCGTTGTATCGGGTCATCAGGGCGGTCAGGCGTCTGCCTGGCAGAGGCATCATACCGCCTGTTCCCAGTAAACATACATCTAACACGTTTTTCCTCCATATTCTATCCGGCTTTTTCGAAAGCCGGTCAGGTATTTTACGTTGAAAAAGCGTGTCCAAAACGGTTTGTTTCAGACACGCTCTCATCTTAACACAGTTTTTTCAAACACGCAATGACGCGGGTTTTATTTATTTGCTGTCATGACAGCTTCCTTCATCATGCGGACATACGTATAGATGTGCTGCTCCGCATGAGTGCCGTACTTCGCAATCATTTTGACGATAGCGCTTCCGACGATGACACCGTCCGCAATTTTTGCAATGTTGGCCGCCTGATCGGTCGTGTTGATGCCGAAGCCTACGGCTACCGGAATATCGGTTACTTTGCGGATTGCGGCGATCATGGAATCGAGGTCTGTCTTGATCTCGCTTCTGACACCGGTAACGCCCAGAGACGATACGAGGTAGATAAAACCTTCGGCGTCTGCGGCAATTTTCTGGATGCGCTGCTCAGACGTCGGCGCAATCAGGGAAATGACATCTACCTGATGGCTGCGCGCAATATCGTTTAATTCGCCTTTTTCCTCATACGGCATATCCGGGATGATGATGCCATTGATGCCGACTTCCTCGCATTTTGTAAAGAACGGCTCGTATCCGTAATGGAACACCGGGTTTAAGTAGGTCATAAACACCAGCGGAATGTCTGTTTTTTTGCGCACGGAGGCTACCATATCGAAAATTTTATCGGTGGTAGTTCCGGCTTTTAAGGAACGGAGGTCTGCCTCCTGGATGACAACGCCCTCGGAAATCGGATCCGAGAACGGGATTCCGATCTCGATCAGGTCTGCGCCTGCTTTTTCGAGCTCCAGAATATAATTCTCTGTTTTTTCAATGTTCGGGTCTCCGGCTGTCAGAAACGGAATGAATGCTTTGCTGTTTGAAAATGCTTCTGTTACTTTACTCATGAAGATCCCTCCCTCTGTATCTTGCAATGGCTGCTACGTCTTTGTCTCCGCGTCCGGACAGGCAGATGATGATGGAGTCTTCCGGATCAAATTCTTTTGCGATCTTCATCGCATGGGCTACTGCATGGGCACTCTCGATCGCACAGATGATACCCTCGGTTCTTGCGAGGTATTCAAAAGCTTCTACTGCCTCATCGTCCGTTACCGGAACGTATTCGGCGCGGCCGATGTCATGCAGATATGCATGCTCCGGTCCAATGCCCGGGTAGTCAAGGCCTGCGGAAATCGAGTAAACCGGTGCGATCTGACCGTATTTATCCTGGCAGAAGTAGGATTTCATACCGTGGAAGACGCCGAGTGTTCCGGTTGCAATGGTTGCTGCAGTCTCTGCGGTGTTGACGCCGCGTCCTGCTGCCTCGCATCCAATCAGGCGGACATTTTTGTCATTGATGAAGTTATAGAACATACCCATCGCATTGCTTCCGCCGCCGACGCATGCCATGACGGCTTTCGGGAGTTTTCCTTCTTTTTCGAGGATCTGCTCTCTTGCCTCTTTGCTGATGACAGCCTGGAAATCGCGGACGATGGTCGGGAACGGATGCGGGCCCATAACGGAACCGAGAACGTAGTGGGTGTCATCGACACGTGATACCCACTCGCGCATCGCCTCATTGACGGCATCTTTTAAGGTCATAGTTCCGGTAGTAACGGCATTTACTTTTGCACCGAGAAGCTCCATCCGGTATACATTGAGGGCCTGACGGTCGGTGTCTTCTTTTCCCATGAAGACCTCACATTCCATTCCCATCAGCGCTGCTACCGTTGCGGTGGCCACGCCATGCTGACCGGCTCCGGTCTCTGCGATGACACGGGTTTTTCCCATTCTTTTTGCGAGGAGGCACTGTCCGAGCACGTTGTTGATTTTGTGGGCTCCGGTGTGGTTCAGATCCTCTCGTTTGAGGTAAATTTTTGCTCCGCCGAGATCCTTTGTCATTTTCTCTGCGTAGTAGAGAAGGGACGGGCGGCCCGCGTAATTTTTCAGCAGGTCATCGAGCTCCTGGCAGAACTCCGGATCGTTTTTATAATAATTGTACTGTTTTTCCAAATTGATAATTTCATTCATCAGAGTTTCCGGAATGTACTGGCCTCCGTGAATACCAAATCTTCCGTCAGACATGTCTTATCCTCCTTATGCATTCTGTGATTTTTTTCGGGTCCTTTACGCCGTCTGTCTCGACACCGCTGCTGATGTCGACGGCGAAGGGATGTGTCTGTAAAATCGCCTGTTCCACATTTTCGGCGTTCAGGCCTCCCGCAAGGAAATACGGGCGGTCCATGTTTCTGATCAGTGACCAGTCGAACGATTCGCCGGTACCGCCTTTTCCGTGGTCGAGAAGGATGTAATCGGCGCTGCTTTTTTTCGCCTTTTCGACGTCCTCCCTGGTTTTGATGGAAAATGCCTTGATCAGTTCCCCGCCGGTGCGGAACCGGAGCGAATGGATATATTCTTCACTCTCATTTCCGTGGAGCTGTGCCAGATCGATGACGCCCTCTTCGAGGTATCCTGCGACAATCGCCGGAAGCTCGTTCACAAAGACGCCGACCGCCTGGATTTCGGGATCCAGATAGCGCCGCAGCGTCACGGCATGTTCTTTTGTAATCTGTCTGCGGCTTTTTGCAAAGACAAAGCCGACATATTCGGGCTTCAGCTCATTCACCGCATCGATGTCTTCCAGCCGTGTGAGCCCGCAGATTTTGATTCTGGTCTGTTCTTCCATAACGTTTGACTCCCCGTGCGCTCTGTTTTGTTTTGCGCACTTACGTTACCACTTTAACACATTGAAGAGAGTTTTTCAAGCTCTGCTTTTTTGTTGCTGCTCCGCATCAGCGTTTCGCCGATCAGAACGGCATCGGTTTTATTCTGATACAGTCTTCCGACATCCTCCGGCGTTTTGATGCCGCTCTCGGATACGAAAACAATGTTTTCCGGGACAAGCTCCCGCAGCCGCTCACTGTTGTGGATATCGACCGTGAAATCTTTTAAGTTGCGGTTGTTGACACCGATGATCCTTGCTCCGGCGCGCATGGCCTGTGCAACCTCCGCCTCATCGTGGGTTTCCACAAGAGCGGAAAGGCCGAGGGAATGCGCTGTTTCCAGATATTCTTTTAAGGTTTCCTCCGGCAGCAGCGCACAGATCAGAAGGACAGCGGTGGCTCCGAGCACCTTTGCCTCGTAGATCATATAGGGATCCACGGTAAAATCTTTCCGCAGAACCGGGATGGATACGGTTTCTGCAATTTTTTTTAAGTAACGCTTGTCGCCTTTGAAGTATTCCGGCTCAGTCAGGCAGGAAATGGCGGAGGCACCGGCCGCTTCATATTCCTTTGCGATCTCCAGATAGGGGAAATCTTCTGCGATGATGCCCTTCGACGGGGAGGCTTTTTTTACCTCGCAGATAAAGGACATGCCCGGCTTTTTCAGCGTCTGTTCAAACGGGAATCCGGTGTCCGGGTTCATCGCCGTTGCTTTTTCTTTCATTTCTGCAAGAGAACACTTCTCTTTTTCTGCAGCGACACGTTTTCTTGTGGCTTCTGCAATCGTTTCCAGTATCATATGTTTATTCCTCTTCTGCCAATTTGTTGGTGAGTGACACAAACTCTTCGAGTTTTTTCTGTGCTTTTCCGCTGTCGATCAGCTCCTCTGCCAGTTTTACAGCATCCTGCATCGGGATTTCTTTTGCTGCATGAAGGGCTGCGGCGGCATTCAGGACAACAGCGTCTCTTGCCGGGCCTTTCTTTCCTGCAAGAATTTCTTTCGTAATTTCAGCATTCTCCTGCGGAGTTCCGCCGACCAGCTCTTCTTTGGTGCAGCGGGTCATGCCGAACTCTTCCGGTGTGATGACGTATTCCTCAAACGTTCCGTCCTTGATCTCGCAGACGCTTGTCGGTGCGCTTAAGGAAATTTCATCGAGGCAGTCCTGGCCGTAGACAACCATGCCGCGTTTGACACCAAGATTGAAGAGAACTTCTGCCATCGGGCGGACAAGGGCTTCCTCGTAGACACCCATCACCTGCATCGTGGCTGCTGCCGGGTTGGTCAGCGGTCCGAGGATGTTGAAAATGGTCCGGATGCCGAGCATCTTGCGGACCGGTGCCACGTATTTCATGGACATGTGGTATTTCTGTGCGAACAGGAAACAGATTCCAAGTTTTTCCAGAACTTCTTTGTTTTTCTCCGGCTCCAGGTCGATTTTGACGCCGAGCGCTTCGAGACAGTCGGCTGCGCCGGATTTGCTCGATGCGGCGCGGTTTCCGTGTTTTGCAACTGCGACGCCGCCTGCAGAGATCACAAGGGATGCTGTTGTGGAAATGTTGAAGGAATTGGATTTATCTCCGCCGGTTCCGACGATTTCCAGAACATCCTTGTCATGTTCCATGTGAACACCGTTCTTTCTCATGCCGTTGGCACATGCGGTGATCTCTTCGATTGTCTCGCCTTTCATCGTCATGGCAGTTAAAAATGCGCTGATCTGGGTCGGATCGGCTTTTCCTCCCATGATTTCATCCATGGCGCCCTCTGCCATCTCGTAGGTTAAGTTCTCTTTATTTACCAGTTTTACAATCGCTTCCCGAATCATATTCTGTTTCTCTCTTTCTTTGCTGTCCTGTGATCTATCTTGTAATTTTTAAGAAGTTTTCTACCATCTGTCTGCCCTGCGGGGTCAGAATGGATTCCGGATGAAACTGGACTCCGTAGATCTTTTTCTCACTGTCCTCGACTGCCATGACCTCGCCGTCTGCAGTTCTTGCCGTTACCTTTAAGGTTTCCGGCAGTGTCGCTTCATCAGCTGCGAGGGAATGGTATCTTGCAACCGGAACGGTTTCCGGCAGCCCCTGGAATAATTCCGAGGTAAGATCCAGCGTTGTCTCGGACTGTTTGCCGTGCATCAGCTGTTTCGCATAGGTGACGGTCGCGCCGTACGCGGCACAGATTGCCTGATGGCCGAGGCAGACACCGAGGATCGGGATCTCGCCGCCTAATTTTTCTACAATCTCCATGCATCGGCCTGCCTGCTCCGGACGGCCCGGTCCGGGAGATAAAATGATGGATGCCGGTGCCAGTGCGCGGATTTCGTCGATCGTCATCTCGTCGTTCCGGATGACCTTCATGTCCGGATTGATCGAACCGGCGAGCTGATACAGGTTATAGGAAAAACTGTCATAATTATCTACCAGCAGTATCATAAGTTGCTTCCTCCTTCTGCCTCTGCAAGTGCGACCATCACGGCCTTTGCTTTGTTGATGCATTCCTGATGCTCTTTTTCCGGTACGCTGTCGGCTACAATGCCGGCGCCGGAGCGGACGAACACTTTTCCGTTTTTCTTAAACGCAAGCCGGATCGCGATGCAGGTGTCCATATTTCCGGTGAAATCCAGATAGCCGATCGCACCGCCGTAAATGCCGCGCTTGTTGTTTTCCAGCTCGTTGATGATCTGGCAGGCACGGAGCTTTGGTGCACCGGAGAGGGTTCCGGCCGGGAGAACGGAATCGATGGCATCTACTGCGGTCTTGTCTTTCCGAAGCTGTCCTTTTACAGTGGAACCGATGTGCATGACGTGGGAGTAACGCTCGATTGACATGTATTTTTCTACTTCCACAGTTCCGAAATCACAGATCTTTCCGAGATCGTTTCTTCCCAGATCAACCAGCATGTTGTGCTCGGCACGCTCTTTTTCATCGGCGAAGAGTTCTTTTTCCAGCCGCTGATCTTCTTCATAGCTCTTTCCTCTCGACCGCGTTCCGGCAAGCGGGAAGGTCCGGACCTCTCCGTCCTCGACTTTTACGAGAGTTTCCGGGGATGCACCGGCGATCTCGACATCATCACTCGAGAAGTAGAACATGTACGGCGACGGGTTCGTCGTTCGGAGGACGCGGTACGTATCGAGGAGGCTTCCCTCAAAATCAGCTTCGAGCCGGTTGGAGAGAACGAGCTGGAAGAGGTCTCCCTCGTGGATATAATGTTTGACCTGCTCGACTTTCTCACAGTACGCTTTCTCATCGAAGAGCGGGCGGAACTCGGATTTCAGGTGGCCGGCTTTCGTCTCGGCCGGTTTTCCAAAGCGGATCAGCTCTTCCATTTTTTCGAGTTCCTGTACGGCTTTTACGTAATTTTCTTCGAGATTTTCGGTTTCGATATTAATCATCAGTACGATTTTCTGACGGTAATTATCATAGGCGATGACCTTATCGAACAGCATCAGGTCGACATCTTTGAAATGTTCCTGATCTTCTGCGTCCAGCTTTAAGGTCGGCTCGCTGTACTTGATGTAATCGTAAGAGAAGTATCCGACGAGGCCGCCGGTGAAGGTCGGCAGTGTCGCGATCTTCGGACTTTTTTTTCTCAATCAGGGTTTTGATGACGGCTCCCGGATGGGCTGTCTTTGCGGTCAGCCGGATCTGTCCGGTCGGGCTGTTCTTTGCAGCTTTCCGGAATATCTTCTACTTTTCATCTCTGCCGCATCGGCGGTGATTTGTCAGGTTTCCGTTGACACAGGTGAGTTCCAGCGACGGATCGTAGCCGAGGAAGGTGTATCTTCCCCACTGTTTTTATCCTCCACGCTTTCGAGGCATGTAGCAGTGGCTGCTGACGCCCTGCAGGACTTTCAGTGTTTCTACTGGTGTACGGATATCCGAATAAATTTCTCTGCTTACCGGGATTTTCCGAAAAGCTCCCGATGCGGCTGCTTTTGAAATTTCTTCTAACGTCATCTGTTTCATCTTGTTATCTCCTCTCCTTGTGTCTGCAAAGGCTGTCATCAACACTGGTCCTCAGAACCAATTTCTGATATACAAAAAACCGCCCCCGGCAAAGAATCACTTTGTTCTTTGCCAAGGGCGGGTATATTTTTATACTCGTGGTGCCACCTTGTTTTGCGATTGCTCACACGCTCTGCAGAATACGATCATATTCCTGGCAACTAACGTATGCCTGCACGTTACAGAATACTCAGACGGTTTCCCGCTTTTCCCTGTACCCTCCGTGGTCCATTTGCTGATCCGCTTTCTGTCCGGCTTCCACCTTCCCGGGCTCTCTGTGAGTGCGCTTCCAACGTTATCTCCACTTCATCGGTTTCAAAGTATTTATTTTTTCTTATGGGCCGTATTATAGTCCCATTCTTTTTTGCTGTCAAGTAATTTTTTTGCTCTTTTTGTTCAAAGTCCGGTATTTTTATGATATTCCCGTGTCCACGCCGCAAGAGCTTCGTCCAGATCGCGCGGGAGCTCGACCTGCATTGCCTCGGTGATCTGGCGGTCCATCTCCCGTTTCGTCTCGGCATCCACTTTCCGTTCGGTGCACATCTGCTCATAGGCATCCTGTCCTTTGCTCATGTAGACCGCAAACAGCCAGCTCTTTAACGATGCTTTCGTGTGCAGCTCTTCATTTGCTTTCTGAAAGCACGTAAGTGCTTCATTCATCTGGAACAGACTTGCGTAGGCACAGCCCATGTTGTTGTAAATACTTCCGGTGAACTGGCTTCCCATGTTGGTTTCGTTTTCCTCGGTATCTTTCAGCGTTTCCTGGTAAACCTGGATCGCATTGATATATTTTTCGTGGTCGACAAGGTAATCTCCCTTGATTTTTTTCCGCACAATCTCCGGCTGCTCCTCGAACCGTTTCAGGCGCTCATTCATCTCACGGAACTGATCGTGGGAAAGATAATTGATCTCCTTGAAGATCGGCAGGATAAACTCACCGATGTTCTTTTTCTCCTCCAGAAGGACGTAGAGACGCTGGTACAGTCTTCTTAAGTGGAGTTCTTCTTTCATCCACACCAGCAGCTGCTCGTTAATGATGGTCTCGTCCAGCAGATAGATGTTGTGGTACAGGTAATAGCACAGTTCCTCGATGGAATAAATATTTGTGCTGATGTTGGAAATATAATACGGATTTTTCGCCCGTTTGACCTGACATAAAATATAACCGCTCATCGTTTTACACCTCCCCATCGTCTCGTGCCAGGTTTTGTGGCTTGCCGGGAACATATCGCCAAAACCCAAATCCTCTGCGGTGATCTGACACGTAACCGGAGAATCATACTCCAGACGCAGACGGATCCGTGTTGTCTTCGGCGGCCGTTTGGGCAGCCCGTCCAGCTTCATGGTATAGCGGTTTCGTTTTCCGCTTTCCATGGAGCTCACAACAAATTCCAGCTCCTCCGTTCCGTCGAGGATCAGCTCACATTCTTTTTCTGCTTCATACCAGTTCACACCGGCTGCAATCAGCGCATAGTATGCCGGAGAACCATTGATCGTCATCTCCATGCCGATGTTGTAGCGCACGAGGTCATTTCCGAGGAAGAGATAGCCCTTTAAGCGGCGCTCCTCCACTTTTTCGCGCGCGGAAAAGCAGGCGCCCTGTGCAAACAGGTTCGTTCCGCCAAAGATTCTTCTCTGGTTTTTCTTTAACTGACGCAGAGAGTTGTCGGCCCAGGCAAGGTCGAACTCCTCGCTCACCAGAAATACGCTGGAATAAATTTCATTCCCATCGCTTCTCCCATCAGATGGCAGAAATCGCGGTCGCGCTCCATCGGCTCGATCGAAAGTGCGGCTTTTGGCCCCCGTTTTACGTTCACAGTTGCCGGCTTCGTTTTACGGCTGATGGAAAGTTCAGAAAACGATGCTTCCTCATCTTTCAGGAAAAACAGACCGACTTTACGGCTCCAGAGCTCCGGCTTCTGGTTCAGCACATGGCAGTAAAAGCTCCGTCATGTCCTGCAGGTAGGCTCTGCCGCGCGGAAGTCCGATTATCTTGTATGCTTCACGCACATTTTCCACAAATGGACGGGTCAGATGGCCCGTGGTGATCATCATCGCCTGGATCTGCTGGTCCGCGCTCGATGCCGATCATCTTCAGTGCTTCGCGAAGGAACGTGCCAAGGACTTCTCCCGGCGTGTAATCCCGGTTTTCGATCTGGCAGATGCGGGATCCCATGCAGATCTCGTACAGATTGTCCAGCCAGATGCCGTTTTCCGCGTGAGCAGATTTTTCTGCATCCGGTCCTGTTTTCCACGTTTCCTCATTCCGTTTTTTGGCAATGGCGGTCGGAAATTCCACCGCCCTTCCTTCTTTACCGGGATGGAGACGGCCGTATGGGTTCCCCTGTCATAGCAGCAGAACTGGGAATATTTCTCTCCAAAATCAAATCCTAAAATTAAATTTTTCTGTTCCATGTCGTATCCTCCTGCTGCTTCTTTTCATCCACAAGTGCAAAACAGTTCCGAACCAGAGCCTCCTGCTGCAGATACTTTTGGAATGCTTCTTCTGCTTTTTCCGAATCTCCTGCCGCGCGCGCTGCTTTCATCTGATTCAGAAGCTGGTACCGCGTCTTTCCTGCTTTTGGTTCGCCGGTCATGGAGACGGTTTTCACCTCTGTTTTTCCCTCGCCCTGACGGTTCGTAAAGGTCAGGTAATACTCCATTTTCTCGCCGTAGAACAGCAGAAACTCTTTCACAAAAATGCCCTGATACATATTGCGCATCGGTTCGCTCTTCCATGTTTCTTCGGCGTTTGTCCGGTAATGAATCGTCACCTTTGCCTCCGCTCTCTGGCGCTCCTCGATGAACATGCGGTCGCCGATCTGGAAGCCTTCGGTCAGGTGCTCCGGCAGATCCTTGTAGAAGGCAAAGCGGAGTCCCTGTTTCGTAAACGCCAGAAGCAGGGTATGCGCCTCTTTTTCTTCCTCCTCAGAAAGCTGCGGCTTCGTGGAAAGATGTTTCAGCATCGCAAAACGGCAGATCTCGTCCAGCTCCCAGCCCTGTTTCCAGGCGCGGTCCAAGTAGTCAAACATCTGATCCGAAAGCGGTTTTCCGTCCATAAAATAGCCGATCGCAAGATACGTCAGGTATGCCAGAATGACATGCTCTTTTCCGCTCTGGCGGATGTAGCTCTCCAGCATTTCCTGCTCCCACTTCGGGTGGCTGCGCACAAAGACGGACCAGGTCAGAATGCGCTCCTCCAGCTTGTCGCTCTCCATCTGAAAGCCGCGGATTTTATCCCATAAACTGCACATATCCTCAATAGAACCGGTGAAATAATCTCTCAGATAGCACAATACAATTTCATCGTAAATGCCCTGTTTTACCACGTAGGATGCCAGATAGAGAAGCTCCTCGTCCTCTGTAAACTCTTTTTCCAGAATCATCGCATGCGCCAGACGGAAGAGACACGACACCGGGATCTTTTCGTAGCCGTACCGATCCGTCAGGGCAAAGGCGCGGCTGTAACAGCCGTAGCGTACCAGAAGCTCGATCGTAGAAATACGGTCCACCTTTGCGTAAGCGCTGTCCTCCAGCTCTGCAACAGCTGCCTCGGTCTCACGCTCATCCGGATGGGCAAGATAGTATTCCAGCAGTTTCTGACGCACTGTTTTCCGGTAAGCACTGGAAAATGCGCTCGTGCGCGCTGCCTGCTGATACCAGGCAAGATTTTCTGCGGTAAGCTGCATCTCCTCTTCCTGCTCCCCGCACAGGTGCAGCAGCAGACCCGGATTTTCAATGGCAAAACCGCCGCAGGCACGGGCAAGCTCTTCATCCGTAAACAATGGCTCTATGCGGCAGGTTTCTGTCACCGCATATCTTCTGCGCTGCTCATCTTCGAGAAGAATCCGCGCTTTTTTGCCATACAGACGGATATAAGCACCCCGTTCCGTCATCGGATAGGACGTTTCGCCCGCCATCGCCGGATGGCAGACGATCACACGCGTGATTTTCGGATTTTCACACGTTACATGATGGGTAAACAGCACATTTGCGATCGCTTTTGCGCTGTCGGGATCTTCCGGTTTTTTCAGAAAAGTCCGGTACAGTGCGGCGTATTCGCGGTTCATGCGGCCTTTCTGGATCTGTCTTGCCGTGAAAACCTCCATCGCCGGGCGGTAGCTCTGGAATGTATGGCGGTCTTTTTCGCGGTTTTTGATCACGTTGGCGTAGATCAGCGCTTTCTTCTGGCCTGCCAGTGTGTTGCTGTAGGAGAAATACATCCGGATGACCTGCGGAAGAACCTCGTCGAACGACGCATCCATCGTTTCGATATAGTACTCGTACAGGCGCGTGATGCGGATGTTCCGCTCCACGGCTTTTGCATACCACGGGAAATATTCCTTCCGCACCGGGCGGCCCTTCATCACCAGTTTGCAGATGGCTTCGAGCACTTCATCGGATGGAAAACGCTCATAGCCCGCAGTCAAGATCTGATAGACATTCTCATCGAACGTTTTCATCGTCTCTGTAAGATAAGCGGCCCGTTTTAACAGTTCCCCGCTTAAAATGCCTTCTTTCTGCGCAAATTTCAGCACCTGAACGGTGAACGGCGAAATCCGGCGGAGCTGTCCCTCCTGGCGGAGATAGAGCTGTGCCGCATCCAGATACAGAAGCGGGCTCTTGCACCCGCACTCATAGCAAAGTTCCATCGCGTAGAGCTGACGGGTCAGCGACTGCTGCCAGGAATCGTCGGCATCAATGGCAAGCTTTAGCAGAAAATAGCTTGCACTCTCCTGCCGCATCAGTGTTCCAAGGCGTGATACCAGCCCGGTATGGCCCACTTCCATTTTCAGCTTCCATGCCAGATACAGGTACGCTCCTTTTTTCTCCGCGGTGTCCAGCAGTTCCTGATGCTCTTTTACGTAAGAAAGCGTTTCTCTTGCTTTTCCGGTTTCCTCATGGCTCTCGTACAGCCATGCTTTTCCCAGCGTCACCCACGCCATGTCTCCGCCGGCTTTTTCGAACTGCTCGATGGCCTCCCAGGTGTCCTGATACCAGGTACGGTAGTCGCGTTTATGGACTGCCAGATCGAGATAGCCGCGCGCGATGGCAGTTATCTGACGGTCGCGCTCCGTATTTTTCCTGCTAGTCACATGCTTTTCGCTGTTTGTCACTTCCAGTTCAAAGCGAAGCTCCTGTTTTCCCTGACGCACCGTAATTCTGCCGTAATGGCGGCCGTTTCCGATTTTCTCCTGATGGATAATGTATTCCACACCGTAGACGCTTCCGATGAAATCTTCTGAAGTGACGACTTTCTTTTCCACTTCCAGAAAGTCTCCCTGCACCTCGATTTCCATGCGGACGTAGCCCCAGGTATTTTTATACAGATACAGTGTTTCTTTGCGCGGTTGGTCCACGGTAAGCGCAGTTTTCTCCGGCTGTTCCGCCGAAAGCATCACCGGCTCTTTCTGACCGAGGGCAACCAGAAATTCCTCCAGATGCTGAAATGTCACCGGCTTGTGGGACAGTCCCTGATAAAGTGCCATCTGCTCCGGTGCCTCTTTCTGAAGAAGACGTGCAAACTCTTTTTTTACAAAGAAGCGGTACGCTGCGCCGAAATCATGGCTTGCCAGATGCACAAAATCTGCCAGGGAATGAATCTCCTGTCCGGAAATGTTCATTGTCTTTCCTGCAATCGAGACGTGTACCCGCACGCAGCGTTCCTCCAGATTGCTGCTGACGGTGATGTTTCCACAGATTTCATCGCCTGCTTTTAATCCGCTGGTATCCACGCCGTACTCAATCGTACTCGCCGTTCCCTGGAACTGATTTTTCGCCAGAACGATTCTCTGATGATCTGTAGTCACAATTCCTTTTACTCTTCTCCCGTCTTCCGCTCCGATATTCAGCTCTCCGCGGAAATTCTGCCCCTCGTCCAGCGTCAGGGCCACCTCCGTCTCGGACAGCAGCAGATGGGGAACCTCATATTCAAATCTGCCGTTCAGCAGTTGTTCCAATCTTCTTCTCAATGTTTTTCACCTTATTTTATCTAAATCGTTTTCGTTCTTTTCCACAACGTCTGATGCTACCCCAAGGGATTTATTGCAACGGAAAGGGGACGCTCCTTTTAATAGTCGAACAGCGAAACTGGTTGCTTTCGGGCAGATCTCCGAGACACCGAGGTCCGCCATAAAGTCGATAATCGTCTTGCTGACCTTGGTGCGGTCGCGGAAATCATCTTTCGAGAGGAATTTTCCGTTTCGT
>SCPN01000961.1_pt1 | contig 15342 bp, 31 predicted proteins | sample 6106831 | NCBI WGS metagenome assembly SCPN01 (sample SAMN10720447, study PRJNA508395) | human gut metagenome | isolation source: Participant 1, 0 month
CTTCCGCTGGGCATCCGGATGGAGTTTATCTTTTTCTCGAAGGGAACGCTTTACCGCGCCGTCAATGAGGTGCCAGGAGCGCTACAAAGAGAATGTATACATGTTAGAGATCAATTAAAATCCCAGATCTCAAGTATCAGAGAAGAGAATTCTTCCGGTTTCCATGTATTATGGACATGAATTATTACCATTGAGGAACAGGAAGCCGCATTGAAAGAGACGGGAGAGCCTATTTATTGAACTGCAAGGAAGCGGAGGCAAGAGACCGGGGAATATGCCGGAAGGATCGTGGATCTAAGCGGCGTTATCCGGTTTCCGGACGGATCAAAACTTCAGGAGAATCAGTATGTTCTCACGAGATACATCTACCAGAATGAAAATTTAGACAAAACAATATTATATCATTGGAACAGAATTATTTCCTGTATCAAGAGACGAAAAACGCCGAGCATACCGAGGCCAAGGGCCAAATTCCTGATTACCGACGGCAGTGTAAAGGGAATCATCCGGTTCATCTTGAAGAGAAGGAACGCAAAGAAGCCGCGTCAAAGTGAGAGCATAAGATATGAGTAAAAGATTTTTAATTGTTGATGACTCTGCACTCATGAGAAGAGGTCATGTAATGATATAATCAATTCAGACGGAACATTTCAGGTCTGAATGCACTTACTGCTGACGGTCTTGGAGTATATAAAGAAACTAAAGACGACGCGCTATGATGGCGTTGTTCTCGATATCAATATACCACTTGCATGGAACGGACTGCAACTTTTGGAACAGTTACAGAAGGACAAGAATCCGTGCAGCAGTCATCATGGTAAGTACGACATTAATAAGGATGCGGATGTCACGATCCAGGCGATGGAAGGCGGCAGGGCAGTCGATTTTGTCACGAAGCCAACCAATGTTATTGAGGCAAAGGGCGAGGGAGTTCAAAAACAGCTTCTCCAGCGTGCTCTCGGCGGTATGCGATGACAGAGTTACAATCGTGAACGGCGCATCACACCGCCAGACCAAAGGCTGTATCAGCTCCTGCAGGGACCACAAAGCCGAACAACCGGACATACGATCAAAGGTGGCAACAAAGATCGTTGCGCGCATGTTCGACAGGCGGTCAGAAGGCGCTGCAAGTGTCATTCCATTATCTGCCAGAAGAATCTGGACGCACCAGTGGTACGTTCAGCATATGCCTGCCAGTTTACCAAGTCAATGCTAGCAGACGAACTGGACGGGTCAGCCGATTCATGTCAAGGAGGCGGAAGACGGGGCGTATTGCTGATAAAGAAGGAACGGTGTACATCGCACCAGGCGGCAAGCGCGAGTGAAGCGCCAACCGGATGGAAATCACAGGATCCAGTTGAACGATATGCCGCCTGCGATCGGCGGCTTGAAGCCGTGTTACCGCTTCATCATTACGATTCCTGCGGGACTGCGGTTTACGATCAGGTTGTATGCGTGGTTCTCACCGGAATGGGTGCGGACGGCACCAAGAGAGTTATTTCCCTTACCGGGAAGAAGCCAGTCTATGTGATCGCACAGGACGCCGCATCGTGCGTGGTATACGGAATACCGGAAGGCGGTTGCCAGGCGGGCGTTATGGATGAAGTGGTTCCCTCTGTAGCGTAGCTAAATCAATTTATTAAAGAATGTGGGGGTAAGTAATATGGATGTAAAGAAGCCAATGCAGCGGATTTTATTGATGAGACAAGTGAACATTTACAGAATTTAAGTGACTGCATCATCTGGAGCTGGAAAAGATCGGAGAACATGGACACGATCGAACGAGATTTCCAAAATGCAGCGCACTCCTTAAAGGGAATGGCTGGAACCATGGGCTTTTAAGAGGAATGCAGCCATGACACATGACATGGAGAATGTGTTCCAGGAGGTCCGCAGTGAGAGAAGTCAAAGTGACCAGTTCTATGATTGACCTTCTGTTCAAGTGCCTGGATGCGATCGAGGGCTATCTCGACAACGTAAAGGCAAGTTCGGATGATGAGGGAACGAAGGACAACGAACTGATCATCAAGGAACTGAATGATTTCATCGCGGCGGAGGATGGCGCAGCAGCTGCACCATACACAGGCGGAGCCGAAAAGAAAGAGAGCACCAGCACAGACCGCAGGCGGAGATGATAAAAGTATTTTTGAGTTCGGTCTCCAGCGAGGTCCGAGAAGGATAAAATCAAACAGGCGGAAGAGGGCGGCGCACACATTTATGGCATGACCATCTATATCCAGAAAGAGTGCCTGTGCAAAGGCAGCGAGAGCATTCCTGGTATTCAAGGCAGTGGAAGAGTTTGGAGGAGATCCTTGTATACAATCCGAGCTCCCCAGGATATTGAGGATGAGAAGTTCGACTGCGATTTCAGCATTTTATTGCGTCGGACGAAGAGCCGTATGAAAGATTGCAGGAAGCTGCAAAGTCGGTATCTCAGAGATTGATACAAGGTTGTCGGTGAGAGTAAAATGCAGAGACGCTGGCTGCAAAGCGGGAGAAGCGGAAGCGGACGCTGCGGCAGCAGAGAAATCTCAGGATGCACCGGCTGAGGCAGCACCAGCACAGGAGCAGCCACAGGCAGGGCAGCAAAGCCGGCAGCGAACACAGAGCGGCGGCAATAAAGCGAACCCGGTTGCAAAGCCTGTCCGCAAACCATTGCTATCCGTTAGCCAGATATTGAAGCTGGATGCATTGATGAACCAGGTATCCGAGGCTTATCATCGCAAAAGAACAGTCTGGTGTCGATCAGCTCCACCGATTCCGGAGATTTTAAGAACCAGTCCTTCATGAGCAGATTGAATATCTGGAGCGTATCACGACCAATCTTCATGAGTCCGTGATGAGAAGTCCGGATGGTGCCAATCGAAATTAGTTGCAAAATTCCCGCGTATGATCCGTGATCTTTCCAGAAAGCTGGACAAAGAAGATGGAATTGTACATGACAGGTGAATACAGAACTTGACCGTACCGTAGTCGTCAGATCGGTGACCCGCTTCTGCACATCTGCTTCGTAATTCCGCGGATCACGGACTTGAAGACAACGCAACCCGTATTGCAAGGGCAAATACCGGAAGTCAGGCTTATTTTCCTCAACGCATTCCAGGAAGGCAACAATGTCATCATCCAGGTTGGCGATGACGGTAACGGAATCGACGTGGAGGCAATGCGCAACAAGGCAATCGAGCGCAGTGTCATCACACAGGGAGCAGGCTGAGACAATGAGCCAGAAAGAGATCATCAATCTGCTGTTTTCTGCCGAGCTTTTCCATGGCGAAGATTACCGATATTTCCGGACGTGGCGTGGGACTTGACGTTGTAAAATCCAACATCGAGGCTCTCAGCGGCGATGTGGAAGTAAGACAGAGCTCGGTGTAGGAACGACCTTTTGTACGCCTGCCGCTGAAACGCACGTCATCCAGGCACTCATGGTAGAGAATCCGCGATGAAATACGCAATCGCACTTGGTTCCATTTCCAACATAGAGGATATTCCGGTGAAGGATATCAAAGTATGTGGAGGCTCAGGAAGTGAGTTCACCTCCGCGGCAAGGTAATTCCGCTGATCCGTATGGATCAGGTTCTGGATATTGAGCCGAAGAAGAGAGCCGGAGAGCCTGACGGTTGTGATTGTACAGAAGGGCGAGAATCTGGCAGGCCTTGTGGTCGACAACCTGATCGGACAGCAGGAAATCGTTATCAAGTCACTTGGTAAATACATAAAGCAACAACAAGATCATCAGCGGCGCAACGATCCTTGGCGATGGTGAAGTGGCACTGATCCTTGATGTGAATGTACTGATGTAAGAGGCGGACAACATGGCAGAAAGAACGTGGAAGTAATTGACAAAGGAGTCAAAACAGTATATTGTCGTAATGGTCGGAAGCGAGCAGTACGGAATTGATATCAGCTATATTGACAACATCGTGCGTATGCAGAAGATTACCCGTGTCCCGAAGATCCAGTCCTACTTTAAGGGCGTGATCAATCTGCGCGGTGAGATCGTATCCGTAATGAGTATCCGCAACAAGATGGGGCTGGAGGATGATGTGTTCACGAACGCGAACCGTATCATCATCTCCAAAGCTGGAAGAAAAAGGCGCGATCAGCGTGATTGTCGACGAGGTGAAGGAAGTCGTCAATTTAAGTGAGGATGAAATTGAAAAATCGACCAACAAGGGTAAATTCATCAATGGAATCGGTAAACACGGCGATGATCTGATCTCACTTCTCGAGATTAACTCGGTGGTGGATGACAACGCATAAGCACACAGAACATATGCGTGCATAGACGTGTGCGCAGGTTAGCGGAATGGAATACATTCCGCTAACCTGCTTGTTTTACTACAGGGAATGCAGCGGGAGAGAACCAGAACATTCCTCTTAGAAACCATGGATATATTATTATGTTGAGAGGAGAAAAACGTTCATGGGTAATATGACACTAAGAGCAAGTGAATGACATGTACCTGGACGTATTGCGTGAAATCAGCGCAATATCGGGCAGGAAATGCCACTTCAGCCATTGCAAAATACTTGGCATGAAGATCGATATGAATGTACCGAGCATCCGACTGATGGAAGTATCACAGTTGGGAATGGCGGTAGGAGCGGAAGATGAGACAATTGTCGGCATTTTTCCTTGAGGTGGGGAACAGATATTGAGGGAAGCATGATGTTCCTTCTGGATATTCCGTCTGCGTTGTTATCTGATCAACAAGTTGATGATGACAAACGAACGGATGACCAGCCGTTTGGCGAGATGGAACTTTCCGCATTAAAGATCAGCAATATCATTGCGGGATCTTATCTGTCCGCATTGTCCTCCCTGACCAATCTTGTCATCACTCCGTCCGTTCCATACATCGCGGTGGACATGGCAGCATCGATTTTGAGCGTGCCGGCGATTGAATTTGGACAGTACGGTGACAATGCATTATTGATACAGACGGAGATCTGTGCGGATGTGGCGATCAACGGATATTTCATCTTGATGCCGGAGCAGGATTCTTACGAAAAATATTACGTCACTTGGTATCTCAATATAAAGGAGAATGCGTATATGAGCAGAAGTCATAAAAGTAGGCATGGCGGACCCTGAACGTTTGCAAGGCTCCGGATGTAATTACGACTTTAGGTCTCGGTTCCTGTATTGGACTGGTTCTTTATGATCCGGTGACAAAGTGGGAGGCATGGTGCATTATATGCTTCCTGACAGTACAAAAGTAAGAAACAACAGCAATATAGCTAAGTTTGGAGATACGGGAATTCGGGAATTGTTAAAGCGTGTTGTTGCAGCGGAAGCAAGTAAGCCAAGACTGATCATAAGATTGCCGGGGGCGCGCGGATGTTTGAGGTAAGCGGACTTTCGGATGTGGGAAATATCGGAGGCGAGGAATGCAGGCTGCCAAAGCGATTTTAAAGAACTTGGAATCCGGCTGGTAGCGGAAGATACAGGACTCAATTATGGTAGAACAGTGGAACTGCATTGTGATACCGGAGAATTTTATATTAAGTCGGTGGGCAAGCCGCTTAAGATTATTTAAGGGAAGGGCTGTAAGTATGAAACAAAATCAGTACCTGCGATTGTGATGCTGTCAGCCGGGTTTGTCGCCTGCGTAGGCATCTATTACACACATGGAAGTGGCGAGATTTCAGAAAATGCTTTTGATTGTCCTGATTGTATTTTACCTTCTGGGCGGTGTGGTCAAAATTGTTCTTGACCGCAATTTTGCAGGATGAATGACGAGGAAACCACGGATGGTACATTGCCGCAGGAAGAAGAGGATCCTGAGGCAGAAGAGAATGAAACGGCATCGGAGGAGACAGAGAATGCCGATGCGAAAGAACAGTAATCTTTAGACATTAAGGGGCTTCAATGAAAACGGTTGACAGAGAAAACTATGGGAGAATACCAGAAAAATCCATCGTCTGCGCTGAGAGAAAGCTGATTACGGAATATGCACCGCTTGTAGAAAGTGGTTGCAGGGCCAGCTCAGCATGTATCTTGGATACAATGTGGAATACGAAGATCTGGTTAGTTATGGAATATTCGGACTTATCGATGCCATTGATAAGTTTGATCCCGGAGAAAAGACGTAAAGTTTGAGACATATACGAGCCTGCGTATCCGCGGTTCCATTCTGGATCCAGATCCGCAAGATGGACTGGATACCAAGGACTGTCAGACAGAAGCAGAAGCGGATTGAGGAAGCAATCAAAATATCGAGGCGCGGACGGGACGTGCTGCGGCGGATAAGAAGATTGCAGGGGAGATTGGAATTGCGGCGAGCTGAACTGAATGAGTGGCAGTCGCAGTTAAAGTCACAAACGTGGTATCTCTCAATGAGTTCGTGGAGCAGGGCGGAGAGCCGGTGATGGATGCGCGCAGGAACTCCCATTTCGCACAGCCGGAGGACAATATTGAGGAGGAAGAACTGAAAAAAAGTTCTGTCCGAGACAATGGATCTGCTCACGGAAAAGAGCGCAAAGGTGATTCTTCTGTATTATTATAAGAAGACTCACGTTAAAAGGAGATCAACAATATATTGGAATGTCACAGATCGCGTGTGTCGCAGCTTCACACAAAGGCGCTGCCAAGATGCGCAAAAGATGGGAAGCTATATGGGAATTCTGACTGAGTAGCAGATGAGCGGAGGTGTGTTGCATGTCAATAAGACCAGTTGTTTTAAACAGGGATGATTCAGAGGACGGGATGTCGGGAATCTGAAGCAGCAGGAGGATAATAGGCCGATTGTCGAACAGCAGAATATTCAGATTGAACAGCAGAAGCACGAGACCAGCTGACCCATCGTGTACAGGATCCGGAGGAAAAGGAGAACGATGGCTATCGTTATGATGCCAAGGAAAAGGCAATAACGAATATGAGGGCGAATCTGGCAGGCACAAAAGCGCCGCGAAGAGGAGCCTGAGAATGAGGAAAAGTCATATTAAAGGGCAGGGCAGCCATTTTGATATCAAGATATAGATAGGTGAGGAGAAGCATATGACCGGGTAGCATGGATATTACTTCTGATCGGTGTGGTTTTTATGATCGGAAGCTTTTTGTGACGGAAAAGTTATCGCCGTCAGAATTGAACCAGATTGCAGAGTTGAGCGAAGAGGAATTAAAGAGAATCATTGACCGGGGACTCAAGAATGCGGAGACACGGATTGAGGATGCGATTGATGAGCAGATTGACCAGTCTTCCGAAAAGGTGGATCGTTCCCTTGAAAAAGTGACAAACGATAAGATCATGGCGATCAGTGAATATTCCGACACGGTGATCGAGAGCATGAATAAAACGCATAATGAGTTATGTTCTTATACAGTATGCTGAACGATAAACACGGAGCTTACCGGTATGGCGGCGGATCTACAACGCCTGGCTGCGGATGTAAAGAAATTGAGGAGAAGCACCTTTGACTGCACCGCAGGCTGCATCGGAGCGATGCCACAGCGGCGGTATCTGCAGCTTCGGCAATGTAACACCGGTATCGGTTGAGACGGCAGATACGACGGAGAGAGACGGCTGCTGCGCCGGCAGAGCAGAAGGAAGAGATGCCGGAGACGGAAGAGACAAAGCAGGAAGGACTGCATGCAGAGATTCTGAAGTTGAAAAACTCGGAATGACGGATGTTCAGATTGCCAAGAAGCTTGGAATCTGAATCGGTGAAGTTCGCCTGGTCAATGGGCTTTACAGAGGAGAGAGTGATTCGTGAAACTGAAATATTATTTGCGGGGACTGGGGATCGGAATCATTGTCACAACGGTGATACTGGCAGTCAGTTTTTCAAAGAAAGAGATCAAGATGTCTGATGAGGAGATCATGGCGCGGGCGGCAGGCTTAGCATGGTCATGCAGGAGACGGAGACAACAGAGCAGGGCGATACGGGCAGGATCCGGACGGCACGGACACCGGAGCGAAGACGGAGGTTGTGACCGAGCAGACGGCATCCAACTGTTGGAAGAACGGACCGCGGCAGAAGAGACCGCGCAGAATACGGAAGCTGGCTGAGGACGTGGCAGCTGAGGCGCAGGAGAATAGCGCGAATACGGATGAGGGGACGCAGGCACAGCAGGAGGCTGCTGATGCAGAGAATCCGTCCGGCGTATACCGTCTGGTGATTCAGAAAGGGATGTCTGCCGTATTGTATGCGAAAGCTGGCGGAGAACAGTCATTTCCGATGCGGAGACGTTCCGGCAGTATTTATCGCAGATCGGCTACGCTGTATGCGTGTTTAGCAACTGATATTCCTTACGGTCTGTCGAATGAGGAAATACAAAATTCTGCAGGCAGGACCGCTTGAAGAGTAAAAGGTACTTGCAGCAAAGATGTTTGTGATATAATATGCGAGGTTCAAGCGTGGAAAATCATTTCCACACAATAATACACATATGCTGACCACCGGGCCGGTGCCGAATGGTTGCCTTGCGGGATGAAGCATATGGAAGATTTCAACCATGGAGGCAAAAAAATGAGCGTTATTTCTATGAAACAGCTGCTTGGAAGCAGGTGTACACTTCGGACATCAGACCAAGAAGATGGAATCCTAAAATGGCTCCGTACATCTACGGAGAAATGGCATCTACATCATTGACTTACAAAGGCAAGGTGACCAAGGGCTTACAAAGCAGTATCTGATATTGCAGCTGAGGGCGGCACCATTCTTTTCGTAAGTACCAAAAAGGAAACGGCACAGGATGCAATCAAGACTGAGGCAGAGCGTTGCAACATGTTCTATGTAAATGAGAGATGGTTAGGCGGTATGCTGACCAACTTCAAGACTATCCAGAGCCGTATTGCAAGATTAAAGAGATCGAGACAATGGCAACCGACGGTACATTCGAAGTACTGCCGAAGGGAAGTTATCGCACTTAAGAAGAGTGGGAAGTTAGAGAACCTTGGCGGTATCAAGGGATGAAGAAGCTCCCGGATGCAATCTTCGTTGTAGACCCGAAGAGAGGAATCTGCATTCAGGAGGCTCATACATTAGGAATTACCCTGATCGGTATTGCAGATACAAACTGTGATCCTGAGGAACTTGATTATGTGATCCCGAACGTAGTGATGCTATCAGAGCCGTAAAACTGATCGTTTCCAAGATGGCAGACGCAGTGATCAGGAGCAAACCAGGGTGCAGAGATGACTGCAGAAGAGGCTGAGTCCGCAGAGGCAGATGCAGCAGAGGAAGCATAATAAGTTGGAAACAACGGGTGCCTGATTGGCAGGATCGCTTATATGTCAACAATCGGAAAGGGACGCGTGTTACGTCCCTTTCTGTGGCATAAAGATAAAGAATCAGGATAAATTATTTTGGAGGATGAGAAAATGGCAATTACAGCAGCTATGGTAAAGGAACTGCGTGAGATGACCAGCGCAGGCATGATGGATTGCAAGAAGGCATTAAATGGACAAACGGTAACATGGACGAGGCTGTAGAGTTCTTAAGAAGAACGGACGAGGCTAAGGCTGAAGAAGGCAAGCAGAATCGCAGCAGAGGGTCTTTGCATGGTAGTGACCAAGGATGACCAGACAGCAGCAGTTGTTGAAGTTAACTCTGAGACAGACTTCGTTGCAAAGAATGCAACATTCAGGAGTTTGTTAAGGCTGTTGCAACACAGGCAGTGAATTCCGATGCAGCAGACATGGATGCTTTCATGGCTGAGAGTGGAATGAGGATGCCAGCAAGACTGTAAGTGAAGCACTGGTTGAGAGGTTGCAGTGATCGGCGGGAACTTAAAGATCCGCAGATTTGAGAAGGTTGTAGCTGAGCATGGCTGTGTTATACCGTATGTACACGGCGGTGGAAGAATCGGCGTTATCGTTGATGCAGACACCGATGTTGTAAATGACACTGTAAAGGAAGCAATGCACAATATCGCAATGCAGATCGCAGCACTCAATCCGAAGTATGTTTCCAGAGACGAGGTAAGTGCTGATTACATCGCTCATGAAAAGATCCTCTTAGCGCAGATCATGAACGATCCGAAGGAGTCAGAAGCCGGAGAAGGTAATCAACGGAATGATCGAAGGACGTATCAGCAAAGAACTCAAGGAAGTATGCCTGTAGATCAGGTTTACGTTAAGGCTGAGGACGGCAAGCAGACCGTTGCCAAGTATCTTGAGGAAGTATCCAAGGCAGTTGACGGTACTGTGAAGGTTAAAGAGATTTGTTCGTTTTGAGACTGGCGAAGGTCTTGAGAAACAGGAGAGACTTTGCAGCAGAAGTTGCAGCACAGATGAACGCATAATTTGATATTGTGCTAAACTGTTGAAGGATAATGACCTACGAATGGTGGAGACACTATTTGCAGGGGTCATTTGTAAGAAAAACCTTATCGAAACTGGTTATGATTCGATAAGGTTTGCGTCATAAAGTATAAATTTTACAGTCCATGATCGCGTCGAGCCGGCAGGGCAAAGCTGACGCCGTGCGCCGGTGTGTCAATGCCGTGCCGCTTTGCTGATGGCGGTCATGATTTCGGTCCTCTTATCCTTTGGAACGACGATGGCAAGGACTTCCTGCTCCTCCTGTAGAGCCATGCCAGAAATGTTTGGCAACCTCCTCCGGACTGCAAGCGCAGACCCTTTAAGATCGTTCCGCCAGTAGCACCAGCAGCGCGCGCTGGTATACATGACATCATCGCTGTATCCCTGATTAATTGTGACAAGAATCATTGCATGTGTAATCGTTTCACTCCATTTTTCACCTCTTTTTCTATCTCCGGCTCCAGGGGAGGTCAAAGAACCGGAACCGAGAACTTTATAGAGCCATCCCTGAATGCCGGATAACGGTATGCTGACAGCAATACCGGTTCCTCTCTTCAATGAAGCTGCAGCGCCTGATTCATCTCCGCCAACAGCATCCAGGTGCGTTCCTTCAGGACGATGCATAACATGATGGTTTTGTGGGTGTCGCCAGAGACCGCAAAGATTCAGAAAATCGGAACTGACGGTGCCGACGCCGTGCATCTGGTAATAGATCGGGATGGAGGCATCGGTGAAATTCGGTCAGTTTATCACGGATATTGGAATCTATGATAATGACGAGGCACCGGAATGCCGGCATCTTTTTATGTTGCATGGTATGATCCTGCATGATTATTCCTCCCTCAATATCCATAATGGCATTGTCGTCGACATCGATCATGATAAGCGCGTCGGATGTCGCTCTCTTAAAGCTTCAGCTGATACAGTACGCCCATGATCTGAATGGCAATTAACAGTGCCATTGCGACCATCGCCACGACGCCGAACGCATCCGGTTACCACATTTACCGCCCACGGCGATACGGCCCATGGCAAGCGGAAGAAAAACGTGGAGTCATGGGACCGCTGGCAACACCGCCGAGTCGAAAGCGATACCGACAAATACTTTGGAACAAACCGGGTGAGCACCAAGGCAATGATGATATAGCCCGATTAAAAGCCAGTAAATGTTAAGTCCGGTCAGAACCGGAGCAGCGCCAGCGCAACGGAAGCGGAGACACCGATGGAGACAGAGGTTCATCGCACTGCGCGAAATGGAACCGTTTGTCACATCCTCCACCTGCTTGTTGAGCACCTGCACGGCAGGCTCGGCTTTACAATATAATAACCGATTAACGCGCGATGGGAATCAGAACAAAGCGCCATGTCTGTGCGGCGAGATTATGCCGAGCAGACTTCCACAGGGAGCAAATCCTACGCTGACACCGGTCAGAAACAGGATCAGTCCGATGATGGTGTAGAGAAGCCCATAAGCATCTTGATCATCTGGTTCTTGTGGTAGCGCCTGGAAATAAGCTGAAACAGTAAAAGACGATCAGTACCGGAGGATGGAAGAAATGACTTCCTGCCATGAGTCCGGCAGCATATGTACAAAACTGACGCATGACATCCTGCATGGTCACAACATCCGGTATTTCAGTAGCATTGTAGGATGCACCAGCTGGATGGTAGAAATACCGAGCAGGAGCACCATGGCAATCGGTCCGATGCTGCAGAAGAGATCAGACTGAAACTGTCGCTCGAGCCGTCCCTGTCACTTCGCGTAGAGGAGAGACCAACACCGATAGCCATAATAAAAGGAACGGTCATCGGACCTGTCGTCACACCGCCAGGTCAAATGCGACTGCGGTAAAATCCAGCCGGCGCCGCAAAGGAACAAAACAGTGCGGCATAGAGATACAGCAGCAGGGCTCAACGCGAAAATGATACGCAAAACAGCGATGACCAGAAGAAGACACCGACGCCGAGAGCGACCGTCCAGATTAAGGTTTCGTTTGGAATAGAAGGAAACCTGATTGGCGAGAACCACCAGATCCGGTTCTGCGATTGTGATGATGACACCCATCACAAAGCAGACAATAATCAGAATCGAAGACGCTTTGTCTTCATGATATAGGAACCGGCACCTTCGCCGAGCGGCGTCATCTATGCCATCTCAGCACCCAGCTGGAAAATTACCATGCCGATGATTAGCATGAACGCTCCGACCAGAAACAGGGCAATGGTTCCGGTCTCCATCGGCACGACAAAAATGCTGAGCAGCAGCACAATGACGGTGATGGGAAGAACGGCGCTTACAGATTCGTCGAATTTCCGCTTTTAATTTTGTTTCAAAATAACATCACACACTTTCTGGGATTCGGTTAATAGAGTTACCAATTAAACAGTTCACAAAATCAACTATTATTTTATCGGTTTTTTGTGTGTAGAAAGTCAACCAGTCGGAGTGATTTTTCTGAAATCTTAACACTTTTTTTAATTGACTTTTTATACACAGATTTCAAATAAAGTTTCTATATAAACAGTTCACAAATCAACTAAAACGAAGAGATGGATATGAACCAGCGGAAAAGGAGGGAACATGCTGGAAGACTTTTGAAAATTATTTTAAGATAGAAGCATACCGGAATATTTTCAGGATGAGATGGAAATATCATCTCACGCCGAACGAATTGCTGGTGTTGCTTTTGGCACGACAACGAAAGGCGGATGCAATACGGCGCGGGATGCGCAATTACGAGGGTGTCCAAGGGACTGGTTGCCAGATCGGTGGAGAGCCTCGTGGAAAAGCAGTTTCTTGTGGTGGAACGGGATGCTGCCGATAAAGAGGGAATCTACCATTTATATCTCACGCAGCAATGCAGTGCGCTCACAGAGCAGATGACGGAGAAAAAGCTGCGTTTTCCGCAGGCTGGCCGAAGGCATTCCGGAGGAAGCGGTGCGACGACGGAACAGACACTGCGCAGGTTTATGGAAAATATATCCCGCATCTATTGACAAGTCGTAAGTGCTGCTATCGTGAGGAAAGAGTCTTGGAATGGGAAGGAGCAGGGAACATGCGCAGTGCAGATAGAAGAAACACATTTTGCGGTTTGCATGATGGCGGTTCTACTGTTTTTCCCATCTTGAATAATCTGTCTGTGCGAACACAGATCGCCAGAGTGCAGAATCTGACGGCAGAGGCCGGAAGCACAGAGGTACGGACGACGGACTCCGATTATGTCTCAAACGCGCTCAGCGGAACCGGAAGCAGGATTGTCACAGGTATGATTGTCGTGACGAGAAAATGACCGGGCGGCGGAGCAGCGTCTTTTCATCTTTTACTGCTGTTTTATTTAAAATAGCAGAGATTCCCTATGCAGGGGCGGTAGTGCTTACCGTCACGGCGGCGATGTATCTGCCTGGCGAGGTTACCGCATGGTGCGTTTTGTGCACAATTCCGACGGTAAAAAGATTTGCCAGGTTATCACAGGTATCAGAAGCGTCATAAGATTAGGATAAGAGAAAGGAAAATGGAATATAGAAATTTTTGCACTGCTGGGCGGGCTTGCACTCTTTTGTATGGAATGCATCAGATGAGCGAGGGGCTTAAATGCCGCAGGTAGAAGATGAAGCAGATCCTGGAGCGGCTGACAAAGAACCGCTTCCTTGGCGTGGGCGTCAGGCCTTGGTGACAGCGGTGATCAATCCCTCAATACACCACGGTCATGGTCGTTGGCTTTGTGAATTCCAGGATGATGACTCACGTCCTAGGCGGTCCTGGATTATCATGGGGCAAATATCCAGCACCACAATCACCGGTCAGCTGATTGCACTGGATGCGGGGCCGTACGCCACTTCACAGCTTTTGGTGGTTCTGATTCTGTTTGCGGGAAAGAGACCGGATCCAGTACACAGGCGAAGTTGGCGGGGCTTGGAATCCTGTTTATCGGCATGGATATGATGGAAACCATGCAGCCGCTCTGTGATTCGCAGGTGTTCCCTTCCGAGGCAATGACAAAGTTTGAACATCCACTGCTTGGAATCCTGGCGGGCGCGGCGTTCACGGCAGCCATTCAGTCATCCCTCGGCTTCGGTCGGTATCCTGCAGACTCTGGCACAGGAGGAGCTGTATCTTTCGATGGGGGCGGTGTATGTTCTGTTCGGTCAGAATATCGGCATTACATTACGGCAGTTCTGGCTGCCATTAGGCACCAGGAAGGAACATAAGCGCACGACGATCATTCATCTTTCGTTTAATCTGATCGGAACGGTGGTGTTTACCGTGCTGTGCGACAACGCCGCTCGTTTCGCTGGTTGCGCAACTGACACCGAGGACGACCGGCTGCCCAGATTACCAACATGCATACGATTTTTAATATCGGAACGACCCTGCTTTTGCTTCCGGCCGGAAATCTGCTGGCAGGGATGGCAGGCATCTTCTTCGGATAAGGAAAGAGGCGAATCGCTTGCGGCGGAACAGAGAAAGGCAGCATGCAAAAAGTGGAGGATGTATGGAATTCATAAAAGAATGTCATAGGAGGAATTTTTAGTCAAGGATGTAATGTAGTTCAAAATTGAGCGGCGGTACGATCATGAATTGTCGCTAAGGGATTTATGATGATGAACTGCAAGGCGGTCGCGGACCCTTTTCCGTCCTTAAAAGGAAAGCATCTTAAAGCTGTTTTCCGTATCTCTGTTATTGTTTGGAATGGGGATCGGAATTATCACCCACTTGCTTTCCCTATGATCCGGTTATCTTTCCCGAAATTTTTCGTTCCAGACCGCGATGCTTTTATCGGACTGATTTTTCGGCGGCGATGCGCTCATCAGCACAAAGTGTCCAGGGGATATCGAGAGTGCCAGACTGGCGCACTGTTTTTGGGATTCTTCTGCCTGATGATTGGAATGCAGTTCCTTGGAAAGGCAGCGAACAGGTTCTTGCCGCCGGTCCTGGGACGGCAGTGGAAATGCGGTGGGGCTGGCTACCCGCGGCTACGATGGTCATTCCGGGGGTGAGCTCGGTTCGATGCGCAGTGGCGCTCGGATATTACCGCCAGTCATTGACCATATCAATGCGTTCGTTGTGGCG
>SCPN01000228.1_pt1 | contig 15335 bp, 21 predicted proteins | sample 6106831 | NCBI WGS metagenome assembly SCPN01 (sample SAMN10720447, study PRJNA508395) | human gut metagenome | isolation source: Participant 1, 0 month
ATGAGCTCCGTTACAAATTATAGTGAGGAGTTGCAGTCATTCGTTGAGATCATCCCCGAACCCGAACCGCTTGATACCGCCGTTCCTAATGCTATAATGCCCTATAAAAAAACTTATTCTATGACAAAAACGATTAAAAGTCCCTCTAATATGGGTGCCGCAGATATTTATGCCGAAGTCGACACGACTATAGATGCTCAATATAATGTTTTTATGAGTATTGACGATATGACTACAAAACAACTTGGATACGCCTTTAATTTTGAATCCTGGACCCAGCATGATGGTTTTGAATCAAAAATATGGACTCAGAACGGTGCCAGCAATATGGAGTGTTACGCAACGGGAACTTTGGTTGTATCATGGACAGGGCCTGTTGCAGGTATTAAGCATAGTTATAGTTCAGAGCATACTATTGGTGGGGGCGCAACCCTTTGAATCCCATGTTGATCCTTCCAATCTTGTTTTCAGTTCTACTTTCCGCATTAAAATTTATATTCCTTATTCTTGGAATCATCTGTTTTATTAAATATATCCACAAGAATAAATGACACTAAAATAAGGCGGTGTGAAAACCTTGTTTTCTCACCGCCTTATTTTACTACTATTGCATCTTTTCTTGCACTATTCTAAAATCACACTTCTGTCTGTAGCCGGTCATACTCGCCCAGTTTTTCGATATTTCTTTTCCGATATTCCTCCATCATTTCTTGAACCACTTCGCTTGTGCTTTTCCGCTGCACATAGGCAATCTTCTGGATGTCCTCATACAAGCTAGGTAGCACCGAGAGACTAATCCGCTTTTCAGCTCCGGTTCTCCTTCGGCCGACCCCGCCGACCGGAGCTGGTAGCCGCCATGGGCGTCTGCTCCACGAATTTCCCAACCGTGGCGGATCTCCTGCGGCTTTCCCTTTCCTCCAGCTTACTCATGCTCCTGCTCCTCCCTCTTCTCCCTGCCGGACATAATCATGTTTGCTATGGCCACGTATTCCTGCGCAAGCTCACTGCTGGGGGCCTGCTCCACAGCCGCCAGGCCGTCATATATTCCTTTTTTCGCTACGGCCAGCCGTTTGATCACGCCCAAAAGATTGTACTCCTTACAGAGCAGACCCAGGATATCATGGTCATCGCCCACCCTGGTATCGTACAGTGTGGCGATCACCCCCAGCACCTTCAGCTCCGGGTTAATCAGCTCCTGGATCTCCTGGATGCTGTCCTGGAGCTGCGTCAGCCCCCGGTAGGCCAGGTAATCCGTCTTAACTGGGATCACCACTCCGTCGGCGCAGGACAGGGCATTGATGGTCAGGATAGAGAGCTGCGGCGGACAGTCAATCAAAATATAGTCATACTGCCCCCTGGCCTCCCGGAGCGCCCGGTCTAAGATCTTCTCCCGGCTGGCTCTGGAGAGCAGCTCCATCTCCATGGGTGCCAAGTCGATGATCGAGGTGACAATGTGCAGTCGGTCACTGAGCTGCTGCACACACTCCATGAACGGCGTCCCATCCTTTCGCAGCACGTCCACGATCGTCCGCTCCACCTCCAACGGCTCCAGGCCCACGCTGATCGTCAGGCTGGCTTGGCTGTCCAGGTCAATGAGCAGCACCCTTTTCCCGGCGGCCGCCATGGCCGCCCCCAGGTTGTGCGTCGTGGTGGTCTTGGCCACCCCGCCCTTCTGGTTTGCGATTGCAATTACCTTCACCATGTTCACTCCTTTATTTACTTATGTTATTTATTTACGTTATATACTTTATTTCAAGTATATCATTTATTCCTGTTATATCAAGTAAAAAAGGTCGAGGCATATGCCTCGACCTTTTTCCGTTCTTTCCGTGATAAAACCCAAAGAGTCAATGAAACGGTTTCGTTGCGTCCAAATTCATCCATCACTCTCTCTGGCCCATAGGCCAACCGGAGACAACCCAGGCTGCCCAGGCATATACCACCCGCCGGCGTTGTACTCAAAGGACACCGGCCGCCACGTTCCTCCGCCGAGCCGGTCAGGGAGCAATACCTCCAGGCCCTGCCCACAGTGAATATCCCAACCGTCCCAGGTCAGACGATCCCGCTCCGGCTCATAGCCGATCTGCAGCACCTTCACTCCCACTATGATCACATCCTCGATTATTCTTATTTCACTTATTTAATTTATATAAATTATGTAATATATTGCTGATTAGTCCAGATTGTCTCTTTGCTCTTGCGTTCCCTGATTCCGTCCCTCGGCGAAAATATCATCGGTAAAAGAATCCAGGCTCTCTCTAAAGGCATACCATTCGGACATTGATGTTTTTTCAAGAGGCTGCTCGTTCTCTTGATCAAATCTCATCTGCTCCACCCATATCCCCGCCTATTCCAAACAGAAGATCCCGTCTACTCAAGCAACGGGTCGTAATCGCTCTTTGCGTATACCACCCGAGCGATTGTTATCAGTTTCTTTTCTTCGTCTACCCAATAAAATATGAAATAATTCTGTACCAGCACCTTCCGGTATTCATGCTTTAATGGCCGGATCGGGGTATATGACGAATTCATATACGGAAATTTAGGGATACTATCCCGGCGTCAATCAGCTCTGTAGCAAGTCGATCCGCTGCTGCTGGATTTCCTAACTCTCTGCTAATATACCGGACGATCGCAACCATGTCCTGGAGAGCAACAGGCAGGTACTCCAGATTATACAACCTGTTCCCCTCCTATGGCGTCTCTCATGGCCTTCAATACTTCTTTAGAAGAATACCGCTTATCAGTAAGCTTCGCTTCTCGTTCTGCCTCCTGCAACTTGAAATATACTTCGCTCTCAAACTGCAGATTTTCAAATGCATCCATACTTAATACAACCATATCGCCGTATCCATTCTTCGTGAGGAAAACCGGCTGCGCCGTCTCATGCACTGTTTTCGAGATATCAGCAAAATTATTCCGCAAGTCTGAAACAGGTCGGATCATTTTCATAATATCACCTCGCCAATATTTTAGCATAATTGCGCTAAAATATCAACTTATTTTATCCCACCACTTCCGAATCGTCTTTGGATCAAGACCCGTATCCCGGTGGCAGTCGGCCTTGCGGCCCTCCGGGTGCTCTTGACGCCACTTATACACCCGGTCTTGGGCCGACGGGCGACCAGCCCACTCAAAATTCGGATAATCAACCATCTGGACGGCCCGTGCCCTGCGCAAATGCTCTGCTTGCTTACGCCAGTTTCGCTTATTAACGGGCATAGACAGGCCGGAGATCTTCGCTATATCGTCCCTGGGGAATGTCACATAGTCCTCGTTGAACATCTCCAGAGCGCACACAACATCATCCTTCGTAAAGCGGTTGATATCCTCCACGCTCATATCGTCATAGGGTTTCAACAGGGAGAAAGCGTCATGGCGCAGCTCCTCCTCACTGATCCCGCACTTCTTTGCGTAAATCGCCAGCGTCATAATACCGTAGAAACGGTGGCCAACCCGGATCTCGTCAGCAATACGGTGTAGCCACCAATCATAGAGATTCCGCTTGACCGTCCAACGGCCCCGGCGCTCCTTTTTGACGATCCGCCGCTCATACCAGTCCGGGTACTTCTCCTTCGCCTCGGCCAGCGAGAGCCGCCCCTTCCGCATAAGGCCCAGGAGCTGCTGCTGCTCCCCGTTGCTATCAGGGATAAACTCCAGCAGCTTCTCCAGCGTCACCCGCCCGCCGAGCCGATAGGCCGTCACCGGGTACTCCCTGCCAAGTTTGGAGCCGGAGCCGACTACCCGGAAGCCCTGCAAAATGCCCTGCATTTGCGGCTCCTTGATGGTGGAGGTGTACCTGTTCCAGATCTGCCGGGTGAGGGAATACTTCAATTCCTTTAAGCATTTCTGGTTGTGCGGGTACATAGGGATCGGCTCCTCCAGCACATAATACAGGTGCAGCCCCGTCCCGCTGTTTACGACAAAGGTTGCCTGGGGAAGAATATCCTTGTTCATCTGGTGCAGCGTGTCCCGGAGCTGGGGCATACCCACCCCATCCAGGTCAAAGACCAGGGCATAGAGATACCGGGCATTCTTGCCGCATCGCCGCCGCCCAAAGTAAGACAGCGGTGACATGATAGTAAAATCTGTGTCGCAGACCTCCGACAACTCCAACAGCTCATCGGTGATCGTGTAGTGTTTGGCCTTGCCTTCCTCCTGGATTTCCAGGGCAATCCCTGCAGCCTTTGGCGGCACCGTCACCGCGATCCCGTTGCCCTTAACGTCCTCAAAATGGCCCTTCCGCTCAAAGCTGCCCACGGGGAATATCTCCCGGTAAAACTCAAAGGGCGTGACCGGCTCCAGGAACTTCTCCAAATGTTCATTTTTTTCCTGATACAACGCCCGCAACAGCTCCATATTATCCTGTTCATCCCTCATTCTGTACCATCACGCTCTCTTCAACCTCTTTTTTTCTTGAATTATCATCTGCAAATACCTCTGACCATAGCCCTTCTGGTCCGCTAAAAAATCTGCCTTTTCCTCTTCTGTCATTTCTCGGGTATTCTTTTCATGATAATAAACCGTTACTGGGCCATCGGTCTGCGTCTCCCAGATGTAATTCGGTTTCAGCGCATCTATAGGTATCCGCCCCAGAAGCGCCCACTGCCGGACAGTCTTACTTTCTTCTGGTTTTCCTTTCTGTTTCCTAACAAACAAAGCAATCGCCTCCAAAAGAAAAAGTAGCAAAGAAAATCCGCTGCGGCGGGGATCGCCTGCGGGCGGGAAGGGGAAAGGGAGGCGGCCTTCGGGGCCTTAAAGAGTCACCTCCCCCTTCCCCTCGCTCTGGGGCATGGAAATGATGGAAAACCCTACGGGTTTACCACATTCCACCCCGCCGCTCACCCCTTTTCCTCCGACTTTCTCCCTGTCCGAGAGAGAATTTTAAGATATTTTTAAGGGCCTAAAGGCCCTTTAGGGCATATATTATCAATACTTTTTTCCCTATTTTTCGACTTTATTATAGCTCGACTGGATAGACCTTTTCAAGTCCTCCAGCCGAGCTATTTTCTTTTGTGCTGCAGGAGGAAGTTTAACGCACGCAGGGCCTCATTTCCTCCGGTACAGGCCCCAGGGGCCGTGTGTGGTAAAAAACTACCTCCCAATACCCACTACGGCCATTTAGATTCAGCTTCCGCTTCATCATGATGTTTTCTTCTCTATGCTCCTCCCACCATTCGCTGTATTGAATCATGTCCTCAAACTCCAGGTCGCAGCTCACCCGAATCCCTACTTTGCCAATCAGCCAGTCCCCGCCGTTCTTATCCCGAAGTAGTTCTCTCCTGATCTGCTTCCTGGCCTGCTCCTCGGTAAACTCCATTGAATAGGGACTCTGTATCACAGTTTCCCAAAGCATTACCTTTCCCCAGCTCTGGCGGCTTATCTTATAGCGGTACTCCTTCTCCATGGAGCGAACCACCGCATACCCGGTATGCTCCTTCTTGGGCCGGAGGCTCCGGTCGGCATTCGCCCGCTCCCGTGAAATCCGCAGCAGATTTGCGTTAAGGCCCTTCTGGTAACTGACCTCTTCCTCAGCCCTGGTCAGCTTCTCCTCCATGGCCGTCACCTGTTCCTGCGCGGCCTCTTCGGCCTCCCTGGCCCGCTGCTCGGCGGCGGCCTGTTCTCTTCCTATCGTTCTCTTTGCCTGTGCGATCGCCTCGTGCTTATCACGTTCCGCCACAGCAATCCGGCGCAGCAGCTCGTCATACTCCTCCAGAGAAAGAATCGCATGGGTGCTCTCGCTGTCGTTCCGGCCGCCAGGGAGCACTTTATAGCCCATGACACCCTTTTTCGCAAACTCAGCCATCATATCCCCCCTTACAGGCCCCGGATATAGTTGTCGGCCACCACACTGATCCGGTTATGCCCCAGGGCCTTACTGCACACCAGCATGGCCGCCTTGTCCAGTTTCCGCCCGGCCTCGTCCTTCCTGCAGGTGTAGACCTGGCTCTGATACCGGCGTCCCGTCCCACGGTTTATCCGGTCGTAGGGGATATCCTGGATTGCCCTGGCGTGGGCCTTGTAAATGGCCGTTGCGTACTCAGCCCGGTAGCCGTGAATATCGGCGCTCTGGTGGACATGCTGCCACACCTTTTCCTCGCCCGGCGTCTCCTGTATCCGCTGGACGATCTGCGCCGCATTTGGGCCGATAATGGGGCTCAGGCGCTCTCTGCCGCCTTTTCCGTTCCTCACGTGGGTAAAATACTCCCCCTGGAACATCCGGGCGTCCTGGAGCATCCCCAGGCGCTTCACGTCTGCTGGCGTCAGCTCCGCCGTCGGGCGGCTCTCCAGGCTGGAGATCTCCGCTTCAATCTCCGCCCGGGGCACCAGATCTTTCCCCCGCAGTTCCGCCAGCTCGCTCCGGCGCAGCCCCGTCCCCTTGCAGAACTTAACCAGCTCGTCGTTGTTGGTCTTGGAAAAGTGCCGGTCACGCACCCGGTCGCCGCGGCTCCGCTTGATATCCTCCCGGTTCCGCTTTGGGGGCTTGAAGTAGTTTTCATCGTCAGGAGAAATACCGTACAGCTTTCCCATGGCCTTGGCCTCCAACTGTACCGTCCAGGCGGAAAGCCCTGGTCGGCCCTGGCCTGCAGCCACTCGTTGACGTACTTCCTGGCGCTTTTCAGTGTGGTACATTCCGGGTGATGCTCCTTGATGTACTGGATAAAATGCTTGGTGTGCTTCCAGTAGCTCTTGTAGGTGTTGAAGGAGAAAATCTTCTCCTTATCCGTACCTGCGGCCACCGCCGCCCGTTTGCTCTCCCGAAGGCTTGCATCCCCACCAGCTTGTCATATGCTTGCTGATGGAGGTCTTTATAGTACGCCTTATTCCTGCGGCCCACTGTTACCTCCATTCTTTCGTATCGCTCATATAACTTATATATCCTATTTAATTTATATAAATTATTTAATATATTCCCATTATATAATTAATATACGTTAAAGCTAAGGCCGCCGCCTGCCTGCCCATGGGGCCCGGCATTTGGCAAATACACTTTTTAACGTCTTATGTATGACGGTTTGGGGTTCTCTCCCCTACACTTTTTTGATCTGCTTATGTGTGCAGCCCCGGTTTATTGAGATCTACGGCAGTTCGGGATCTGTCGGCTCCTTTTTAGAGTGAGCTACTCTCCGGCAGATTTACAGTATGCCAGCTACTATCCGAAGGGTTTATAGGGACAGATACGTTGTACTTACCCGTACTTTCAAAAGGATTACTCATACGGGGTCAATGGTGCGCTTACCATTTCACAAAGGTTACTGCGGCGAGCCCACGCACCACATAGGGGTATCAAACCTATCTCGGCTCCTATATTAGCAAACTGCTAAACCCTGACCGGCAGCTCCCGGCCAAGACGCTCTGGGCCTAATTACTATTTACCCTCGCCCAGACGAGCATGAAATCTCTGCTGCAGCTCCCGGCCAACACCGGCCACAGCCGTTTGATCCTGCCTCCTTCCTGCTGGAGCCGCTGATCCGTAGCCCCTGCAAATACACGTTTTCCTCCAGTGTCATGTTACCATAGATAATCCAGACTGTCAACTTATTACGAAGATAACCGTATAACGGTTTACCCGTTCATTATATAAACGGGTAAACCGTTATACAAGAAAACTCTATTTTAAATCATTTTTTATATTTTAGCCAAAATAGCTTGGCTTTCTATTGACTTTCATGTGTATCTTTTATATACTCTGAATATGAACTCGCATGTTTCTCTATTTCCTCAAAAAACTGGAAGGGGTGCGTAAAACATGAAAAAACCTATCGCTTTTGGTATTAAGCATAGTTATAGTTCAGCGCATACTATTGGTGGGGCGCAACCCTTTGAATCCCATGTTGATCCTTCCAATCTTGTTTTCAGTTCTACTTTCCGCATTAAAATTTATATTCCTTATTCTTGGAATCATCTGTTTTATTAAATATATCCACAAGAATAATGACATTATAACAAGTGAAAACCTTGTTTTCTCACCGCCTTATTTTACTACTATTGCATCTTTTCTTGCACTATTCTAAAATCACACTTCTGTCTGTAGCCGGTCATACTCGCCCAGTTTTTCGATATTTCTTTCCGATATTCCTCCATCATTTCTTGAACCACTTCGCTTGTGCTTTCCGCTGCACATAGGCAATCTTCTGGATGTCCTCATACAAGCTAGGTAGCACCGAGAGACTAATCCGCTTTTTCAGCTCCCGGTTCTCCTTCGGCCGACCCCGCCGACCGGAGCTGGTAGCCGCCATGGGCGTCTGCTCCACGAATTTCCCAACCGTGGCGGATCTCCTGCGGCTTTCCCTTTCCAGCTTACTCATGCTCCTGCTCCTCCCTCTTCTCCTGCCGGACATAATCATGTTTGCTATGGCCACGTATTCCTGCGCAAGCTCACTGCTGGGGGCCTGCTCCACAGCCGCCAGGCCGTCATATATTCCTTTTTTCGCTACGGCCAGCCGTTTGATCACGCCCAAAAGATTGTACTCCTTACAGAGCAGACCCAGGATATCATGGTCATCGCCCACCCTGGTATCGTACAGTGTGGCGATCACCCCCAGCACCTTCAGCTCCGGGTTAATCAGCTCCTGGATCTCCTGGATGCTGTCCTGGAGCTGCGTCAGCCCCCGGTAGGCCAGGTAATCCGTCTTAACTGGGATCACCACTCCGTCGGCGCAGGACAGGGCATTGATGGTCAGGATAGAGAGCTGCGGCGGACAGTCAATCAAAATATAGTCATACTGCCCCTGGCCTCCCGGAGCGCCCGGTCTAAGATCTCTCCCGGCTGGCTCTGAGAGCAGCTCCATCTCCATGGGTGCCAAGTCGATGATCGAGGTGACAATGTGCAGTCGGTCACTGAGCTGCTGCACACACTCCATGAACGGCGTCCCATCCTTTCGCAGCACGTCCACGATCGTCCGCTCCACCTCCAACGGCTCCAGGCCCACGCTGATCGTCAGGCTGGCTTGGCTGTCCAGGTCAATGAGCAGCACCTTTTCCCGGCGGCCGCCATGGCCGCCCCCAGGTTGTGCGTCGTGGTGGTCTTGGCCACCCCGCCCTTCTGGTTTGCGATTGCAATTACCTTCACCATGTTCACTCCTTTATTTACTTATGTTATTTATTTACGTTATATACTTTATTTCAAGTATATCATTTATTCCTGTTATATCAAGTAAAAAAGGTCGAGGCATATGCCTCGACCTTTTTCCGTTCTTTCCGTGATAAAACCCAAAGAGTCAATGAAACGGTTTCTGTTGCGTCCAAATTCATCCATCACTCTCTGGCCCATAGGCCAACCGGAGACAACCCAGGCTGCCCAGGCATATACCACCCGCCGGCGTTGTACTCAAAGGACACCGGCCGCCACGTTCCTCCGCCGAGCCGGTCAGGGAGCAATACCTCCAGGCCCTGCCCACAGTGAATATCCCAACCGTCCCAGGTCAGACGATCCTGCCCGCTCATAGCCGATCTGCAGCACCTTCACTCCCACTATGATCACATCCTCGATTATTCTTATTTCACTTATTTAATTTATATAAATTATGTAATATATTGCTGATTAGTCCAGATTGTCTCTTTGCTCTTGCGTTCCCTGATTCCGTCCCTCGGCGAAAATATCATCGGTAAAAGAATCCAGGCTCTCTAAAGGCATACCATTCGACATTGATGTTTTTTCAAGAGGCTGCTCGTTCTCTTGATCAAATCTCATCTGCTCCACCCATATCCCCCGCCTATTCCAAACAGAAAGATCCCGTCTACTCAAGCAACGGGTCGTAATCGCTCTTTGCGTATACCACCCGAGCGATTGTTATCAGTTTCTTTCTTCGTCTACCCAATAAAATATGAAATAATTCTGTACCAGCACCTTCCGGTATTCATGCTTTAATGGTTGATCGGGGTATATGACGAATTCATATACGGAAATTTAGGGATACTATCCCCGGCGTCAATCAGCTCTGTAGCAAGTCGATCCGCTGCTGCTGGATTTCCTAACTCTCTGCTAATATACCGGACGATCGCAACCATGTCCTGGAGAGCAACAGGCAGGTACTCCAGATTATACAACCTGTTCCCTCCTATGGCGTCTCTCATGGCCTTCAATACTTCTTTAGAAGAATACCGCTTATCAGTAAGCTTCGCTTCGTTCTGCCTCCTGCAACTTGAAATATACTTCGCCTCAAACTGCAGATTTTCAAATGCATCCATACTTAATACAACCATATCGCCGTATCCATTCTTCGTGAGGGAAACTGGCTGCGCCGTCTCATGCACTGTTTTCGAGATATCAGCAAAATTATTCCGCAAGTCTGAAACAGGTCGGATCATTTTCATAATATCACCTCGCCAATATTTTAGCATAATTGCGCTAAAATATCAACTTATTTTATCCCACCACTTCCGAATCGTCTTTGATCAAGACCTGTATCCTGGTGGCAGTCGGCCTTGCGGCCCTCCGGGTGCTCTTGACGCCACTTATACACCCGGTCTTAGCCGACGGGCGACCAGCCCACTCAAAATTCGGATAATCAACCATCTGACGGCCCGTGCCCTGCGCAAATGCTCTGCTTGCTTACGCCAGTTTCGCTTATTAACGGGCATAGACAGGCCGGAGATCTCGCTATATCGTCCCTGGGAATGTCACATAGTCCCGTTGAACATCTCCAGAGCGCACACAACATCATCCTTCGTAAAGCGGTTGATATCCTCCACGCTCATATCGTCATAGGGTTTCAACAGGGAGAAAGCGTCATGGCGCAGCTCCTCCTCACTGATCCCGCACTTCTTTGCGTAAATCGCCAGCGTCATAATACCGTAGAAACGGTGGCCAACCCGGATCCGTCAGCAATACGGTGTAGCCACCAATCATAGAGATTCCGCTTGACCGTCCAACGGCCCCGGCTCCTTTTGACGATCCGCCGCTCATACCAGTCCGGGTACTTCTCCTTCGCCTCGGCCAGCGAGAGCCGCCCCTTCCGCATAAGGCCCAGGAGCTGCTGCTGCTCCCCGTTGCTATCAGGGATAAACTCCAGCAGCTTCTCCAGCGTCACCCGCCCGCCGAGCCGATAGGCCGTCACCGGGTACTCCCTGCCAAGTTTGGAGCCGGAGCCGACTACCCGGAAGCCCTGCAAAATGCCCTGCATTTGCGGCTCCTTGATGGTGGAGGTGTACCTGTTCCAGATCTGCCGGGTGAGGGAATACTTCAATTCCTTTAAGCATTTCTGGTTGTGCGGGTACATAGGGATCGGCTCCTCCAGCACATAATACAGGTGCAGCCCCGTCCCGCTGTTTACGACAAAGGTTGCCTGGGGAAGAATATCCTTGTTCATCTGGTGCAGCGTGTCCCGGAGCTGGGGCATACCCACCCCATCCAGGTCAAAGACCAGGGCATAGAGATACCGGGCATTCTTGCCGCATCGCCGCCGCCCAAAGTAAGACAGCGGTGACATGATAGTAAAATCTGTGTCGCAGACCTCCGACAACTCCAACAGCTCATCGGTGATCGTGTAGTGTTTGGCCTTGCCTTCCTCCTGGATTTCCAGGGCAATCCCTGCAGCCTTTGGCGGCACCGTCACCGCGATCCCGTTGCCCTTAACGTCCTCAAAATGGCCCTTCCGCTCAAAGCTGCCCACGGGGAATATCTCCCGGTAAAACTCAAAGGGCGTGACCGGCTCCAGGAACTTCTCCAAATGTTCATTTTTTTCCTGATACAACGCCCGCAACAGCTCCATATTATCCTGTTCATCCCTCATTCTGTACCATCACGCTCTTCAACCTCTTTTTTTCTTGAATTATCATCTGCAAATACCTCTGACCATAGCCCTTCTGGTCCGCTAAAAAATCTGCCTTTTCCTCTTCTGTCATTTCTCGGGTATTCTTTTCATGATAATAAACCGTTACTGGGCCATCGGTCTGCGTCTCCCAGATGTAATTCGGTTTCAGCGCATCTATAGGTATCCGCCCCAGAAGCGCCCACTGCCGGACAGTCTTACTTCTTCTGGTTTTCCTTCTGTTTCCTAACAAACAAAGCAATCGCCTCCAAAAGAAAAGTAGCAAAGAAAATCCGCTGTGGCGGGATCGCCTGCGGGCGGGGAAAGGGAGTTAAAGAGGCCCCTTCGGGGCCTTAAAGAGAAAGTCACCTCCCCTTCCTCTGGGCATGGAAATGATGGAAAACCCTACGGGTTTACCACATTCCCACACCCCGCCGCTCACCCCCCTTTTCCCCTCCGACTTTCTCCCTGTCCGAGAGAGAATTTTAAGATATTTTTGCTGGCCTAAAGGCCCTTTAGGGGCATATATTATCAATACTTTTTCCCTATTTTTCGACTTTATTATAGCTCGACTGGATAGACCTTTTCAAGTCCTCCAGCCGAGCTATTTTTTTGTGCTGCAGGAGGAAGTTTAACGCACGCAGGGCCTCATTTCCTCCGGTACAGCCCCAGGGGCCGTGTGTGGTAAAACTACCTCCCAATACCCACTACGGCCATTTAGATTCAGCTTCCGCTTCATCATGATGTTTTCTCTATGCTCCTCCCACCATTCGCTGTATTGAATCATGTCCTCAAACTCCAGGTCGCAGCTCACCCGAATCCCTACTTTGCCAATCAGCCAGTCCCCGCCGTTCTTATCCCGAAGTAGTTCTCTCCTGATCTGCTTCCTGGCCTGCTCCTCGGTAAACTCCATTGAATAGGGACTCTGTATCACAGTTTCCCATAGCATTACCTTTCCCCAGCTCTGGCGGCTTATCTTATAGCGGTACTCCTTCCATGGAGCGAACCACCGCATACCCGGTATGCTCCTTCTTGGGCCGGAGGCTCCGGTCGGCATTCGCCCGCTCCCGTGAAATCCGCAGCAGATTTGCGTTAAGGCCCTTCTGGTAACTGACCTCTTCCTCAGCCCTGGTCAGCTTCTCCTCCATGGCCGTCACCTGTTCCTGCGCGGCCTCTTCGGCCTCCCTGGCCTGCTGCTCGGCGGCGGCCTGTTCTCTTCCTATCGTTCTCTTTGCCTGTGCGATCGCCTCGTGCTTATCACGTTCCGCCACAGCAACCGGCGCAGCAGCTCGTCATACTCCTCCAGAGAAAGAATCGCATGGGTGCTCTCGCTGTCGTTCCGGCCGCCAGGGAGCACTTTATAGCCCATGACACCCTTTTTCGCAAACTCAGCCATCATATCCCCCTTACAGGCCCCGGATATAGTTGTCGGCCACCACACTGACCCGGTTATGCCCCAGGGCCTTACTGCACACCAGCATGGCCGCCTTGCCCAGTTTCCGCCCGGCCTCGTCCTTCCTGCAGGTGTAGACCTGGCTCTGATACCGGCGTCCCGTCCCACGGTTTATCCGGTCGTAGGGGATATCCTGGATTACCTGGCGTGGGCCTTGTAAATGGCCGTTGCGTACGCAGCCCGGTAGCCGTGAATATCGGCGCTCTGGTGGACATGCTGCCACACCTTTTCCTCGCCCGGCGTCTCCTGTATCCGCTGGACGATCTGCGCCGCATTTGGGCCGATAATGGGGCTCAGGCGCTCTCTGCCGCCTTTTCCGTTCCTCACGTGGGTAAAATACTCCCCCTGGAACATCCGGGCGTCCTGGAGCATCCCCAGGCGCTTCACGTCTGCTGGCGTCAGCTCCGCCGTCGGGCGGCTCTCCAGGCTGGAGATCTCCGCTTCAATCTCCGCCCGGGGCACCAGATCTTTCCCCCGCAGTTCCGCCAGCTCGCTCCGGCGCAGCCCCGTCCCCTTGCAGAACTTAACCAGCTCGTCGTTGTTGGTCTTGGAAAAGTGCCGGTCACGCACCCGGTCGCCGCGGCTCCGCTTGATATCCTCCCGGTTCCGCTTTGGGGGCTTGAAGTAGTTTTCATCGTCAGGAGAAATACCGTACAGCTTTCCCATGGCCTTGGCCTCCAACTGTACCGTCCAGGCGGAAAGCCCCTGGTCGGCCCTGGCCTGCAGCCACTCGTTGACGTACTTCCTGGCGCTTTTCAGTGTGGTACATTCCGGGTGATGCTCCTTGATGTACTGGATAAAATACTTGGTGTGCTTCCAGTAGCTCTTGTAGGTGTTGAAGGAGAAAATCTTCTCCTTATCCGTACCTGCGGCCACCGCCGCCCGTTTGCTCTCCCCGAAGGCTTGCATCCCCACCAGCTTGTCATATGCTTGCTGATGGAGGTCTTTATAGTACGCCTTATTCCTGCGGCCCACTGTTACCTCCATTCTTTCGTATCGCTCATATAACTTATATATCCTATTTAATTTATATAAATTATTTAATATATTCCCATTATATAATTAATATACGTTAAAGCTAAGGCCGCCGCCTGCCTGCCCATGGGGCCCGGCATTTGGCAAATACACTTTTTAACGTCTTATGTATGACGGTTTGGGGTTCTCTCCCTACACTTTTGATCTGCTTATGTGTGCAGCCCCGGTTTATTGAGATCTACGGCAGTTCGGGATCTGTCGGCTCCTTTTTAGAGTGAGCTACTCTCCGGCAGATTTACAGTATGCCAGCTACTATCCGAAGGGTTTATAGGGACAGATACGTTGTACTTACCCGTACTTTCAAAAGGATTACTCATACGGGGTCAATGGTGCGCTTACCATTTCACAAAGGTTACTGCGGCGAGCCCACGCACCACATAGGGGTATCAAACCTATCTCGGCTCCTATATTAGCAAACTGCTAAACCCCTGACCGGCAGCTCCCGGCCAAGACGCTCTGGGCCTAATTACTATTTACCCTCGCCCAGACGAGCATGAAATCTCTGCTGCAGCTCCCGGCCAACACCGGCCACAGCCGTTTGATCCTGCCTCCTTCCTGCTGGAGCCGCTGATCCGTAGCCCCTGCAAATACACGTTTTCCTCCAGTGTCATGTTACCATAGATAATCCAGACTGTCAACTTATTACGAAAGATAACCGTATAACGGTTTACCCGTTCATTATATAAACGGGTAAACCGTTATACAAGAAAACTCTATTTTAAATCATTTTTTATATTTTAGCCAAAATAGCTTGGCTTTCTATTGACTTTCATGTGTATCTTTTATATACTCTGAATATGAACTCGCATGTTTCTCTATTTCCTCAAAAAACTGGAAGGGGTGCGTAAAACATGAAAAAACCTATCGCTTTTCTACTTACATTAACCCTGTTATTATCCTCTTTTCCCATAGCCTCAGCTCTCGATTCCACCAATGAAAATAAAGCCGAAACTATCTCAGCGGAAGAGTTCTTTCAAGCAATTCAAGATGAATATGCAAAATTTCACATTGGGTATACAGCAGAAGGTTATGACCCGTCGGCTACATTTACACAGGACTTTCTTAATGAGAGACTAAATGATATTAGATCTCGC
>SCPN01000915.1_pt1 | contig 15329 bp, 12 predicted proteins | sample 6106831 | NCBI WGS metagenome assembly SCPN01 (sample SAMN10720447, study PRJNA508395) | human gut metagenome | isolation source: Participant 1, 0 month
CCACGTTCAGATTGGGGATCAGATTATAAAACTGAAAAACAAAACCGATTTTCTGACGCCGCAGCCGGCTCATTTTTTCATCGGTAAAATGGGAGATGTCCATCCCGTCCAGAAGGACGGAGCCGGCCGTGGGGGCGTCCAGGCCTCCTAAAATGTAGAGCAGCGTGCTTTTTCCGGAGCCTGACGGCCCCATGATGGAAACGAATTCTCCCCAAAAGTGACCTGCAGGAAATGTCCTTCAGCACCCTTGTGGTACTGTCTCCCAGCTGAAAATCCTTTCTGATATGCTTACCTTCCACGGTAATGCGTTCTGTTGATGTTTTCATCTTTCTTCTTTCTGTTTAAAATGTTAAAATATATTAAAATGCTGGAATATAGTGTCCCTGTATACAATTTTATTTTTTCCCTGTCTTTCCTGGCGGCCGGCAGTTATTCGAACTTGATTTCCTCCACCAGCTTCATCCGGCGGCTTTTCAGGATAGGGACGGCTGAACCGAGCAGCGTTACCCCGATTCCCATAAGTCCGGCCGACAGGAAGGTGGAGAGTTCCAGGTGCGGCGACATGGATATTTTCGGGCCTGCCACAAGAAAAATGGTCTGTATCTCCAGGTAAGAAACAACAATGGCGATAATCGCGCCGATCAAACCGGAGGAAAAGCCTTCAATCAGTGTCATTTTCATGTTCTGCCTGTTGCTCAGCCCTACGGATTTGTACATGGCCGTGATGCGCCGTTTCTGCATATAGTTAATCAGCAGATTGTTGATAACGCCAACAGCGGCCAGCAGCAGGATGAAATAGGTCATGCTGTGCATGGGCTGCAGAAAGGCTCCCACTGTGGAAAGGGCGTCGGTATTAAACTCTTCTACGGTCCGGCTCCAGTTGGAGATATTGCCGAAGAGATCCCGGATCTGCACCATAACGGCATCCGGATCGACGGCGGTATAGGCAAGAAAATCATAGGAGGAAGCGCCGAAGTCATCTGCCGCCCAGCGGGAGGAAATGACGGCCTCCACGTCGGTGGCCCGGGATTTAAAGCTGCCGGCGATTTTATAATTATAGGAAGCGTTTCCATCCGACAGCGTAATTATATCGCCTGTGGAAAAGCCGCTGCGTTCCATACAGCTTTCACTCAAAAGTATGGTCCTTTCCGATTGAAAAACGGAAGCCTCCGGCCTTTGGTCTTCTGTATAATGAAGCGCAAACATGGAGGAGTACCAGTCAGGATTGTCGGTTCCTTCCAGCCTTGTAAAGGTTATATTGTTTTCCTGATCAGGACTGACCGTTTTTCCGGCCTGAATACTGTTTTCAAAGACATAGAGGGGGAGAAGCTTTTCCACTCCTTCCATATTTTGCACCTGCTCCACAAAAGCGGGATCCATATGGCCGTCTGCAAAGCCCTGAAGCTCTGCGCCGTTAAAGACATCGCTCACATAGGCGGTCACAAAATCGCCCACCACCTGAATGGCAATTACAGCGGAAATACTGATGAAGAGCAGTGTAATATTCTGCGTGGTATTCCTGTTGCCTCTCATATTCCGGGCGGCAAGCCTGCCCTCGTTCCCGAAAACAGCACCATACAGACGCTCCATTCCCCGCGCGGCCAGATTGGTAAAAAGAGGTACGAACAGAATGGCTGAGGCAATGAGGCCCAGCAGGGAAAAACCGCCGGCCGGATAAAGCAGGTCTTTCGTGACAGCCCTGGGCAGAAGGGCGGAAATGGCAAACAGGATCACACCGCTCACGGCAATAAAACGGTGGGAAGATCGTGCCTCCTCTACAGTTCCAAGCACTACCTTTTTCACGGAAGACGGCTTGCGCGCCGTATGGGAAGCCAGGCGCTTAACAGGGAGACAAACAACGGCCACGGCAAAGGAGAGAAGGATGCCGGCCGGGGAAACGATGACAGGGATTTCGATTCCCTGGGAAAGGGATTGTCCCATGCCCTGTAAAATCAGCCGCAGCAATGCGATTCCCACAGGAATGCCCAGCAGACCGCCCATAATGCCATACAGCATGCTTTCCAGCAGAAGAATCCGGGTGACTGTTTTCTGTGTTGCGCCGATGCTGCGGAAGGTTCCGATGACCGGCAGACGATCCAGCGTAATCACCTTATAACTGCTGTAAATAATGAAAACGCTCATGGTAAGAGAAAAGAAGCTGATGAGGAAAAAGGGCATGGACTTTTGTCTGGCGTCCGCGGCAATCTGCGCTTCCTTCACAGTTTCGGTGACCTGAAGACCGTCTGCCAGCGCTGCGGCCAACGCTTCCTTCAGCGCCGCTGCTGAAACGCCGTCTGCAGGCGCTATCAGGATTTCACTGAAGCCTTCCGTCTGCCCGGTAAGAGCGGCCAGCGTTTCCATAGGCAAAAGCGCGGTGGCGCCTCTTGTGTGCCGCAGGAAAACGGTATCGTAGGCTGCGATTGCGGCAACCTCAAGGGTTACCGGAGTCCCTTCTATCCACAGGGAAAAATCATCCCCCGTTTGAATGCCGTACTTTGATGTAAAGCGATCCGGCAGCAGGATACGGTCTCCCTCAAAATCGGAAAGCTCCCCGCCTTCCGTCAGGCGCGGCGGATTGATTTTGTTAAGGGAAGGCAGATCGGCGGCAATGAGATCAATGGTTTCATAATAACCATTTTCATGGTAAAGGGCAGATCCCTTCAATATGCCAACCGCCGCTCCAATGGCTGGCAGATCCGGAATGTCCTGGGAAGTGACGGCGCCGGACAGTGAGGATACGGACAGTGCTGCGCTCCCGGCCATCCCCCGCGCCATTTTCCTCTGGGCACTTTCATAGGATGCGCCGATGGAAAAGGATACGAACAGAAGCGTGGTGGAAAGAAGAATGGACAGCAGCATGACACCGCTCCGCAACTTGCGTTCCTTAACGTTGGTGATGATGTACTTCAGTATGATTTTCACAAGATACCTCCTCTGAATTTGATTTTTATGGTACTGCGTGGCTTGCACATATGCAAAATAAGGCTGGCAGCTACCATAGGTACATGATACGCTGTCAGCCTTAAGGGGATTTTCAGGGAACCTTAATTAACCTTAATTAAAGGAAAGTCTATCTGGAACAGGGTTCTGCTGTCCGCAGGGATGTTGAGCAAAACCGGTTCGGCGCCGGGGGAACCGTAGAGGAGCCTGGAGGTCTGGTGCTGCAGGGAGAAAACGCTGATACTGCCTCCATGAAGCTCGGCAATACCTTTTACGATGGCCAGGCCAAGGCCGGTACCCTCCGGTTTCCGGCCGGTATCCTGGCCGCGGTAATAGCGGTCAAAGAGATGTGCCGCATCCTCCGGAGGGATTCCCCTTCCGTTGTCGGCAACGGCGATTTGGAGCACGGAATCCGTAACGGCGGCCAGTATTGTGACTTCGGTGTTTTCATTTCCATGGACAAAAGCATTGATGATCAGGTTACGGAAGGCTCTTGTTAAGAGGGTAGGGTCAAACGGAAACAGGATGGGCGCATCGTCACTTAGAAAATGGATCGTGCGGTTTTCGTATTCCGGTGTGTTCAGGATATCGATGGCAAGCTCCTTCAGGAAACGGACGATATCCTGCCTGCTGCGGTGGATGGGAAGCATGCGGTTATCCAGCTGATAGGTGAGCTTCAGGTCGTCGATGAGTGTTTCCATATAGGCGGTATTTTTCAGCATGACAGCGGCATACTGCCGGCAGGAGCCCTCCTCAGGGACTCCATTTTCCAAAAGAAGCTCCGCATAGCCCCGGATAGGGGATAGGGGTGTTTTGAGATCGTGGGTGATGTTGGTGATCCACTCCTCCCGCATTCTGTCCGTATCCCTTCGCAGCTGATCCCCTTCCCGGAGTTCAGCGTCCAGCCGGTTCAGGCTTTCGCCCAGGTCGCGGAAAGCCCCGGTGCTCCGGACGGGCAGATAGCAGCGCCCGGCGATTTCATCAACGGAAATAACCAGCTGCTTTACTGTGCGGGTAAGCCTGAAGCCATACAGGATAGCAAAAAAGGAGATGAGAACAAGCAGGACGGCAGCAATGGGCAAAAGGACATTTTTTCCACCGGAGAAACGTTCGCCGTTAAGATACATGGTATTTTCCGAGATTTTTACCGGAAAATGAAGCAGGCAGGTGTACTCCTGCCCATCCTTTGTGAAAACTGCGGCAAAGGAGGATTCCTGCCTGCCTTCCAGATGTCCGCTGCTTACGATGCGCAGGAGCTGTGCAGCCGAGTAGCCCGTTTGGGCTTCTTCAGGCTTCTGCCAGGATAACAGCTCGCGGCCGGAGGCATCCAGCAGCTGCAGGCCTGTTTTTTCCATCCGGAGCAGCTCGCGGCCTGTTTGTGACAGCTGCGGCTTCCCGTCAAGGAAAAGGATTTCTTCCCGGAAGCTTTCCGTCATGAGCTTCGGCCAGTCGCTTTTTGCAAGGGAACCGTCCGGCTTCCTGACAGTAATCAGCAGAAAAAAGAAACAGGCGGAGGCAAGAAAGGCGCCAAGCAGGCCCAGGAGGAAAATCAGATAAATATGAAAAACAGTGCGGTAACCGGATTTTTTCATGATTCAAGCCTCTTTTTCAGCTTATAGCCAAGCCCTTTTATGGTAATGAGCTGTCTGGGGGAGGAGGGATTATCCTCAATTTTTTCCCGAAGATGGCGGATGTGTACCATGATGGTGTTATCACAGATGCTGCTGTATTCGCCCCAAACCTGTTCGTAAAGGCGTTCCTTGCTGATGATTTTATCCGTATTTTCCATCAGATAGGACAGCAGCAGGAATTCCCGTCCGGTCAGGCTGATTTCTTCTCCGTTTTTATAGGCCCGTCCGCTTTCCGGATCCAGGGTAAGAGAGCCGGCTTTCAGCAGGGCGGCATTTCCGTCCGGCGACGTTTTCTGGTACTGCTGCCTCCGCAACTGCGCCTTGACGCGGAATACGACCTCCCGGGGGCTGAAGGGCTTGGTAATATAATCATCGCCGCCGCAGGAAAGACCGAGGATTTTATCGATATCATCATTTCTGGAGGATAAAAAGAGAATAGAGCAGTAGGAAAATTCACGGATTTTCCCTGCACACCTCAGGCCGTCAATATCCGGCAGCATGATGTCCAGAATGACCACATCCGGCTGGAATTCCCGGCAGGCATTCAGCGCGCCCATTCCGGTTTCCGCCCTCTGTATGGACTGGAAACCGTCTTTTCGCAGTACATTTTCAAGAAGATCAAGAATATCCTTTTCGTCATCTGCCAGTAGGATTTTAGCATTCATAAAGAAGCACCTGTTTTCTTTCTGCCTTCCGGCGGTGATGGAGGCTGATTTGTTTCTATCTTAATATCAGGGGAGCAGGCCTGTCAAATGGATATTGCAATGTTTTGGAATCGCTTATTGACAGGGCAGGAAGAAACGGCTTACAGTGGAGGAGGCATTGGCGATTGGGATGGCGGGGCGGGGAAAGATGCGGAAAAGAAGAACAAAAGAAAAAAGAATAAAGGAAAAATAGAACAAAGGAAACAAGAAAGGTAACTGTGAACGCAACGGGCAGTTACAAGGGGAGAATGATTATGTATGACGTATTGGTTATTGGGGCAGGGCCGGCGGGCAGCACAGCTGCTAAAGTCCTGGCGGACAGGGGCCTTCGGGTTCTGCTTGCGGAAAAATGCGCGTTACCCAGATATAAATCCTGTTCCGGTGTATTGATAAAAAGATCCATGGATTTGGTAAAGCTTTATTTTGGGGAAAACGTGCCCTTATCGGTGACCTGTGAGCCGGCGGAGAACAGAGGAATGATTTTTACGAATGACTGCGGCAGGGAGTACCGGTTTGCGCAGGAGGGGCTGAATGTGTGGCGCAGCTCCTTTGATAACTGGCTGGCGGAAAAGGCAGGGGAAAGCGGCGCGCAGGTGAGGGACTGCACTACGGTGGTTGCCTGTGAAGAGAAGGATGGTTTTGTGGAGGTCACCCTGCAGGGGAAGGAAACCTTCGTGGAGAAAGCAGCTTACGTGCTGGACTGTGAAGGTGTTGTGGGGGCGGTCAGGCGCAGGCTGCGGAAGGAAACACTGGAATATATCACCACCTACCAAACCTTCAATGAGGGCACAATTGACCTTGATCCTCATTATTTCTATGCCTATCTGCAGCCGGAGCTGTCAGAATATGATGCGTGGTTTAATGTGAAGGACAATCTTCTTGTCCTGGGTGTATCGGTGAAGGACCCGGCGCGTATTTCCATGTTTTATGACCGGTTTCTTGGTTATATGCGGGAACGGCATAATCTGCGGATCAACAGGCAGACAAAGGAAGAAAAATGGCTGATGCCCCGTCCGGCCCGCTGCCGGATTGATTTTGGCATGGGGCGTGTGCTGTTACCGGAGAGGCGGCAGGCTTCCTCAATCCCATGGGAGAAGGGATCTCGGCCGGAATGGAAAGCGGGTTCCTGGCGGCCAATGCGGTTGCGGCGCATTTTGAGGATCCCCGGAGGGTCTGTGACGTTTACAGGGATAGTGCTGCGGGGCTGAAATCGTATATGGAGCGCCAGTGGGATCTGGTGGCCGGGATGGCGGGGACTTTCAGGGAGATGGCTTTTTAACAGGCTCCAATGTATATCCTTCCTATGTATATTAATGTATATGCCGTTAATGACAACAGCGGCAGGTTGTATCCGACTGACTGGCGGTATCTGACTTGCCGGAACCTTATTATAATTGTTCCGGCAGGTCAAATTGTCTGGCGTTGCTGTTGGGAAATTTTTGGACAGCGGTATTTCCAGAACTTCATTTTCTGAGAAAGCTTCTGCCGATACAATATACGCCAACCAGTATTTCACCGACAGAAATCCCGAAAAGAACGCCTGACATAAAATCTTTCATATCGGAACCGCCGACAGTGTGGGACATTAGCAGCATGGCGATACCAATTACGATAAGGAACATGCCGTACATGGTCGCTTTTTGATTCTCAAGCTCCTGAGTTCTTCTGAGCAGATCCGTAATTTGCCTTTCATCGTACATACGAATACTGTCATCAGCAGCGTCTTCGGCATCTATGAATTCGGATATCGTAATTCCCAGCGTGTTGCATAAATTTTCTATAATGCTGTAATCTGGCATGCATTTGCCGTTTTCCCATTTGGAGATGGTTTTGTTGGAAACGCCAAGCTTTTCCGCAAGCTGTGTTTGTGTCAGGTTTTTCGCTTTCCTTTTTTGATAGATATATTTTCCGATAGCTGACTGGTCCATTGTGTTACCTCCGTGTATTGATGGCGTAATTTGTAATTGATTAATTCCTGTACGGCTGTTTGTAAAGTCTATCCAAACGGATATGTCTGCCTGCGCAGATATCACCACGAATGAAAATTGATTGCTACATGCTGTGAACTCCTGCAGCCGCTGCGGCATTTACAAACTGGCCTGCTGAAGAATTACTATAATTGTAACCTTATAACAGAAATAATAATATCCCCCGGAAGTAGAATATGGGTAGAATTGTAGCTATGTTTTTTATGTCAGTTATTATTAAATCATCTTAATGCGAATTCTGGTTACTCTGCATTTTTAACACGCAGGTTATGCTCATTTTGTATGATTGATAATGTGTAAAAATTGCAAAGCCCAAAATGTTAAATCACACTCCAACGCATGTGGTTTACTATAATCTTCTTCAAGCCAAATATCGCAATATGCCGATGGAATCCGGTAAGTTCTTAATTGTTGTTTCTGATAAGAAGATAGCTTCCATTTCAAAATGCCATCTTTTGAAAGCGTTTCTTCTAAATTATTCATACTCTCCCGTATCCCTTTCACTTTTGTACCAACACCCAGCATAGCAATTTCGGTTAAAACTCTGCGATAAAGAATAAAGTCAATATTATCAATGGCAAATATTTTAATTGGTCTAAAAAGCAATCCGACGGAATAATAATTATTTTTAACTTTTATCTGCAAATTGTTATCTGCAGGCAGAATACTGTCTCGATGGTTTATTGCAGCAGCTAACAATTCAATATTCTCGGGAGTTCTCCAGTTTTGCGTATAAGCAAGCACGGCTAAATGATAGACGGAGGGTAAAAATGTGCTTTCTTCTATGTATGGATAGCAATATTTCCCTTTTCTTTGATTGGTTTTTGTGATGTCGGATAGCTTCTCTATTTTTAAAACATCAGTGAATGCTTGTAAAGCTGCATTCTGATATTTTTTAACTTCTGTATCGTCACCATATCCAAGCATGGCTTGCATTGTATATAACAATATCATCAAAGAAAAACCGCAGTTTACACCTAAAAATCTATCATTATAAAATCGGAAAGCAGTCGATGAAAAGGAAAATTCTTCCTTTAAGATCTCGTCATTTCTCAAAGCATTGATGTAATTCTTAATAATTTTGTCTTGCTTTGGAACAGCATAGCTTGACAACAATCTTGCTGCTGCTTCACCTTCTTTTAGCTGTAATTCTTTATTGTTTCCGGTATGCATACCTATGCCAATATATCCATTTGGTTTTACATAGCTTTTAACAAGTTTGAAATTAGTTGTTTGCATTACCTTTTCAAACAGGTTTTCTTCCTCTGTTTTGCTTAAATCTTTTAAAATTTCTTTATGAAGCCGATATTTAATTACATCTCCCGCATTTTCAAGGAGAAAATCAACAGACTTTGATAAATCCATTTCACACCGCCTAATATATATTTTCTTCATATTCCATGTGATTTTCTAAGAAGTATTGTATCATGCCTGTTGTTTATTATTCAAATTATTCGAAAACCATAAATAATTATTTGTAAAAAAGAGGTTGAGGATACTTCCCAACAAGTCATTTTTTTGAAGTATTGCCACACTTCTTAAGCTTGAATCGTGATTTTACCTCCCTATGCGGAATGGATAGAAACTACTATGGCAAGGGCGATAAACGAAACAATTATTTACACCCGTGTGGAATATAATCCCATCTAATAATATATCTGAAAACCGCTTTAAATAAAACGGCATATATGGTATTATATAAAAACACCGGCGGCCGGGCATGTGTAAGAGTCTGTCAGCCGCAATTAGTTTTCATTTACCAATTCATAAAATATCTCATATAATCTGTCCGGATCGGACAACACTTTCAACTAATTTTTAGTTAAGCATTATGAATCAGATAATAAGATACATCAAATAGTAAGATACGGTTGCCCGGTGACGGATTTTCAGCTATAATTGTATGGAAGACAGGCATCTGCACATGGCTTACGGAACAGGAGGCCGTGTGGATAAACACGAACAGAAAGAAAAAGGTAAACAGACAGAGACAAAGAAAAGCCCGGAAAAAAGGGAACAAACCGGGGGAAAAGCAACGGCCAGGGCGCGGGAACAGACGGAGGTACAGGAAATCAACCACGAGGACCTGGCTTTGAAAACAGCCGCCCAGTACTTTGGAGAGGAGCTGCTGCCCTTATTGGGAATAACGGCGGAGGTAAGATATGCGGCGCCTACCGAAAATGTCAGGCTTGAGGCAAGGCAGTTGTACCAGGATTTCAATTATATTACTTCGGGAGGAACGTGGATACATCTGGAGTTTGAAAGTGATTCTATCACAAGAGAAGATCTGAGACGTTTCCGGGAATATGAAGCGGCTACAAGCCGCACATTCCAGGTGGCAGTGATTATCAGAAGCATTGAACTGCTGCAGGGTTCCAGAGCTTCCGTGACGGAAACCGAACTGGAAAAAATGTATGCAGTATTGTACACACTTGCGGATAAGTTTTTAGGTGTGGAAGATTTGAGTAAAGTAAAGGAGCGGATTGCGATGACTAAGTTAGGGACGATGCTGTTTAATGATGGGATTGAGAGAGGCAAGGCAGAAGGAAAAGCAGAAATAGTAGCTATCATCCGGAAAAAGGCAGAAAAAGGACTTGATGTACAAAAGATTGCGGAAGTCATGGAGCTGGATCCGGTTTATGTAAAAAGGATTACAGATTTGCTGACAGAAGCTCCTGCCAGAACTGATTTGCAGGTAGCAGAAATTCTTATTGGGCAGGAATAACCGCTGCAAAGACTTCTGACAGCGCAAATGGTTTTCTGCCACAAATGCGATGCAGTATAGTGCGGAAGATTGATTTCACAGCGGTATCTGTAGTTTGATTTAATAGGGAAAATGAACAAAATTACAGCTCCTGTTTTGTAAAAAAAAGAGAAAGCGGAAGCGTTTCCCAAAAGGAGATTGACTTCCGCTTTTTATCGTGCTAAGCTGAATTCCAGAACAGGATAGCGATTGTGAAAGCATGCTAAACCTATATACAGAAATATGTTTGGAAGCAGGTGTTTCCGGATTTATTTGTGTATGTAGGTTTTTTTGTATTCAAAACTTCAGAACTGTCAGGAGGATGGGGATATGCAGATATACAAGATTCTCAACAATAATGTGGCGGTGGTGCTGGATGAAAATGGCCGGGAAAAAGTCGTAATGGGAAGAGGAATCTGCTTCAAAAAGAAGGCGGGTGAATTAATTCCCGATGAAATAATCGATAAGACCTTCTTCCTTTCCGGTTCGGAGGCCAACAGCAAATTTCAGGCGCTGGTACAGGATATTCCCATGGAACACATTGCCATCGGGGAAGAAATTATTTCCCGTGCCAGGGAACAGCTGGGTAAAAAGCTCAGCGACATGCTGTACATATCCCTGATTGATCATGTCCATACCTCTATTGTCCGTTTCCTGGACGGGATAACGGTAAAAAATGTGCTTCTATGGGATATCCGGCGATTTTACAGGGATGAATTCCAAATCGGCCTGTGGGCGCTTGAACTGATTGAAGAAAAATGCAAGGTACGCCTGCCGGAGGATGAAGCCGGATTTATTGCGCTCCATCTGGCAAACGCCCAGATGGACGAAGACGTGATGCATAATATGTATGAAATTACAAGGATAATGCAGGAAGTGGTTAATATAGTAAAATATTATTTCCATGTGGATTTTGACGAGGATGATGTGTATTATTACCGGTTTATCACGCATCTGAAATTTTTGCCAAGCGTTTGATCGAACGGCGGACCGCTATGAGGATGAGGGCGATGATCTGCTGGAGGTAATCAGAAATAAATATCAGGATACATACCGCTGGTGGAAAAAATCACGCAGTTTATCATGAAGAAATATGAGTACCGGCTTTCCAGGGAAGAGCAGCTTTATCTGACAATTCATATTGAACGGGTGATTCATAAAACAAAGGGATAATACATAAGGCAAATGGATGATTGTGACAATAACAGTACATGGCAGGGCAGTTACTTAAAAGGACACGTACGCCGGGATGGTGACATTTGGTTGGCCAAACCTTCATCAATATAATTATTTATAAAATGGAGGAAAAAAGAATGGGCAAGTACGAAAATCTGGCAAAAGAAATCGTCAGGAATGTGGGCGGAAAAGAAAACGTCAGCAGTCTGACACATTGTATTACAAGGCTTCGCTTCAAACTGAAGGAGGAAAGCCTGGCAAAGGATGATGTCATCAAAAATATGGACGGGGTTGTGACCGTTATGAAAAGCGGCGGCCAGTATCAGGTAGTGATAGGGAATCATGTGCCTGAGGTTTATGCGGAGGTAATGCCGTTGCTGGGGCTGGAGGAAGGCAGTGCTGATAAGGCGGATGAGACGCCGTCGGGAAATCTGTTTAACCGTGCAATTGATATTATTTCAGGAATTTTCCAGCCGATTCTGGGTATTATGGCGGCCTGTGGTATGGTGAAGGGGCTGAATGCCCTGTTTGTGGCGCTGGGGTGGTATCCGGAAACCTGCGGCGGATATCTTGTGTTAAATGCTATTGGTGACGGCCTGTTCCATTTCCTGCCGCTGTTTCTTGGGTATACTGCCGCGAAAAAATTCCGGTTGAAACCGATGATAGGGCTGGTAATCGGCGCGATTATGTGTTATCCCACCGTACAGGCCGGCACGCTTTCGGCAGGAGGGCAGGTGCTGTATACACTGTTTTCCGGAACGATGTTCGAATCCGCCGTATATACTGATTTTTTCGGCATTCCCATGATAGCCATGGATTACACAGGCACGGTGATTCCTGTTATTTTTGTAGTTTATTTTGCTTCCAAATGTGAAAAATTCTTTAATAAATTTATTCCTGATCTGGTAAAATTTTTCTTTGTGCCGATGCTTACGCTGTTGGTGAGCATTCCGGCAGGCTTTCTGTTGATTGGGCCGCTGGCAACCTTTGGTTCCACGCTGATTGCCCAGGGGGTTATGACGGTGCGTAACTTCAGCCCGATGCTGGCCGGCGCGCTGGTTGGGCTGACATGGCAGATTCTTGTTATTTTCGGACTTCATTGGGGGTTTATTCCGGTGTATATCAACAACATTATGACCAACGGCTATGACAATGTAATGATGCCTTTTTTTGCCTGTACCTTTGCCACATCGGCGGTGGTTCTTGCAATCTTTTTCAAAACAAAGAACAGACAGCTGAAGGAAATGGCGCTGCCTAATTTTATTTCCGGTATTTTCGGAGATGACCGAACCTGTTTGAATTTATACCTTCCGTTAAAAAAGCCGTTTATTATCAGCTGTATTGCCGGCTGTATCGGCGGCGGTTTTATGGGACTTCTTTCCGCAAATCTATGATGGATGCAGCCATGATTGAGCCTGACGGCGGGATGGGAAATCTGATTGTGGCCCTGGCAGGTGTGGCGATTACTATGGTGATTGCTTTGCGGCGAATCTGGTTTTGGGATGATAAAGAAACTGGCCAGAAGAAACGGCGACAGGAGATCGTAGAGCGGAAGGCGGATCGGTGGAAGCTGAGGGAGAATCTGAGACAGACGGGGAAAAGGAAGGCGGAAGACAGGGTCACATCGGACGATTCACGAGAACGCTTTAAACGCTGAAGGATGTGCTTTAAGGAAAAGGTGTTGGGGTTTGGCCGGAGGAGGGGAATGTGTATGCGCCTGCGGACGGCGTGGTTTCAACTAGCACCTGACGCTGCATACCATTCCGGTTTTCGACGGACGAGGGCTAAGGCTCAATCCATATCGGTCTGGATACCGTCCAGCTGAATGGGGAAGGTTTTCAGGCCAGGGTTGCGCAGGGAGACCGGGTGAAAAAAGGACAGCTTCTGGTGAGCTTTGACATGGCGTTTATCGAGGAAAAAGGATATTGCCTGGAAACGCCCGTGCTGGTAACTAATTCAGACGACTATCTTGATGTGGTGGAAACTGCCGCAGAGCATGTGGCGCAGGGCGATGTGCTGCTGAAGGTGTTAAAATAAGAGAGCGGAGGTGGCGATATGGGATTTCCAAAAGATTTTTTATGGGGCGGCGCTACGGCGGCAAACCAGTGTGAAGGCGGTATATTTGAAGGCGGAAGAGGACTGGCAAATGTGGATGTGTGCCCTGCGGGGCCGGATCGGAGCGCCGATGCTTTGCCGGAGCACAGAAATGCACCATGTGGACGGCTCCCAAGGTATCCTGCGGCGGAAGCGGTTGACATGTACCATCACTTCCGGGAGGACATCCGGCTCTTTGGCGAGATGGGATTTAAAACCTACCGGCTGAGTATTTCCTGGACCCGTATTTTCCCGGAGGGAGATGAAACGGAGCCGAACGAAGAGGGGCTGCGGTTTTATGAGGAGATTTTTAAGGAATGCAGAAAATATGGGATCCGGCCCCTGGTGACGATCTGTCATTTTGACTGTCCCATCGGACTGATCCGTAAGGTGGGAGGCTGGAGGAGCCGGGAGATGATCGGGCACTACCTCCGTCTGTGCGAGGTGCTGATGAAACGGTACCGGGATTATGTGACATACTGGCTGACCTTCAATGAAATCAATATGATTCTGCATGCGCCGTTTCTGGGAGCGGGGCTTGTATTTGCAGAGGGAGAAGATGAGGAGCGGTCCAAATACCAGGCTGCGCATCATGAACTGATTGCCAGTGCGCTGGCGACCCGTATGGCTCATGAGATCAACCCGGAAAACAGGGTGGGCTGCATGTTTGCCGCAGGAAGCGCTTATCCTTTTTCCTGCCGGCCGGAGGATGTCTGGGAGGCGCTGCTTACGGACCAGGAAAATTACTTTTTCGTGGATGTGCAGGCCAGAGGCTATTACCCCTCCTATGCAGTAAAAAGGCTTCAAAAAAAAGGAATTTTTCCCCGGATGGAGCCTGGAGATGAAGATATCCTGAAGCGGGATACGGTGGATTTCATTTCTTTTTCCTATTATAACAGCAGGTGCATCGCAGCGCCCGGCAGCGCAACGGAGGAGGCGGAGGGAAGTCTTTTCCGTTCCGTGAAGAATCCGTACCTGAAGTTCAGTGAATGGGGCTGGCCGATAGATCCCATGGGACTGCGGATTACCTTAAACCAGGTTTACGACCGTTATCAGAAACCGTTGTTTGTGGTGGAGAATGGCCTGGGCGCGCAGGATGTGCCGGATGAAAACGGCCGTGTGGAGGATGACTACCGCATTGATTACCTCAGAGAGCATATCCGGGCCATGAAAGCGGCGGTGGTGGAGGACGGTGTGGAGCTTATGGGCTATACCTCCTGGGGGTGCCTCGATCTGGTGAGCGCCTCCTCCGGAGAAATGAAAAAGAGATACGGTTTTATCTATGTGGATAAGCAGGACGACGGAAGCGGGACGTACGCCCGGAGTAAAAAGAAATCCTTTGACTGGTACCGGAAGGTGATAGCTTCCAATGGGGAGCTGCTGTAAAGAAAGGCAGTATTTTGGTTATAAGTAATTTTCGGCAGACTATAACCAACAGCATAATTGTGGTATACTTCATATTGTCAGGAAAACAGGAACGAAAACTTGCATTATAATGACTGGCTTCCGGAAGAAGGCTATACGGATGTCCGCAATTACGGAATTGCTTTCTTTAAAAAGCAGTGCAGGATGAAGGACAGATATAAAAATTTATGACAAAACGGCCTGGGAATAGAAAATAATATGATTCAAACTAGCATAAAGCACAGACCAGGCTGAAAGGAGAATACAATGAAGAAAGAAGTGGCATTGCCGGCTCCCTTATTCCGGGATCCGATTTATGACTGCCCCACAGACCCCACGATTATCTGGAACAGGGAAGAAAAACAGTGGTATCTTTTTTATACGCAGAGAAGGGCCGCGGATACTTCCACAGGAGTTTCCTGGGTACATGGTACGAAAATCGGCATCGCTGTCAGCAAGGACGGCGGAAAATGGCTTTACAGAGGAACCCTGGAAGGCCTGGATATTGAAAAAGGGCACAATACCTTCTGGGCGCCGGAAATCCTGTGGGCGGAAGGCTGTTACCATATGTATATATCTTATATTACCGGTATCCCTACTGATTGGGAATATCCCAGGCAGATGCTACATTATACCTCGGACGATCTGG
>SCPN01001580.1_pt1 | contig 15311 bp, 20 predicted proteins | sample 6106831 | NCBI WGS metagenome assembly SCPN01 (sample SAMN10720447, study PRJNA508395) | human gut metagenome | isolation source: Participant 1, 0 month
TGTGTATCCATCTATGTAGAAACTTTGGAGAGAAAATTACCGCAACCACTCACAAAGCATAGGTCTTGCTGAAGCTGCCCAGCTATATAATCTGACTCTCAAGTTTGAAGCTGTTCACTATATCAGCGGTGACAATGATACAGAGGAAAATGCTTACTCTCAATTGGAAAGACGGTACTTTCCTCCTTGCTATGTAAACGACAAAGAAGAAAGTGGCTATTCCTGAAGGAAGCACAGAAAAGATTGGCAGAAGTGCTATCGGTCGTCGTCCGGCAGTATTGGTTAAACTGGTTGATGCAACAAATAATGTAGTATTAGCAGGTTACATCAAGTTGGAAATCACTGAAAAAGCCGCTACTCCTGATGCAATTGTTATTGACAAGAGCACTCCGCAGTTGCCGTACTTGTGTGGTGAACAAACTGTATCCATCACTTGGAAAGACATGTCCGGTAAGATTCTTGAAGAACTGGGTATGACCAAGGAAGAATTCACAAAGGGTTATACATTTGTAAAAGACGAAACTTATGTAGCAGACGGTAAGGGTGGCTTCATTCAAGTAACAGCTGCTAATAAATTTGCAGCAGACAATACCTTACGGTGTAGTTACTGAAACTCCTGACGGTAACACTAGTACAAATGCTATCCTGAACTGGACTAGCAATAAGACTCAAAGAGACCAACTCATCAAGGATTACAAAGATCGCGCCTTGACACTTTATGGCAAGTACAAACCTGTAGCAGGTGGAACAACTTACGCTATTTACGTAGGTATCAAGATTTCCATAGCAGAATTGCCGACTACTGCAAGTTATGGTAACAAACGTGATGCGTTCTGGTATCCTGCTGAAACAGCTTTGGCTGACAGAGATACTGTACGTACCAATGTTCCTGCTCCGGATGCAGCAAACAATGTAGCAAATTATGTGAAGAATCTTGATGACTACTTCTATCACTACGTAACAGAAGTTGGAAAAGAAGTTGAAAAATCAGGCATCGAATTCATTGTATCAGAAGCTTCCAAGCCGGTTTATGGTGAAATCTGGAACAACAAAGAGAAAAGGTATGGAAATCAAGTACAGCTACTTGTTCTCTGCTAAGAACGATGGTCTGACTATAGGTGGAAAGAAGTTGTTTGTAAGTACAGTTGAAGCTGACAAGAGCAAGAGCAGCACTAAGTTATACTGGGGTGAAAGAGCAACCGCTTCTCTCATCGCAACTCTTGATAAGACAGCCAAGACAATTACTTATGCAAACAACGATGAAGCAAAAGTATTCTTGAACCTTTTCGGTCATAACGAAAACAAGCCTAACCAACAGTTTGCCATCATCGAGGTATCCGCTGTTTATGGTGACTGCGAAATTGAACTGGCTCCCGCTTACAACTTCAACGCTCGCTTCTTGCGTCCGCTGGATATTGAAAGCAACGACAAAGCCAAGTTCTTGGATGCAGAGGCTAACGGTTCTTCCGTATTACTTGGTAACTTGTTCAAGGCCAACGACTGGCGCGACAAACCGGTTATCGTATACAATGATAAAGACAAAGTATATGAAGCTGCTAAAGAAAACAACGTTAACTTGTACGAATACTACGGTATCAGCGCAATAACTTTGGATATTGACAATGCAACTTGTGACGTTAATGTTATCGGTGAACAGAAGCCTATCAACAAGGACGTTATCAAGCTGACAATCCTTGATAAAGTAGGTGGTACTGCAATTTCTAACCCGATTGACATCAAAACTACCAACATCAGCAAGTTGAACTCTGTAGTATTGAACTACAAGAACAATATGGGTAACACTAAAGACTTCACCATCATGGTTCCTGTAAAGGTCACATACACATGGGGTACAGTAAGTGCTAAAGTTGCCATTGCTGTTGATGGTACTATTGCCAACAGATAATTTTGTAAAGAACTCATCGCATCCTAAAATGCGGTAATATAATAAAGGTGCGTCATAATAAGGTGACGCACCTTTTTCTTTAACAATGCATGATTAATAAATATATCGACAATGAAGAATAAACAAATCCTTTTTATGCTTCTTCTCTCAGCAGGCTTTCTACTCGGAGCATGTTCAACAAAAGGACACGAAGAGAGATGAAGACACAGAAAGAGGCAGAAGACGAGTTTGCTACTTTGACTGCTGCAGACTCAAGCGCTGTTCTTACATTATGTACACAGTGTATGGATCTTCTAAAAGCTAAAGAGACTGACAAAGCTCTTGATATGCTTTACTCCATTGATGACGCTGGTATAGCCAAACCCCTAACGATACAGCAACGGGAAGCACTGACCAAACGTTTCCAGCGTTTCCCGGTAATTCGTTATCAATTGGATTACCTCAGCTTCTCTACACAAGGAAACAATGACGTGAAGTACAAAATAGAATTTACGCCACGTTCAGATTCTGACACTCCAGGTAGTAGTATGGGGTTCATGTTCAACCCCATAAAAGCAAATGGGGAATGGGTACTCGCCATCAAAGAGACGGTAGACAGCCTAGTCGCGAAGCTGCTATCCCACTCCACGATGACGCACCTGCCCCAGTAGATGTAATTGTAGAAAAGTAATCAAAAACACAAGAAAGGCCCTCCTTTTTGTAGGAGAGCCTTTCTTTATATCCAAAATCGTTTTGCCAGATTTAGAAAAGATACGCCGCAGACACCTGCCAAGTCTTATTCTTGGCACCGAAAGCCTTACCCGCCTCCTCCCACGTAAATGAGTCGCCCATCGGGAGCTGATAGGTCACGCCAACCTGAAGATGCTTCAGCAGCTTCACACCGGCACCCAAATTAAGTGCCACTTGAGCCTTCTTGCGGTCTACGTAATCCTTCTTCTTGAAGTCGAAGAAGAAATCGGGACCGGCAGCTATATAAATACCCAACAAGCTACCCAAGCCAATGGTATATTTCAGATTTACGGGTACTTCCAGTCCTGTTTGCTTCACCTCGTCCTTGCCGCGCTGAGAGAACAGCAAAGCACCATCAACACCCAAGCCTACAATGGGAATGGTAAACTCAGCCATCGGACCAATAAAGAAACCGGTAGAATTATCCTTGTTTCCCTTATATCCGCCATCCCAATCTATTTTCGTCATATTCACACCACCCTTAACACCCCACTTAAATAGTTGGGCCTGGGCAGGCATAGCCATAAACATACAGCATACAGCTATCACGAAAGCACTAAAAATCTTTTTCATAATCAATTGTGTTTAATATTACGGGACAAATATATGCAAATTCTTCCTAAAGAAACAACGTATGTTAGCATTTGTTCATTTACGAGAACAATGAATCACAAAACGCATTACCTTTGCAACCTGAATCAAAGAAAGATACCACACAGATAAAATAAAAAGCTATGATAAAATCAGAAGGACGCAACCCACAGACATTGCAATCCTTATGGACATCTTTGAACAAGCGAAGCACATCATGCGGAAAGACGGAAATATGCTGCAGTGGAGAGGCAACTACCCTTCAGGGAAATCGTCATAGCAGACATCGAACAAGGAAACAGCTATGTGTGCACCGACGATACCGAAGAAATTATCGGAACCTTCGCCTTTATCCGTGGAAACGACCCACATATACGCATATCTATGAAGGAAAATGGGTGCAAGATACGCTTCCTTACGGCGTCATTCACCGGCTGGCAAGTACAGAACACAGCAAAGGGTGGCCAATGCCTGCCTGCAATGGTGCTACGAACAAATACCAACCTACGTGCAGATACCCACCGGGACAATCATATCCTGCAATACATACTGAAGAAGCACGGATTCAAATATTGCGGCATCATCCTTCTGGCCAATGGAGACGAACGGCTGGCATTCCAAAAAGTAGAAGGATAGACAAGGAAACCACGAATCTTTCATTTAAAGAGTTATCAGCCGACAAGTCGGCTTAGGAGTTAAAGCCAATACTCGTGCGTATGTATTCACAGAAGTATCGACTTTAACTTCTTCAACTCCTGACGGAGCGGAGCGAAGTGATAACTCCTCCAATTCCTTTAAATGAAAGAACCGGGCAAGGAAACTCAAATAATCATAACCCTTCAAACATTATCCGCCATATAATTGTATATATAGCAGGTTTCCACAATGTTGTGGAAAACAAAAACAAGATAACATATGAAGGATTATAAACGTATGACAGTCGGCGAAATCGTAGCCGACAACTTCAACAATGCCGGGATATTTGATAAATATGGCATTGATTTCTGCTGCCATGGTTCCGCACTGCTTCCCGAAGCCAGTAAAACTGCCGGAGCCGATATGGAGAAGGTGATAGAAGAAATAGAGCATCTGGCTCCGACAACCTCCGAAAATATTGATTTCAAGAGTTGGCCTCTGGACTTATTGGTGGACTATATTCTCAAAATCCACCACCGTAATATCCGTACACAAGGTCCTGAGATTGAAGAACTGCTGGATAAAGTATGCCGCGTACACGGTGAAAACATCATCCTCACTCTACAATGTGCAGGCTCTCTTTCATGATTCCCTCTCCGACCTCAATGCCCATCTCGACAAAGAGGAACTGGTACTGTTTCCCTACATCTATGAGATGGTAAAGGCAAAGCTGGAAAATACTCCACTGCCCGAATTCCACTGTGGAAGCATCGAAGCTCCCATATCCGTCATGATGGCAGAACATGACATTGAAGGAGAACGCTATCGCCACATAGAGCATCTGACCAACGGCTATACAGCTCCAGAAGATGCCTGCAACAGTTACCGCCTCGTACTCCAACAGCTTAAAGCATTTGAAGAGGCCTTGCACCAACATCCATCTAGAAAATAATATCGTTTTCCCACGCTCCATCAAAATGGAAGCAAAATTAAAGAGAACAGCCATGACACAAATCAGAATCAAACGGGTATATGAAGACCCGATGCAACAGACGGCTACCGTGTATTGGTGGACCGGCTGTGGCCTCGCGGCATAAAAAAGGAACATCTGAAATACGATGTCTGGGAAAAGGATATTACCCCTTCACCTGAATTAAGAAAATGGTTTCACGAAGACCAAGCGGAACACTGGGAGGGGTTTGCAGCCATGTATCGCAAGGAACTGGAAAATTCGGAAGCCGCCCTTAGGTTCATTGACACCATAAAACACCACCATACCATAACCTTACTATGCTTCCAAAGCACCGATATACAACCATGCACGCATCCTGCAACGGTTTCTGCAGGAGCACTTAGACTAATTACTCACAATCTTTACAGTAAAAGCAAAGATGAACTGTAACTCTGGAAGGCTGTTCAACGAATTGGTGCTACAAGGACACAAACTTCTTTTTCAAGTCGTCCACTCCCATTCCCGTAAAATAATCCTCTATAAAGTCCCAGCGCTGTTCATCCGTCAGCTTATCTGTTCCGAAGAAGAAGAGAACAAGTCAATCTGCTCCTGGAATATCTGCTCGTTGGTATCCAGAATCAGATTGCGATAATCATCGCCAAGCGCAAGTTCCTGCAGAGTTTCGGGGTCATTGAAACGGACAAATACGCAAGGCGTACCGCCACCCTCCACACTGAACGAAGGCAGTCGAGCATAGAAAGCAGATTAAGCAGCATATTCAAGTCCGAAAAGGAGTGCAATAAAACAGCAGGCGGTCTCCTTACTGCCACTATACGTTGGCTGAACAGTTTCTGATAGCGCGACAAAAGCAAATCAAAGCCTTTGGTCACCGTAAAAGAGAGTTCATTGGAATCCTTCTTTTTCACGCTGCTGATATAGCTCACTGCGGCCTTCCTCCGTGCGGCTCTCCAGCAGGGAACCGATAAAGCGTTTGGAGCGCGTCACGTCCATGCCATGCTCGGCAAAGACAGTCCGCAGTTCTTCTTCATCAAAACGTCCTTTCGACTTTATCAATGCCGTTTTCAGCATCATTGTCAGGCTCTTGAACAAGGCATCCATCCGCTCACGGATGACAGTGGCATCTTCCTTTAACAACACCTCATGCTTGCCTACAGATACGGCACGGGCACCTTCCCGCAACGTTCCATTATTCAGCTTCTGTTTGAACTCCTTGTAGCCAAGCTCCGGGAAACGCTCTTCCCAAAGCGCTTCCAGACGTACGACGTAAACCCCGTCCTCCCCTTCTACCTTTGTCAGATAGCTATGGAATTCACGGGCAAAGACATCACCCGTCTTGTCCTGGACATATCCTTCGGTCAACAGATTCTTGGGGCTGATTTCAAGCAGATGCCTTCCATAACGCTGCATCAAATCGTCTTCCAGCCAAAGCAAGGCAGTCTTGATGAGCTGTCCCAACTCTGCTTCATACTCCAGCTTGTTCTTTGTACGCGGCAGTTTCACCACAAACTCGAAATCGGACAAAGACACCATGATTTCAGTTTTCCCCTTTCATGCGGTACACTTCCATGAGCTTTCTCAGAATAAGCACCAGCTGTTCCTGGGCAATGTTCCCTCTGATGCAGACGCTTCATATAATAGAAATCCCGTTCATGGTAGTCGGTAGCGGCAATACCCTGTATCTCCGTATCACGCGCGGCGCCCTATCTCCTGAATATAGTCGACAAACGTACTGGATGGCGCCACATGGTATACACGGTCTATATCACTGATGTCCACTCCATACCAAAGGCTTTCGTAGCCACAATCAGTTTCTTGGTTCCTTCCTTGAACTCCTGCACAATGGCAGCTTTCTGTTCCTTGTCCTTCTTGCCATAATAGGAAGCCACCAGACGCCAGTCTACCGGCTTCACCCACGTCTTAAGACGCATGTCGATGCCACCCGCAAAAGGATAATAGAGCAATGTCTTGTGCCCGTCCAGGAAGTCCTCGACCCGCGCAGCCACCACGCGCTGCTTTGCCTTGTCGTATGTCTCCCCATCCTCCATCTCCATCTGACGGATGTCAAAGCTAATATTCCGGCGCTTCACTGTACCTACATAAAGCACGCAAGGCTCCATCTGCAAGGAACGAATAGTCTCGAATATCATATCATTACCTCCTTTCGGGTTCCAGACAGCCGTAGCAGTCAATGCAAACAACGGGAAATTATAGCCGAGAGTCTGTTTCAAAGCAGTCAGGTAGCGCCCCAAGAACCAGTAGTCCACACGGAACTCCTTGCCCCATGTCGTTACCGTATGCGCCTCATCGACCACCACCAGACCGATGCGGCGCTCGCCTACAAAATGCTTGATGTCGTAAGAGAAGCAATTCCGGCGAGAGATAGAACAAATCAATCTCCCCCTCACGCACCTGCCGGTAAACCTCCATCTTCTGTTCCGGCGATAAATCGGACGAGGCGTATGCCACACGCGTATACCCAGTTCTTGCAGACTTTCCACCTGGTCTACAATCAACGCCTTCAAAGGGGAAACCACAATGGTAAGCAGATTATACTCCTTCCCCAAATAGATGGCAGGAAGCTGGAACAACAAGGATTTTCCGGAGCCGGTAGGGGCAGTCAGCAAGATATTGTCTACCTGCGTTTCACCTTTCCAAGCCTTTTCAACCTCCAGTATAACGTTCTCTATCAGCTGTCCCTGTGAAATGCAAAGCTTTTCCTTTCCCTTGGACAAGTCATCGTAAATCTCAAGATTACGAAACTGTTCGTAGCCGTAAGTCTCCTTTAAAATCGTGTTTATGGTTTCGCGGCAGTTTTCAGGCAGATACCTTCCCTTCAAATCCGGTAACCGGCGTGTCGTTGCTTGTACATTCATTATTATTGTAGTGTGGGGTATTAAAGAAAGAAGTAATTCTTCAACCATAGTTATCGGTTTTGGAATTACTTCTCCCTATGTTTCAAAATATTACCAGACATACCGGTAAGTTTTTTCTTTTAAAGCGTATCAATATTCCTCCTCATTGAAGAAAAAGTCCTCTTTGCTGGGATAATCGGGCCAAATATCTTCTATGCTTTCATAAATCTCGCCCTCATCTTCCATTTCCTGCAGATTCTCAATCACTTCAAGCGGAGCACCCAGAACGCATGGCATAATCTATCAATTCATCCTTAGTTGCCGGCCAAGGAGCATCTTCCAATTTAGATGCTAATTCCAATGTCCAATACATAGTCTCTAGTATTAAAATTGTGAATATTAAGTCCTATTTCTATTTTTCGGCAAAAGTATAACAATTTATTTCACTTGCAACTATTATTCCAAAATATTTCACCTTTTTTGTCGTCTTGATTCATTTTACGGGAAAGGACGAACAAATAATCAGACAAACGGTTCACGTAAGCCAGTAATTCCGAAGAGATTTCCACTTGTTCGGCCAGAGCAAGAATCCGACGCTCTGCGACGACGGCAAATGTAGCAAACGTGGCAGAGTGCCGCACCGCGACTTCCGCCGGGAAGAATAAAGGCTGAAAGAGGAGGCAAAAGAGTATCCAAACGGTCTATCTCCCGTTCCACCATTTCCACCTGCTCCGAGCTGATGATACTGGCTTCTTTCAGCTCCATTTTCTCCCGGTCTGTGCCAGATGAGAGCCTACGGCAAAAAGTCTGTCTTGCACTTGCTGCAGAAAATCTTTATCCTTTCCGTCAAGCAGGTACGTGATGAGAAGACCCAGATTGGAATTTAGCTCATCCACCGTACCGTATGCCTCAAGGCGGATATGCGTTTTAGGTACACGGGTTCCACCTACAAGAGAGGTGGTTCCTTTATCTCCGGTTTTGGTGTATATCTTCATAAGGAATTAATGTTTAGGGGTTAGAGATTAATGTTTAGCAGCCAGTAAGTGGAGCTAAGCACTAATCACTAACCGCTAATCACTATTGAAACGCCTAAAGATAATCAAAAGTTGACAATATAGTCTTGTTTTATCTTTGTTTTATCGAAGAATATGATACCAAGGTCATAAAGGTCGAACGTAATACCCGCCCGCCCGTCCTGCTTCATACGTTTCCAGAGGCAAACATCTGCGGAGTGTAACGGATACCTTCAATTACAAAAACAGACTTTCCCCTGGTACGGGTGGAACAGATGCGGAAGACCTCCTCTACAAAATCGGGATGACGATAATCGTGCAAATAAAGGAAATCAACAGGAACGCCACTCTCCAGAAAGAGCTCGGAAGGTCGGAAGCCGAAGTATAATCTGCCCCCTCCTTCCCCGCTTTCAAATAGAGGGCAGAAGCGGCAAGCGTACCGGCATCTACAATGGTCTCCGGCTGGGTATAGTTTACCAGACGGAACAGAAGGCGTTTTACTTTCTTCGATTCGTACTTCCAACGTTTATCTTTCTCCAGCTCCAGTTGCTTCTGTGCCTTGGCCAGCTCTTCATATTTATAATAAGCCGTACTTTCGTAAATTACATGCGTAATCAGGTTAAAGGCAAAGGAGGAGTACACCGTAGCCGCAACGGTGCCGGAAACGGTACAGCCAGATAAAAGGCCGTTTTAGAGTAAGCAAAATACGATTCATTATTTTAATGCGCTAATGTACCTTCGAAAGTCACCCCTTCACCCGAAGAATAATTCTCCGTAACAGTCAGGGTACCTTGTTATCCTCAAAGCAGAGCGTAAGCCCAAGAGCGCTTATCCAGTTGACATAATGTACTTTCAGTTGCAAAGCATCAGGTGACGCCCACGCATAACTGCCTGCCACCTGGAAAGGGCCTTCTATACCCCTAAAACGCCCCTTTGCAGCAACCGAATACGGAGGATAGCCATCAATTGCCGCTTTCGACCATTGTTTATAGCCAAACGGAAGACTGTATGTCTTTCCGTCTTTCTCCACCACAGTCATCACTACTTCTTGCTGCTTGAATTGCAGTTCGATGGATTGCCATCCGTATTTGTTCTCTCCGAGCAGGATGCGCTTGCCTGCGTATTTCTGTGAAAGGGAGGAAGCAGCCTTTCCTTGCACTAACGGCAGTTGATAAGAACGCTGTTTCTTCTGCAGGCGCTTGTAGTCCTTACCGGGCGCTAATACCTGGTCACCGACCTCCGGCAACAAGCGGTTCCAGACCAGACGACGCTGCCGACGACCGCCTATCAATGTACATTCGGTAATGACCACTACCATATTCTTATCCGGAACAATCAGAATGTATTGTCCCAAAGCCCCGTCAGCACGTACAGCACCCGGATATTCGCAAAGCCACATCTGATAGCCCATCTCCTATCTGTCTGGTCATCATCTGCTCCACCCAGGAAGCCGGAAGCAACTGCTTGCCTTCCCAAACACCGGTTCAGCAGCAACAATCCGAATTTTGCCAACGACTCGCTCTGGATATGCAGTCCCCAGCCACCGGTATTGATGCCTTCGGGGCTTATCTCCCACGCAACGTCCGTGATATGCATCGGGATGAAAAGCTTCTGCTTATGCACCGGAAGAAGTGGAAAACGTGGATCTGGCTTTTGCTGTGTATGCGGAAAATTAAAGGAAAATTAGAAAGCAAAACCCCTTGCATTTACGTATGTTTTATGCTAGGATTGGATTTGATACGAAAAGGCGAAGAACAGGACTCTTGTCATGCAGAGACCGACAGGAAGTATGATGTCACCGACTGAGAGCGTCATTTGGAGGAGCAGACAAAGGGAACACCTGGGAGCTGGATGGTCGAAATCTAGTAGGCCATACCGAGGCATACGTTACATGCAGGAAAGAGAGAGCAGGATGACTGCTCAATGCGGGTGGTACCGCGGGAGATTGAATGGATCGTCCCGTCCCGGAGTATTGTAACTAAATATTCCGGGACGGGACGTTTTGCGTTATACCCGTACCCGGACAACAGATTCAGGAGGAAATGAAACATGGAATTTATGACAGGTGTTAAGACGACAGACCTGCTCGAGCTTGCCAAGCTGCAGAACAAAGAGCTGATCGGTCAGACAGTCAAGGTAAACGGAGCTGTTCATACCATCCGTGATATGGGTGATGTGGCATTCGTGGTACTTCGTAAGAGAGACGGACTTCTGCAGTGCGTATACGAGGAAGGAAAGTCGGATTTGATCTGAAAGATCTGAAAGAGGCTTGTACTGTAGAAGTAGAGGGCATTCTTAATGAAGAGCAGCGTGCTCCAGGTGGAATTGAAGTACGGATCAGAGGTATCAAGATCCTCCACTCCAAGTGCACCCATGCCGCTTCCGATTGCAAAATGGAAGCTGAACACTTCTCTGGATGCGAAGCTCAACATGCGTTCTGTATCTCTGAGAAATATCAAAGAGCGTGCAAAATTCAAGATTCAGGAAGGTATTGTAAGAGGCTTCCGTGATTTCCTGTATCAGGAAGGATTTACTGAGATCCATACTCCAAAGATCGGTGCAAAGAGTGCCGAGGGTGGAGCAAACCTGTTTAAACTGGAGTATTTCCATCGTCCGGCAGTGCTGCAGCAGTCTCCGCAGCTCTACAAACAGATGATGGTAGGAGTATTTGATCGTGTATTCGAGACGGCACCGGTATTCCGTGCAGAGAAGCACAACACCAAGAGACATCTGAATGAGTACACTTCTCTGGACTTTGAGATGGGATACATCGACAGCTTTGAAGATATCATGGCAATGGAGACCGGATTCCTGCAGTATACCATGCAGCTTCTGGAAAAAGAGTATGCAAAGGAGCTGAAGATCCTGAACATCACTCTTCCGAAGGTAGACAAGATCCCGGCTGTTCGTTTTGATAAGGCAAAAGAGCTGGTAGCAGAGAAATACAACCGTAAGATCCGTAACCCGTTCGATCTGGAACCGGAAGAGGAGACCCTGATCGGACAGTATTTCAAAGAAGAGTACGATGCAGATTTTGTATTTGTAACTCATTATCCGTCCAAAAAGCGTCCGTTCTATGCGATGGATGATCCGGAGGATAACCGTTATACTTTAAGCTTTGACCTTCTGTATCATGGTTTGGAGATTACTACCGGTGGTCAGCGTATCCATGATTACAACATGCTGATCGAGAAGATCGCAGCAAAAGGAATGGATCAGGAAGGTCTGGAGCAGTATCTGGATACTTTCCGTTATGGTATGCCGCCTCACGGTGGACTGGGAATCGGTCTGGAACGTCTGACTATGAAGCTGGTCGGCGAGGATAATGTGCGTGAGACCACTTTGTATCCGCGTGACCTGTCCAGACTGGAGCCATAAGCAGATTAATAAAAGAGGAGAAATACGATGGCAAATATTATTTCTGATGAAACAATTGAATATGTCGGTATCCTTGCAAAGCTGGAGCTTTCTCCTGAGGAGAAGGAACAGGCAAAAAAAGATATGGGCAATATGCTGGACTATATCGATATGCTGAATGAACTGGATACAGAGGGCGTGGAACCTATGTCCCATGTATTTCCGGTACACAACGTATTCCGCGAGGATGTAGTTGTAAATGGTGATGAGCATGAAAAGACACTGGCAAATGCACCGGCAAAGAAAGACAATGCATTTAAAGTGCCTAAGACGGTAGAATAGGAGGACACCAATATGAATCTGATGAGTCTGACTGCCGTAGAGCTCGGCAAAAAGATCAAATCCGGTGAAGTGACTGCAGTGGACGCTACCAAAGCGGCACTGGAGCAGATCAAGAAGCTGGATGGAACATACAACTGTTATGTAACTGTAGACGAAGAGGCGGCACTTGCAGAGGCTTCTGAAGTCCAGAAGAAGATCGAAGCAGGAGAACTGACAGGACCGCTGGCAGGTGTTCCGGTTGCGATCAAAGACAATATGTGTACAGAGGGAATGCTGACCACCTGCAGTTCCAGGATTCTGTACAATTTCAAACCGACCTACTCTGCAGAGGCAGTGCTGAACCTGAAAAAAGCAGGTGCAGTTGTGATTGGTAAGACCAACATGGACGAGTTCGCCATGGGAAGTACTACAGAGACCTCTCATTTCGGACCGACCAAGAACCCATGGAATGCAGAACATGTACCGGGCGGTTCTTCAGGCGGAAGCTGTGCGGCAGTTGCTGCTGAAGAGTGCTCCTTTGCACTGGGTTCCGATACCGGCGGATCCATCCGTCAGCCAAGTTCCTTCTGCGGCGTTACCGGTATCAAACCGACTTACGGAACCGTATCCCGTTATGGCCTGATCGCGTATGGTTCTTCTCTGGATCAGATCGGACCGGTTTGTAAAGATGTGACTGACTGTGCAACGGTTCTGGAAGCAATCGCTTCCTATGACCCGAAGGACAGTACTTCCGTTAAGAGAGAGTCCTATGACTTTACATCTGCACTGAAGGATGATGTCAAAGGTCTGAGAATCGGTATTCCGAGAGATTATTTTGGAGAGGGTCTTGATCCGGAAGTGAAAGACAGCATTCTGAAAGCTGCCAAAGTGCTGGAAGAGAAAGGTGCAATCGTGGAAGAATTTAATCTGAGCTTGGTAGAATATGCGATCCCGGCTTACTATATCATCGCTTCCGCAGAGGCCAGCTCCAACCTGGCACGTTTCGACGGTGTGAAATATGGTTATCGGACCGAAGAGTACAATGGTCTTCACAATATGTATAAGAAGACCAGAAGTGAAGGCTTTGGCCCGGAGGTAAAACGTCGTATCATGCTTGGTTCTTTCGTGCTCAGTTCCGGATATTATGACGCTTACTACATCAAAGCACTGAAGACAAAAGCACTGATCAAGAAAGCATTTGACCGTGCATTTGAAAAATACGATGTCATTCTTGGACCGGCAGCTCCGACCACTGCGCCGAAGCTTGGCGAGTCCTTGAGTGATCCGCTTCAGATGTATCTGGGCGATATTTATACCATTTCCGTCAACCTGGCAGGACTGCCTGGTATCTCTGTACCGTGTGGTGTGGACAGCAAGGGACTGCCGATCGGTATGCAGCTGATCGGTGACTGCTTCAAAGAGAACAACATCATCCGTGCTGCTTATGCTTATGAGCAGACCAGAACCTATGAGCGTTGTGAAGCAGCAAAAGCGCAGGATTAAGGAGGAGAATCGAAGATGAGCAAACAGTATGAGACCGTCATAGGTCTGGAGGTTCACGTAGAACTTGCAACTAAGACCAAGATCTTCTGCTCCTGCAGTACAGAATTTGGAGGAGCACCCAACACCCATACCTGCCCGGTGTGTACCGGTATGCCTGGTTCTCTGCCAGTGCTGAATAAGCAGGTCGTTGAGTATGCAGCTGCCGTAGGACTTGCTACGAACTGTACCATTACTCAGAATTGTAAATTTGACCGTAAAAACTATTTTTACCCGGATAACCCACAGAACTATCAGATCTCTCAGTTGTACTATCCGATCTGCCGCAATGGATATGTGGAGATCGAGACTCCGGCAGGTCCGAAGAAGATCGGTATCCATGAGATCCATATGGAGGAGGATGCTGTAAGCTGGTTCATGACGAGTGGGAGGACTGCTCTTTAGTAGACTATAACCGTTCCGGTGTACCGCTGATCGAGATCGTATCCGAGCCAGATATGAGAAATGCAGATGAGGTTATCGCTTATCTTGAGAAACTGCGTCTGATCATTCAGTATCTTGGAGCATCTGACTGTAAGCTGCAGGAAGGTTCCATGCGTGCGGACGTCAACCTGTCTGTTCGTGAAATGGGAGCAGAGAAGTTCGGTACCCGTACCGAGATGAAGAACCTCAACTCTTTCAAGGCAATTGCACATGCTATCGAAGGTGAGCGTGAGCGTCAGATCGAGCTGCTGGAGATGGGCCGTCCGGTTATCCAGGAGACCAGAAGATGGGACGACAATAAAGAGTCTTCCCATGCAATGCGTTCCAAAGAGGATGCACAGGACTACCGTTATTTCCCGGAACCAGACCTGGTGCCGATCATTATCAGTGACGAGTGGCTTGCAGCCATCAAAGCACGTCAGCCGGAGCTGCGTACGGAGAAACTGATCCGTTATAAGAAAGATTTTGATATTCCGGATTATGATGCACAGATCATCACCTCCGCTAAGAAACTGGCTGATATTTTCGAGGCTACCACGGCAATCTGCAAGAAGCCGAAGAAGGTATCCAACTGGCTGATGGTAGAGACCATGCGACTGATGAAAGAGCACGAGATGGAAGCTGATGACCTGAAATTCTCACCGGAAAATCTGGCAAAACTGATCGAGCTTGCAGATGCAGGAACCATCAACAGCTCTGTGGCAAAAGAAGTATTTGAGAAGATCTTCCTGGAAGACATTGATCCTGATAAGTACGTGGAAGAGCACGGACTGAAGACGGTCAACGATGAAGGCGCACTGCGCAGCACCATCGAGAAGTTATTGCTGACAATCCACAGTCTGTAGAGGGACTATCATAACGGAAAGAAAAAGCAATCGGATTCCTGGTTGGCCAGACCATGAAAGCCATGAAAGGAAAAGCAAATCCAGGAATGGTAAATCAGATTCTGA
>SCPN01000133.1_pt1 | contig 15202 bp, 20 predicted proteins | sample 6106831 | NCBI WGS metagenome assembly SCPN01 (sample SAMN10720447, study PRJNA508395) | human gut metagenome | isolation source: Participant 1, 0 month
TGCTCGGGGTTATTTCCTCGTCCTCATGGTAGGATTGCACATAATGCTTATAGGTTCTTCCGTCCGTCTTGCCCCACAGCTCCTTTGTGGCTTGCATTTCCTCCTTGACCGTCTCCGGCTCACAATGCAGACCGCTGACAAGCTTCTCCTCTGTCTTTTCTTTTTTCGTCACATAATCTATTGCGTGCCCTATGCCCGCCTTTGAAGATACCGCCTTAATGACTGCCATACTTTGTTCAGCTCCTCTCCATGCTTCCGCACTTCCGCTTCACTCGGCAACATTCCCCCTCATTACACCTCTTTGCTATTTGGTTGAGGTTGTTCCCTATCCGTTTCAGTTGGATAAGTTCTTTGATACCGTCCGTATTCACGATCTGCTTCTCCAGCACACAGGAAAGGATATACTCCTGCTGGTTCTTTCCACTCTCTGAAATCTTCTCCTGCAACTGCTGGTATTCTTCTTCACTTACTCGGAATGATAACTGCTTTGGTCTTGTCTTGTTCATGCCCTTACCACTCCATATCCATGACATCAAGTAAGTCAAAGAAACGCTCCAGCGTCTTATTTTCCTTTTCTGCCGGGTTCTGTTTTACATATTTATCAATTACTTTCATCAGCTCCTGCACCTCGTATCTGTACTCAAACTGAATTTTATCCATTTCTTTTTTCATGCCTTTGACCTCTCTTTCTTCGGTGCTACCACCGTCAAATTATGAGCCTTTCGGCTCTCTAAAAAGGGGGATTGAAGGGGGGCTTGCCACCCTCACAAGTTCTAAAGTGGTAACACTTTAGGGAACTTGCAATATATCCGCTACACATATTATAGCATGATAGACACCCTATATCAAGCGGATATATTCGTGCGTATATTCTGCCAAGAATATAGTGGAGCTTACTTCCTCTTGGGCGACTTTGGAAGTGTAGGTGGAAGAAAGTCAAGGGCTTGTTTTTTATCTGCAGTATGAGCTTCGGCTTGCCGATCAGCGAGTACAGCAGATAAAAAATGGTCGCAGACCACCCTTTACTTTCTTCCGCCGGAACGGACAATGAAGCACAGGGGGAAGTAACGGAACGGACGGACAGCCGTTTTCCCCTCCGGCATTATAGCCAACAAAAAAGAGTATCAAGGGTAAACGCTGCGGTCTATGACCGCCCTTGACACTCTTTTCCTTATGGCTTTGATAATAAACAAGGGGAAATGGCTTCTTGTGGCATTTCTGCCACTATGGTATAATGAGCGACGCTACCACCCCTATACAGGTACAGAAAGGGGGTGTGCCACCATGAGTATATTTTCGTCTTTCTTACTCTCTGTCTTGGCAAGTGTAGTCGCCTACTACATCTGCAAATGGCTGGACGGAGATAAATAGGCGGTAGCCAGCCTAAGGAATAAGCCACCTTGCCACAACGGAATAGAAAAGCCCCGGAGTTGCGACCTCCGGGGCTTTTTGCGTGCCACAATGAGCACTTTCGTCTTTCTTGCCTACTGGCATTATAGCATATGCCTTTCGGCATTTCAAGTATGCCCTACTTCCACCACTTGTAAACGGTGGGCTTGCTCAATCCTGTCTCTCGAATGCAGTCCGCTTTCTTTCCTGCTGGGTGGCTCTCCTGCCATTCTCTGACTGTCTGCTCCGCTGTTCCACTCCCTTTTGGTCTACCCTCTTTTACTTCTTCTCCTAACTGCTTTTTTAAAGCTTTCATAGTATTCATAACCTTTACATGGTCTTTTTGCTTTCTGTAATTCCGCTTATTTGCTGGTATCGTAACCTTTGTGTTGTCCTCTATCCATTCCCGGCTTGCTATCGTTGACAGCCTTTTTCTGTCCCCTTTCAATGCCCGGAGAGCGTCTTTCACATCTGCCCGGCTGAAATGGTTGTCCTCGTCCTCGGTAAGGCTCTCTAAATGGTCCAGGAACGCATAGGCGTCTCTCCGTATCTTCTGCTCGGATATGCCACACTTCAAGCCATAAGAGCACAACGCCATAATAGAAAAGTAACGCCCTCCGGCTTTCACTTCCTCGGTTATTTTCCGTTTCCACCATTCATATAAAGCTTCATTACATACCCACGTACCGCCCTGCTTCTTACTTTTCTGCTTCGGCTCTCCCTGCACGATCCGCTTCTCATACCATTCCGGGTACAGCTCCTTTGCTTCTTCCAGCGTAACGGTACTTTTTCTTCTCGGCTTCTCGTACAACGGAGCAAGGTCTACCTTACAGCTCGGTATGCTGGCTTTTATGTCCTCCAGCGTGTAACGGTTCTCTGACAGCTTATAGGCTTTTACTGGGAAATCTGCACCCAGCTTCGACTGACTCCCCACACACCGGAAACCTTGATAAATTCCGGTTATATCCGGGCTGTCCGGACGGATAGAGCTGGTATCATTCCATAGCCGCCGGATAAAGGCTTCTTTCAGCTCCGCAAGCACTTCTTCCCGGTTTCGATACAACTGAACCGGCTCCTGCAAGAAATAGTAAAGATGTACCCCCTTGCCGGAGCTGACAAGATAAGTCGGACGAAGCTGCACACCATTCCCAAACTGCTTCAACAGGTTCTTTAACTGCTGTTTGCCTACATAATCCACGTCCACCACCACCGCAAACAGCTCATGAGCGTTCTCTTTCGTGTGTGACTTTCCGTAAAAACTAATAGGCGGTATCAGCCCAAACCTATCTCCTATGACCTTATCCAGCATTTTCAGACTATCATCAATTACCCACTGCCGGGTTCTTCCTTTGCCAGACGGTCTAATCTGTGTCGCTATAATATTACCTTTTCCGTCCTCCGGCTCTTGCTGGAGACTGCCAGCCGGAAACAACTCCCGATAGAAATCATGAGGACTTACTTCCGGGTATCCCCTCTCCAACATAAGGGCTTCTTTCTCCCGATAAGCAGACTTCCACTCATACCCTCTTTTATCTCTCCTTTTGGTGTATTTTGCCATAGTCTTTTGCACCTCACTCCCTCGCGCCTTGACCGCTAATCTTATCAATGAGTTTTTTTTACCTTTTTCCGTCAAGTATAAGGGAGTGCCTTTTGAGTGTCAATATCTACACCTCACTCCCTCTCGCCTTGACCGCTAATCTTATCAATGAGTTTTTTTTACCTTTTTCTCTCAAGTATAAGGGAGTGCCTTTTTGATGTCAATATCTACACCTCACTCCCTCTCGCCTTGACCGCTAATCTTATCAATACATTTTTGCACCTTTTTCTTCGTACCGACAAACTGCAATTTATCTTAGAAATTACAGCGATGTTATTTTGATAAACTTTCAAGAATTGAAATATCATGCTTATCTTTATCTCTTAATTCATAACCTGAATGGAAAACTTTTTGGCCTTTTAAAGATATACAAGGAATTGTTTTGCCTTCAAAAAAAACACTACCAAAGTAATCTTTTTCAAACTCATACCATCCACCCTCTAAATCAGCTTGTTTTGAAGTTCCGTCCTCATTTAAAACGAACGGGTGAATGTCTAAGTAACCAAGTTCATCACTATATAACTCTATTCTAACCGGTTTCCAGTCTGTATCAATTTTATAGCCCAGATTCAAAAGCACATTTAACAATTTTTCCGTATGTTGAGCATCAAAATTTATATCTATATCTCTATGAATTCTTGTTTGTTTACCAGCTAAAATATCTACACCCCATCCGCCATCCAACCAGTATGTAATTCCAGTATTTTCGAATAATTCTATTACTTTCATTAAATCTTCTTTTGTTGTTATTTCTTTTCTACCCATACAAAGTCTCCTTTACAACTTCTATATAATTGTTTAGTTAAGTCAATATCAATATCTAATTGCCAAGGCTCAAAATCAAAAATCATGGTCATCACACTCCTTTTTAAAATTCTAATTTATCGATTTCTTTTTACTTACTAATCATACCATACAACAGCATAAGAAACACTAAAATATTGCAGACCATACCGCCCCAAAACAGGTACAACTTCAAGCCCTCATATCTAAAAAAACTGTTCTTACTTTCCTCAAGCTCCCGGATCTTCTGCTTCATCACGCTCGTAAGTGTATCAGACTGCTTCTCAAGAAGCTTTGTAGCCCTCTGTATAGCCTCTATATTCGCCTGTAACGCCTTTCTAACCTCTTGGACGGTGTTTTCCTTAACCTCATCTTTCAGGCTCCCAATCTCGCCCGATATAGCGTCTTGAAGCAATTCGTTGCTGTTCTTCAGCAGCTCTACGCTCTGCTTCAGCTCGCTGATGAGCTTCCTGTTCTGCTCTGCGTCTCTCTGCCTGTTCTGCTCTGCCCTCACTTGTTCTTGATTTGACTGCTTCATCAATTCCTCGCAGTTCTCGCTCGACATCGCCAACGCTTCTTTGAGCAGACTGTTTTCCAGCTCTGTCCGGCTCTGTCGGTTTAACTCTTGAAGCTGCTCTCTTGGACTGCTCTGCTTCTGCTGTTCGTGCATTTCTCTCAAACTCATGCTCCATACTCTCCTTTCCAAAATCCATATTGTAGTATTTTTCCAGCTTGTTATCCCTGATTTTACAAGCCTTTTCTCCTGCCTGTTCCCTGGCTAAGTCGGTATATGTGATGTACTTGTGGCTGTCCTGCCAGTCCACCCCGTACCCTCTTTCATTCATCAGCCGGATAAAGGTTTCCCGGCTGGTCGCTGTTTCCTTACAATCCAGCACCGCAAGGGCAATATCCTGCACATAGCTTTTGACCTTTCCCTGCTCTGCCTGTTTCAAAAGCTGGTAGGTGTCTTTGCTCCATGCCACCGTTTCTTCCCGGACTTCTCCAGCAAATGTCTTTCCTTTCTCCGGCACATGCAAGCCCTGTTCCCAGCTCTGCTCGTTGCACCGTTCCTTTAAGTCTTTAAGGTCGTGCTTACTCCATTGAGCTTATGACTGTTCTCATAATTTACGGAATTGACAATAAAGTGCGTGTGTATATGCCCCTTGTCTATATGCGTGGCTATCAGAACTTCATGCCCTTTCCATGCCTTTGTATGCTCTGCCAGCTCGACAGCGTTCTTGTGAGCCAACAGGTAACTTCGGTATTACCTTCGTTCAGTTACGTATTGTTGGTACATCAGGTTGGAGTTGTGCATCATTATCTTGGACGGTTTTGGGAAATTCCTCTCCTTTCGGATAAACAAGATTAATGAGTCGTGCGTCTGCCAGATACTTAATATAATTCATCACCGTGGCACAGGATGTCTGTATGTCGCTAATGGTGGCTGACATTCAGACCTTCGGCCCATCGACAGCGAGCAAATATAGTAATTTTTATCTTTGAAAGATATTTCAGTTCAATTTGTTTGAGGAGCAGGATATCTACTTCCACCATCATGTTCATCGTCTTCAGCAGATTCTCGAGAAATTACGCTTCTCGAGGAAGAACGGGTAGAATCCATGATGCAGGTAATCTTGAAAATAATCCAGCGGACGAACCTTGGAAAGTACTCCTTTGGCTATCTGCTCGTGAGTGCTGAGAATCTCTTCGAGACTGTAAGCCCGGAATTTCATGCCTGTCTGCAAGTTCAGGTATTCGCGGAAGAGAATCCGCGCAAATTATAGCTCTTTGCGATATCACGCAGTTCGAGGTTTTCTTCTTTCAGTCGCATCACTGACGAACCGGTAAAGACAATCTTCAGATTGGGAAAACGGTCGTAACATACGCAGTTCTTGCTCCATTCCGGGTGTTTGAACACCTGGTCGATCAACAATACTTTTCCACCGCGTTTCTGGAACTCGTTGGCAAAATCTACGATACTATGTCCCGAGAAGTAGAAGTTGTTCATGTTGATGAACAGGCATGAACGGTCGGTTCCGAATTTCTCTTTGGCGTATTGGAGCAGGAAAGTGGTTTTTCCTACGCCACGTGTCCCTTTGATACCAACAAGCGGTCGCTCCAGTCAATCTCGTCCATAAGGTCGCGGCGAACGGGGCATTAGTGTGCTCAACTAGGTAGGCGTGTGTGCGATAGAATGATTCCATTTCTGTTCTTTGTTTTCGGGTGGCAAATATAGTGCTTTTTAGGATTTGCAAAGTAGAGATGGCAAAATTGTGCTTTTAATTCCAACTTTCTGTTTATAGTGGACTTTCCTGACTATTTCCTGTATATATTTGCAGAATAATGTTTTGAATTCGTTTGTGATGGATAAAAGACTCTTTATATATTCAATCCGGAGCATGATTTGGCACTTGCCAGCGGTGAAACGAATTATATGGCTCCGGCTTCCGCCAGGCGTATGGCTTCCGAGTTGTCTTTGCTTCCGATGTGGTATGCGGAGGAGGGAGTGCGGTATTGGCTCCTTCCGCTTATAATCTGGATTATTTGAGGCAAATGCAGGAATTGCTGGATATTCCGGTTCATCTGGTGACAGACCCGGAACTGGCTTCTGAACCGGATTGGGATATTCACCCTTGGGTGGGACGCAGCTTTGCGGAAGCGGCTTTCAGTGCTGGGCGTGGATGAAGCCCTACTTCCTTCCATGGAACAATTAAACGGTTTACGGGAATATTCCCATCGTTCCAAAGCCGTTTCATTGCTTCCGGAATTGCGGTTGAATGAACATTTCTGTGGAGAATCTTATTACTTGAAACACCGGAAGAATGGAGAACTTTTGTGGAAGAGCGGGAAGGCTGCTTGTTGAAAGCTCCACTTTCGGGAAGTGGCAAGGGATTGAACTGGTGTAAAGGCACATTGACTCCTTTTATTTCCGGTTGGTGTATGCGTGTGGCTGCTTCGCAGGGCGGAGTCATTGCGGACCTATATATAATAAGGTGGAAGATTTTGCCATGGAGTTTTATTCCGATGGTGCAGGTGGAATGACGTTTGCGGGATATTCTCTCTCATACCGGAAAGAGTGGGATGTATGAAGGAAACCGTTTACTTTCTAATGAGGCAATCCGAAAACAACTTTCGCAATATGTCCCTTTAGAGGCTTTGACAGATTTGGAGAACTGTCTGAAATACAAACTTTCTGCATTGGTAGGAACCGTTTATAAAGGTTATCTTGGAGTTGATATGATGATTTGCCGGTTTTCGGAGAATAAAAACTGTATTCCGAATTCATCCTTGTGGAAATTAATCTGCGCATGAATATGGGAGTGATGACACGTCTCCTGTACGACCGTTATGTATATACTGATTCTACAGGACGTTTCGGGATTGATTATCACCCTTCGGAAGGTGAAGCCTTGAAGGAACATGAGCGACTGTCTGCAACTTATCCGTTGGAAATCAGGGAAGGGAAAGTGCGTTCCGGTTATTTACCTTTAGTGCCTGTTCATAAGAGAAGTTGCTATCGGGCGTGGATATTAGTTACTTCTGATAACTTATAATTCCATCTATTCACACCAGCCAGCGGCTGATATTACGTTTTTCCGCACTGAACTCTACACCGAGTTTTATCACTTCACGTCCGTCTGCCTGATATGGTATCAGGTAACCTTTATCGTCAATCTGTTTCAATGCCGCTTCTGCCGTATCATGCAGTTTGAACTCGAAGACGTAGATGTATTTAGGAGTTTTCACTACGGCATCCGCACGACCACGGGCGCTACGTACTTCTGCGTCTGTGAACTGTCCCATAAGTTTGAAAACAATATAGAAACCACTTGGTAGTGGCGTTCAGTCTGCTCGTTCAGTTCGTAATTGAAATCGGCAAAGCTTGCAGGCGGGTGAGGAAAGAATCGTAGTCTCCATTCTCCAGTTCATTGACGAACTTGCCGATGTAAAAGCCTTGATCGTTATTTTCACTCCAATTACTGATTCGCATAAGTATAACATGAACTTTTGATTCATAAGTTCCACCAGTTTCACCTTATAACTGAAACATCGATGAATAAGGAGATAGCGGGTGAAAGCGTAGGGAAAAACCAGGTGAAGTCTTCCATTATCGCTTTCACCTTTTGAATTTATTTATACCGATTGCTGGACATATAGAGCCACCGTGCTGAATATATAGATTCAATACGGTGAGTATATAGATGCAATCTGTTGAATCTATAGATGTACCAATTCAAGTATTAATAGATGAGAACTAAGGCGTTAATGCCTGACAGCTAGGCTGTTAATGTCTGACAGTTCATCTATTAATACCTGACAATGGATTGCTATAAGCACATTTTCATTAGCTATAATGATATCCGGATTAGCTATAATGATATTGGTTTTAGCTCAAGGGATATTTTGAAAGAGACAAGGTGAAACCGCTAATGTTCTGTTTCACCTGAGTTTACCCCTCGCTTTCACCCGCTATCTCCTTATTCATCGGCATTTCAAGAATCAGGTGAAATCGATGAATAGCAATAATCTTATAGTGGCATTTATGATACTTTATTTATTAAGAAAGAGGTAAGTTACGCAGTATTCCGCTATCGAATGATTCAGAACTGCACAGTTTAGCTCATTTTCGTACAGTTATGAATCAAACGTATGGCTGCATCAAGGTTATTTCTCCTTTGTGTTACAAATTGAACTTGAATAGTTATTCTTCTTTGATTTTATATACGTCTTTACTTGATACTTCTAGTTTCCTTCTTGTATCGCTACGCTTTCATTTCCGTAACGGTCTACGGCCGTAACAGCGAAATGCTTTTAGCATTCCAAGGCAGGATGGGGCATAGATATAACTTGTCTCCCGAATACTTTGCGCGACAATGTTTTCCGGTCGATTTGTGACTACCGGATATTCGTTCGATGCGTAAATGACATACATCGGATTGTTACGTGAGTCATTGTCAGTGGCGGCTTGCCACTTTAGTTCCGTATATCCATGGTCGATATTAGTTACTTTCAGCTCGGACGGAGCCGTAGGCGGAACATTATCCAGCCAAGGCATCGGTGGCTGTAAAGCCGGGTATGCGTAGAAGTTTTCGGCCAATTCATCGTAGATACCTTGTGTGTTCTCCATGAGGTATTTTACCCGGTAATGTGCTTCACCCGCCATTTTATGATTACGAATGAAGTTCATTTGGCGATCTATCTCATCACGCGTCCATTTTCCTTCGTCGGGATGAAGGAAATAGATGCCGAGTCCCGGAATTACTTGCCGTCCGTTACTCTGTTCCTGCCAGTCGAGAGCAAAAGGATAGAAACTGTTTCCCTGAAAATACATCATTGGATATATCTGATCCATGATACCTTCGCCAAACCATCCTTGCGGGTCTTGATAAACGGTAAAGAAAGCATTCCATCCGCGGGAAGGATAACGCGAAGTATCCCGGTACTTTCCTACCGGACTGGCACTGAGCTTTACCCACGGCTTCATCGCTTTTACACCTTTATGTATATAGCGCACGATTTCCGAAATATTATCCCGCCGCCACTGCTCCAGTGTACGCCCTTTGCCATATCGGCGGAAATCATACTTGTCGGGAAAGAGGAGCATTCTCGGGATAACGCAGGTAATCGAAATGCACCCCGTCTATATCATAACGGCTTACGACTTCCCGCACCAGTTTCATCAGATACTCTTTAGTTACCGGATGTTCCGGATTCAGGTAATATTCATTCTTGTAAGGTACACAAATATCTTTCATCCGTTTGGTGACGGACTGGCTGCCGAGAGAAGCAACGTGTTTTCTGTTTCCCAGCGGGATAGTCACCATCCAGGCATGACCTCCATACCCGCTTATGACACTCTTCAATGGCAAAGGCAAGCGGGTCATATCCGGATTTCCACCGGATTTTCCTGTCAGGATAGAGTTGAAAGGTTCGATAGACGAGGGATATAATACATCCCCGCGTGTACGTGTCTGAAACAGGACGGTATTGAAGTTGGCTGCTTTCAACTTATCGAGAATATCCACTAGTTCTTCCTTTTGCTTGCGGATACTTTGAGGACTTAAAGCACGTGTGCGAGGCCAGTCAAGACCATACAAAGCTGTGAGCCAGGCGGCACGAACTTCATGTTTAGGCTGCGCAGCCACGAATAAGAAAGGAAACAAAAGTGAAAGAATGAAAATATATCGACGCATATTCTTTATTTTTGTTTTAAATCCCTGCAAAGTTAGTAAAAGTGTCGGTAATGTTGGGCTGTTTCGTGAGATTATGTTACATTTGCCAAGCTAAAAACGACACACTATGATAACATTTACTCTATGCCTGCTGGCGCTGATAGTAGGCTATTTTACGTATGGACGCCTGATGGGGCGCGTCTTTGGTCCCGACGACCGTAAAACACCGGCACTTACCAAGGCTGATGGAGTGGACTATATCCCTTTGCCAACCTGGAAGATATTCATGATTCAATTTCTTAATATCGCAAGATTAGGTCCGATATTCAGGGCGATAATGGGGCTAAATTCGGAACTTCCTCTTATCTGTGGATTGTATTGGGAAGTATTTTGCAGGTGCGGTGCACGATTATTTTGCCGGAATGCTTTCCTTGCGAAATGGCGGGGAAAGTTTGCCGGAGATTATCGGTCGTTATTTGGGGCTTACGACGAAGCAGGTCATGAGAGGATTTACCGTTATCCTGATGATTTTAGTAGGTTCTGTTTTGTTGCCGGTCCTGCGGGGCTGTTGGCAAAGTTGACGCCGGAAGCTTGGATGCGACGTTTTGGATAGTTGTTGTGTTTGCCTACTATATTCTGGCTACTTTGTTGCCCGTTGATAAAATCATCGGTAAAATTTATCCGTTGTTTGCAGTAGCCCTCCTATTTATGGCAGTAGGAATCTTAGTGATGCTTTATGTCAACCATCCCGCTTTGCCGGAATTGTGGGACGGATTGCAGAATACAAATCCGGAAGCGAGTGAGCTTCCTATTTTTCCGATTATGTTCGTGAGCATTGCTTGCGGTGCGATTTCCGTTTTCATGCTACGCAGAGTCCTTTAATGGCACGTTGCATGACTTCGAGCATCATGGACGCCCGGTGTTCTACGGTGCAATGATTACCGAAGGCATCGTTGCTCTTATTTGGGCTGCCGCTGCTACTTACTTCTTCCATGAGAACGGAATGGAAGAAAGCAATGCTTCCGTTATTGTGGATGCCATTACAAAGAATGGTTGGGAGCAATCGGTGGGTGCTTGCAATTTTGGGAGTGATTGCCGCTCCGATTACCTCGGGAGATACGGCTTTCCGTTCCGCCCGTCTGATTGTGGCGGACTTTCTGGGCATGGAACAAAAGTATACGCCGTCGTTTATACATCTGCATTCCGATGTTCGTGGTGGCTATCGGTTTGCTTTTATACAGTTTGCGTGATGCGAACGGATTTAATATGATATGGCGTTATTTCGCTTGGGCTAACCAGACTCTGGCTGTGTTTACCTTGTGGGCTATAACAGTCTTTTGGCGGTATCCAAGAAACCTTATATCATAACTTTGATACCGGCACTGTTTATGACAAGCGTATGTTCAACTTATATATGTATTGCTCCCGAAGGATTGGGACTTTCGCATGCAGTCTCCTACGGCATCGGCATAGCGTGTGTAGTGATTGCGGCAGCTTGGTTCTATGTTTGGCTGGGCAAGCAGAAAACAAGAAAATTATCAGAATGAAGAAAATAAAGAAATCGACGGGAGTTGCGTTAGCATTCCTTATTTATGTATCAGTAACGGCGGCTTATTTGTTGCCACGTAACACAGAAGTTAGTCTGACAGAGAAAGTTCTGACAGTGGGCGTCTCTTATGTCATTGTCTTTCTTCTTTGGTTAGTGCTCCGTAAAAGGAACAAATGCGCGAACGCCGCAAAAGACGAACAATCTATTCACTTAAAAAGTAAGTTTATGAAGAAATTAGCTTTAGCTCTTTGCTTATTGGCAGTCTCTTTCACTGCACAGGCACAATTTGAGAAAGGAACTACGATTATTAATCCTTCATTGTCAGGATTGGACTTTTCGTATAGTAAAATGATAAAGCAAAATTTGGTCTTGGCGCACAGGTCGGTACGTTCTTTGCCGAAGGCATTGCCTTGATGGTAAACGCCGGAGCCGACTGGTCGAAACCGGTAGACGAATACATGCTGGGTACAGGAGCGCTTCTACTTTAATAAAACCGGTATTTATCTGGGTGGCGGACTTGACTGGAACCGTTTCCGTTGGAGCGGTGGAAAACATCAGACGGATTGGGGACTGGGCATTGAAGCAGGATATGCTTATTTCCTTTCACGTACAGTAACCATCGAACCTGCCGTTTATTATAAGTGGCGTTTCAATGACGGTGATATGTCACGTTTCGGCGTTAAGATAGGATTTGATTCTATTTGTAAGAAAGGAAAATATAATATACAAATTAAGCCCTTGCGAAAATATAACTTTCGTAAGGGCTTAATTTGTTATAGCTAGTTCCTATATACTCTACAATATTACGCAGACTATCTCAGTTTTCTTTTAAGAACTGTCCCGTATAGCTTGCTCCGCAAGCGGCTACCTCTTCCGGAGTACCTACCGCTACTATATTTCCCCTTTATCTCCGCCTTCGGGTCCGAGGTCAATCACATAATCAGCGCATTTGATAACGTCCATGTTATGCTCGATGATAACGATGCTATGTCCCCGACGGATAAGTGCGTCGAAAGCATCCAACAATTTACGAATATCATGGAAGTGCAACCCGTAGTCGGTTCGTCAAAGATAAACATGGTCGGGTCTGCTTTCTCCTGGCTCAGATAGAATGCCAGTTTCACACGCTGGTTTTCACCACCGGAAAGGGTGGAAGAGGATTGTCCCAGTTTGATGTATCCTAATCCTACGTCCTGTAAGGGAAGTAACTTCTCCACAATTTTCTTCTGTCCATGCTCATTGAAAAATTCAACAGCTTGGTTCACGGTCATTTCCAATACATCATAGATGCTTTTATCGTGGAATTTCACTTCCAGTGTGTCGGATTTGAAACGTTTTCCGTGGCAGGATTCACATTCGAGCACCAAGTCGGCCATGAATTGCATTTCTACAGTAATGGTTCCGTCACCCTTACACTCTTCGCAACGCCCGCCTTCGCTGTTGAAACTGAAGAATCCGGCTGTGTAACCCATTTGTTTGGCTAAAGGCTGCTCAGACCACAGTTTACGGATTTCGTCATATGCTTTGATGTAAGTTACCGGATTGGAACGTGATGATTTGCCAATCGGGTTTTGGTCTACAAATTCTACATTCCGTAGGTCGCGCAAGCTGCCGCCAATAGAAGAGAACTCTCCCGGTCGCTCACTACATTCGTCCAATTCGCGTTTCAGTGCCCGGAAGAAAATATCCCTTACTAACGTACTTTTTCCGGAACCGGAAACTCCGGTAACGACTGTCATTACATTGAGTGGAAACGGGCGTCCACCCCTTTCAGATTATTCTCGCGTGCACCTTTCAATTCTATATTGTTATTCCACGGCCGGCGGTGTTCGGGAACGGAATTTCTTCTTCTCCCAGAAGATAACGCACTGTGTAACTGTTGCTTCCTTTTGAAGGTCTTTCATGTAGCCCTGATAAACGACCTCTCCGCCTAAGCGTCCGGCATTGGGGCCTATGTCGATGATGTAATCTGCGGCGCGGATAATTTCTTCGTCATGTTCTACGACTACTACCGTGTTGCCTAACTGTTGTAGTTGGCGTAATACATAAATCAACCGGTCTGTATCACGGCTGTGAAGCCCGATACTTGGTTCGTCAAGAATATAAAGACTACCTACAAGACTGCTACCCAGTGATGTTGCCAGATTGATACGCTGGCTTTCTCCACCGGACAGGAATTACTGAGACGGTTCAAGGTCAAGTAACCCAAACCTACGTCAATAAGGAAACGGATACGGCTGTTAATTTCAATCAGGATACGGCGGGCTACATCGCTGTCGTGCTCGTTGAGTTCCAGACCGTCAAAGAATTGCTTTAATTCCGTAATAGGTAAATCTACCAGTTCGGAGATATTCTTACCGCCTACCCGTACATATCCGGCTTCCGGTTTCAGACGTGTGCCGTGACATTTCGGACAAAGCGTCTTTCCCCGGTAACGTGCAAGCATCACACGATATTGTATCTTGTATTGGTTCTCTTCCAGCATCTTGAAAAATCGTTGATACCGTGGAAGTATTGGTTGCCTTCCCAAAGTAGCCGACGTTGTGCATCCGTCAATTCATAATAAGGTGTGAATATCGGAAATCGAACTTGTCCGCATTGTGGATCAACTCATCTTTCCACTCTCCCATCTTTCACCACGCCAGCATACAATAGCCCTTCATAAACCGATAAAGAACGGTTCGGCACAACCAGATGTTCGTCGATACCGATCACCTTACCGAAACCTTCGCAGGTAGGACAAGCGCCGATAGGGGAGTTGAACGAGAACATCTGGTCGTTCGGTTCTTCAAAGACGATGCCGTCCGCTTCGAATTTCGTGCTGAAAGTGTGTAGCTTCGTTGTTCCGTCCGAAGATAGAAACGCAACATACAGGTTCCGTCACCTTCATACATGGCTGTTTCGGCAGAGTCGGTGAGCCGGCTGATGGCATCTTTGGTGTTGGCTACTGCCATACGATCTACCAGCAGATAGACTTCATCACCTGCCACGGGCGTATATTCATCTATACGTTTCATTTCACCGTTCACTTCGATACGGTTGAAACCCTGTTTCAAGTCTATTTCCAACTGTTGTTGCAGGGTGCGGTCTTCACGCAGGCGGATCGGTGTCAGTACCGTATATCTTGTACCTTCCGGATACGAGAGCATGCAGTTGACAATATCTTCCGTCGAATGTTTCTTCACCTCTTGCCCGCTGACGGGCTGTACGTTTTCCTACGCGGGAGTAGAGCAGGCGGAGATATTCGTAAATCTCGGTCGAAGTTCCCACGGTAGAACGTGGATTTCGGCTGTTTACTTTCTGTTCGATGGCAATGGCGGGTGGAATACCTTTGATGAAGTCACATTCCGGTTTGCTCATTCGACCCAGGAACTGGCGTGCATAGCTGCTCAGACTTTCTACATATCGGCGTTGCCCTCGGCATAGAGCGTATCAAAAGCGAGGGAAGATTTTCCGGAACCCGATAATCCGGTGATTACAACAAGTTTGTTGCGTGGTATATCTACATCGATGTTTTTAGGTTATTTACTCGTGCACCTTTTATCGAAATATAGTTGTTTTCTGACATAAAATACTCCTTGTTTTATGGTAGTCGGCAAAGTTAGCGAATTTATCGGGAGTTTGTATTATCTTTGCGTCACATTATTACGATTTAAGAATATTATGAAGCTGAAAACTATCTTTTACTTTTAGCTCTTCTTCTTGCGGTAG
>SCPN01000896.1_pt1 | contig 15184 bp, 16 predicted proteins | sample 6106831 | NCBI WGS metagenome assembly SCPN01 (sample SAMN10720447, study PRJNA508395) | human gut metagenome | isolation source: Participant 1, 0 month
GAACATCTCGATTTCTACACTTGCTCCAAAAACAGCTGCCTCGCCCTCTGCCACCTGCTTCATCCGGCGCACCAGCAGTTCTCTTGCACCTTTATCATTGGTACGGATCGTTCCCTGAAGCACTTTGCGACCTCGGAATGATATTCGGTGCAGAGCCTGCTGCAAACTGTCCGATCGTCAGCACACAGGCATGACTTGGGTTGCTCTCCCTGGCGATCAGCTCCTGAAGCGCCAGATAGATATGAGCCCCCACATTGATCGGATCAATGGCTGTGTGAGGAGATGCACCGTGAGCCCCTTTTCCATGGATAGTGATCTGAAAACCATCAACAGAAGACATCATCACGCCACTGTCATTGTACATCACCAGTCCCGCAGGTACCTTTCCTGCTGCTACATGAAATGCCAGTGCCGCATCTACCTTAGGATTTTCAAGAATCCCATGCTCGATCATGTTCCTGCTTCCCTCAAAGGTCTCCTCGGCCGGCTGGAACATGAATTTTACCGTTCCCTCTAACTCATTTTCCTTCTCTTTTAAGATCTTCGCTGCCGTCAAAAGCATCGCTGCATGAAAATCATGACCACAGGCATGGTTGTGAATCCCGTCTTTGCATGCAAAGCTCTCACCGCTCTCCTCCGGCATCGGAAGCGCATCCATGTCCGCCCTGAGTAACAGGACCTTTCCTGCTTTTCCCAGGTGTATCACCTTACGCACCTTCGGTTCCAGCCCATATTCCTTTAATTTTTCCATCACATATGCTCTGGTCTGAGGAAGCTCCAGCCCCACTTCCGCGTGCTCATGGATATACCGGCGGTTTGCGATGGTTTCTTCTTTCAATTCACAAGCTCTTTGATAATCATTCATGAAAATTTCCTCCAATCATCCAGAGATCGGAAAATCAGAACTACCATCACCTTTTCACATCGGCTATACCATAAACACATCATCCTGATGGTACATGATTTTCGCCAATATATAAACCAGCCCCACCATATTTTCATCTATGGTTTCTTCTATCTGGATTTCTGGTTTTAAACGATCGATTCCGTAGATGGTTCCAATGATCCGGTCATTCTGATAAATAGTATAATCCCTTTTTGGGGATTGAACAATGGTATACTTTTCCTTGCCTTTCAAAAAATGCAGCGAACACACGCGGGCAGGCTGAAAAAAGGAATGTTCTTTTGCAAAAAACATCTTTCCCTCTCCACTGATCATGCCTGTAGAAACTACATGGTCCGTTGAATGTTTAACCTTGACACATTCCCGTTTTTGTTCATCGAAAAGCTGCCACATATTCCCACAATTACTCACGTACCTTATTTCCTGATCCGGCTCTCCTGTAATGCTTTCTCTTCCGATTTCCTTTTTTATTCTGTACATTTTCATATTTTTCACTCTCCTTGCTTCAAACTCCTGCAATCAGATGAATCATCATGCGGCTGACTCCACATAAGCTCATAACCAGAATTGGATTAATTTTCCATTTTCTTAATACAAATAACGCAATTGCAAAAATCATGGCACCTATCCAATTGATATGTGTCAAAACCATTTCATGTTCACCAAATACCACGGTTCTTAAAATCGATAAGCCTGCTGCTGCAATCAATGCAACCACCGTTGGGCGTAAACTTGAAAGCACACTCTGTAACGTTGACACATTCTTATATCGATAATAAATATAAGCAAGCAACGACACGATGATACACGATGGAAAAATGCATCCGAATGTTGCGATCACCGCACCAGGTAATCCAGCTATCCGGATTCCGACAAATGTAGCCGAATTAACTGCAATCGGTCCTGGTGTCATCTCTGCTATGGTGATCAGATCTGTGAACTCACTCATCGTCAGCCAGGCATATTTCTCTACCACCTGACTCTGGATCAATGGCATCGCTGCATAGCCACCACCAATACTAAACATGCCAACCTGTAAAAAACTTAAAAACAACTGCAGATAGATCATCACGCCTCACCTCGTTTTCTTCCCATCAATTCTAACAGAATCCCCATCAGGGCCGATGCCAGAATAATATAGATCACATTCACCTTCCAAACCACATTTGCCAAAAAAGCCAATGCCATGATCACCAGAAATATCGGTCTTTTCTGTTTGATCACATTGCTTCCAAGACCACATACGACATCCAGAATTACCGCAGCTACCCCCGCCTGCATTCCCTTTAAGATCAATGCGACATAAAGATTTGATGCAAATGCCTGATAACATAACGAAATCACAGATAAGATCAACATTGGCGGAAGTATGGTTCCCAGGACCGCTATCAGCATTCCCATCAGTCCGGCCACTCTCCATCCCACTAAAATTGCGGCATTTACCGCGATTGCTCCTGGGGAAGATTGCGCTAACGCAGTAAGATCCAGCATTTCTGTCATATCAATCCAGTGAAGCTCATCCACAAATTTGCGCTTCATAAAGGTAATGATGACAAATCCTCCTCCGAAGGTGAATGCACTGATATACAGCGTGCTGAAAAATAGTTTTTTTAAGATATTTCCCTTGGTTTCTTTCATACCCTTCATCTCCTTTCTTCCTCATACTACCACTTGCGCTATCATATTTAAAATGCTATTATTTTATTGTTGTAATAGCATTATTGATATAATGAGATGATCCATATGACTTTAAAACATTTGCGGATATTTGTTACTGTGTATCGGGAAATGAATATCACAAAAGCTGCTGACCTACTACATATGACTCAGCCTGCAGTTTCTCGCTCGATTCAGGAATTAGAGAATTATTATGGAATCCGATTATTTGAACGTATCAATCGCAGACTTTACCGGACAAAAGAAAGCGAAGAAATCTATGTAAGAGCACTTCATATCGTAAACTCTTTTCATGATATGGAGTTGGAAATTAAAAACTGGGATGAATTTGGAATTTTCAGAATTGGAGCCAGTATCACACTTGGAAATTTTATTTTACCTGTAATGATCAGACAGCTGCAAAATCTATACCCGAATCTACGGGTGCAGGCTGCCGTTTCCAAGAGCAATACCATCTATGAACTCCTTTTAGATGATAAAATCGATATCGCCATTGTAGAAGGAGATATACCGGATGAACACATTCACAAAGAAGTCATCTTGGAAGACCATTTAAAACTAATTCTTCCGCATGAACATCCTTTATGCAGTAAACCTGAAATATATATGGAAGATCTGGTGCAATACCCAATTTTAATGCGTGATAAAGGAAGCGCAGGCCGCACATTGTTGGATCAGATTTTTGCTATGCACTTTCTTTCAATTAATCCTGCGTGGGAAAGTGCCAGCACTCAGGCATTAGTAAATGCTGTAGCCTGTGGACTCGGAATCTCGCTCCTTCCTGAACAACTGGTTTCAGCCGATATTGCTTCTCGAAAAGTGATCTCCCGACCGGTAGTCGATGAACCTTTTCTAAGAAAAAACTACCTGATCTGGCACAAACAAAAATTCCTGACTCAAACCGCAAAAAAATTTATCGCGCTTTGCCATCAGGAATCTTTATTTCACCTTTAATTTATGCCAGCACCTTTCCTACCGGAAACAGGCTGCGAAATACCTTTCTGACCAGAGGGCCTGCGATCAGAAGCTGAAATGGCAGTGCCATGATGAAGTTTTTCGGAATGTTGGTCAGCCAGATGATGAAAAGCAGACTCCAGTTACCTGATTTTACGCATCCCTCTAACGCTCCATACATGGACATGATGATCACCATCGGAACTACCATACAGCTGGAAATGCAGATAACCTTTCTCATCACACTGCTGTCTGGTTTCACAAGGAAGCGAAACGCAAATCCTTTTGCAATTCCGGAAACCAGGAACCAGTCGCAGCAGAATGCAAAGACATATGCGATTGGAAATCCCAGCCATGCTGCACAGATAGTATCAAAATTCAGTACACCCATATGAAGAGTAACATTGTAGATACTCATCCAGAGCACCATGGTAAAACACATCATCACGGAATAGATAAAACTTTCTCTCTTGTTTTGTGGCATATTTTTTGTCCTCCTGTTTGCCGCAGCTTTCAAAAATTACTTTCCGCATCCTGTCATCGATTTTTTCTTTTATTTTTGTATACAGGATACAGATGCAGACACAAAAAAATGGAAGTCACATAAAACTCGTTGCGACTTCCACTTTTTTGTGTATATCTCACTGCGTTTTTTATCTCTATCATTTTTAACAGGAGCAATTATAGTATAGATCGGACATCTTCGTAAGCACTTTTTTTATTTTCGTTACTTTGCACAATTTTGCGGCTATCCATGTCACATTTTCTATATTGGCAATGTTTTTCTTCCAAAATCTACCTGCTCTGTCCAACTGCCATTGCGGCAATAGCTTTAAAATAGAAGACTCTCCACGGCTGCTGCTTCCACTTGCAGTCCCTTTTTATAGACCTCCATATAGGCGTCAAATCCTCTGACATCCTCTGGATCCGGCTCCACCGTTTCACCTGTTTCATCTGCAAACACCTGCTGGTCCAAATAATCAGCCAGACCTTCACCACGATTCTTGAGCATATAGGAAGCCAGCACCGCCATGCCCCAGGGACCGCCCTCACCTGCAGTTTTCATCACTGTCACCGGAGCGTTCATAGCTGCTGCCAGAATCTTCTGACCCACAAGCGGTGTCTTGAACAGGCCGCCGTGTCCATAGATCTTATCCACTGTCACCTGCTCTTCCTTCAACAGGATATCCAGCCCAACCTTCAGTGCCGCCAAAGAACCGTACAGATGCGTTCTCATAAAATCAGCCAGATTAAGCTTCGTATCCGGCATCCTCATGAATAATGGCCGTCCTTCCATCATTCCGGTCACAGGTTCACCGGACACGTAATTGTAGGAAACCATTGCCACAGTCCTTTTGCCTTCCAGGCTTTCCGGTACAGCATGCCGTACAGTTCATTCCTATCCACAGAGATCCCTGCCTCCGCAATCTCTTTAAACAGACCAACCCAGGCATTCAGATCGGACGTACAGTTGTTGCAGTGTACCATGGCAACTGCCTCTCCAGATGGAGTAGTCACAAGATCCAGTTCCTTCATGAACTGCCTTTTAACGCCTCTTTAATACCACCATGGCAAAACGGAAGTTCCGGCAGACACATTGCCCGTCCCTTCTCTTACAGAATTAGTCGCAGTCATACCGGTTCCCGCGTCACCTTCCGTGGACAGAGCGGAATACCAGCCTCCAGTTCTCCCGTTGATCCAGCAGTTTTGCCCCTTCTTCCGTCAGAACCCCTGCTTTTTCCCCAGCCTTTCGGACTTTCGGAAGAATCTGGCGCAATTTCCATGGATATCCTCTTGTTTCGATCAGATCATCAAAGATTTCCACACGTTTTTCATCATAATCCACGGTCTGACTATCGATTGGGAACATGCCAGAGGCTTCACCAACCCCCAGTACCTTCTCGCCGGTCATTTTCCAGTGGATATAGCCGGCCAGTGTGGTCAGATAGGTGATCTGCCCTACGTGGTCTTCCCCATTTAACATGGCCTGATACAGGTGGGCAATACTCCAGCGTTGGGGAATATTAAAATCAAAGGCTTTCGTCAGGGCTGCTGCTGCCTCTCCTGTAGTCGTATTCCGCCAGGTGCGGAACGGAACCAGCAGCTTCCCCTCCGCATCAAATGCCATATATCCATGCATCATACCGGAAAAGCCCAGAGCCCCCAATCGCTTCAGAGGCTGCTGGTATTTCTCCCGCACATCTTCTTTTAAATTCTTATAAGCATCCTGCAAACCCGCCCAGATGTCCTCCAGGCTATATGTCCAATATCCATGTTCCAGCCGGTTCTCCCATTCATGACTGCCGGAAGCAATGGGCTTACATTTCCCATCTACCAGCACTGCCTTGATTCTGGTGGAACCAAACTCAATCCCCAGAACCGCCTTGCCATCCCTGATTACTTCTGCTGCACTTTCCATGATTCCCTCTCCTATCTGCTCTTCATCCGGAAAACAAAACATTGGTCAATTCTATTCCTTCACTTCACATTCTAACGCCAGACGGATAATCCGTACCACACAGGCTTTCAACTCATCCATCGTGAGTTTTCCATCATTCAACGCCTGACGGATATTTTCATGATCGGCTGCGCATCCTGGCATGATCATATCATTGCCCGCTTTCATGCACACATAACTTAAAGAACCGCCGTCAGTCGTGGTCATCCAGTCCGTCATGATCATACCTTCATAGCCCCATTCCTTTCTGGCAGATACGGTGCACAGATCATAAGAATTCGCGGAATGCACACCATTAATCAGGTTGTAGGAGGTCATCAGGGCCTTTGGCTGGGTCTCCTCGATGGCATACTGGAAGCCTCTCAAATAAATTTCACGGAGTGCTCTCTCGCCTACCACACTGTCTGCGCCCATCCGGTTATCTTCCTGGTTGTTGCACGCAAAATGCTTAATCGTAGTTCCTTTTCCTGGAATGGTCTGCACGCCTCTGGTGATGGCTCCTGCCATCCGTCCGCTTACCAGTGGATCCTCTGAAAAATACTCAAAGTTACGGCCACACAGCGGGTTCCTGTGGATATTCATGCCAGGTGCCAGCCACAGGGCCACCTGGAACTCTTCCATCTCTTCTCCGGCCGCCAGTCCCATCTCATAAGCCAGCTCTGTATTCCAGGTCATCGCCACCATCGCACCGATCGGGAATGCAGAACAATACTGATAGTAAATCTCTTCTCCCTCTGTCAGCACTTTCTCTGGTGCAAACAAGCCGTGTTCAATACTATCTACGATATCTACCGGCTCTACCTGGCCATTGGCGTCCGTATAATATTTCTGTGCCAGACGGACACCCGCCGGACCATCTGCTAAAGCCATACCCGGAACCCCCTGATCTGCTCCAATCTCAGAAGCCAGGTACTCCACGGTCTCGCCAGCCGCGCCTGGTACATTCACAGAAGCTGCACCAGCCTGAGCCTGGGCACCGCCGGTCTTGCCACATACCAGTTCGATCATCTGCTCCGCAGTCAATTTCTCTGTCAATTCTTTCGCCTTAGCCTCATATGGATTCTCCTTCGGCGCTTTCTTCTCTTTCGCCAGATTCTCCGGCTTTAACACAACCACCGGCAATTTTTCTTCATAAACAACTGCCTGCGGCGTCCACTCCATTTCTTTCAGTTCCTTCTGAAGTGTGGAAATGTGATCCACAGCCATCCTCACCACATCTTCTTCCACACGAAACACTGCAGCGGCAGCCAGATCCGCAGAAGAATCACCAACCAGCACACCATAATCACCCTGGTCAACTACCCATGCACTCTCATCCTGATCAAAACGCTCCAATGCTGTTCCGTCAAAGGAAATCGTCAGCTTCTGGCTCTCTCCAGGCTCCAGCACATCGGTCTTTCCAAAACCGGCCAGACGTTTCTTCTCGTGGCTGATTCCTTCTTTGCCGGAAAATTCCACATACACCTGGACAGTCTCCTTACCAGCGTAAGTATTTCCTGTATTCTTCACAGCTACTTCTACCTGTACCTGTTTTCCTGACACAGACACTTTTTCTGTCTTGATCTCAAAATCAGTATAAGACAGACCAAAACCAAATGGATAACGAAGGGACTTGCCAGTGGCGTCAAACCAGCGGTATCCAACGAAGATTCCCTCATTGTAATACTCCGTCTGCACATCCCCATTGTTTCTTCCAAACTGGTCATATCCAGGCCACATCTCATAGGAACTGCCCCAGGAATCAGTCAACTTACCACTTGGAGTCACGTCTCCGCTTAAGATCTCACCCAACGCTGTGCCGCCTTCCATACCGCCCTGGGAAGCATAGATCACAGCTTTCACATGATGTAAACCATCTAAATACGTCAGATCCATCAGACCACCGGTATTTAAGATCACGATCAGGTCTTTGCCTGTCTCATCTAACTTCTTTAAATTCTCTTTTTCAGACTCTGAAAATAAGAAATCACCAGGCTCATTGCCCCGGTCCGCGCCCTCTCCAGAGATCCGGCTGATCACATAGAGCACTGCCTCCGCATCCTCCGGCATTTCATTTTCTGTGATCTTATTCTCTTCCGGGCCATGATATGGAGTGGTAAAATAAATCTCTGTAAACGGATGTGCCTCATTGACCCGGGCTAAGATGCCATTCTTCCAGCTTTCAATCGAAGCATCCTTTACCTGGTCATACCGGTCCAGCCATTCCTTCTTCTCGATGACAAATCCGGCATGCTCCAGTCCCTGCTCAATCGTCACACAGGATCTCTCATTTACATCACCAGAACCAGAACCACCCTTGATCGTCTTTCTGGCACCACTGCCGTACAGACCGATCCGTGTACCTTTCTTTAACGGCAGAACCGGCTTCTCACCGGATTTTTTATTCTCCAGAAGCACCACGCCCTCTCTGGCGATCTTCAGCGCCGTCTGACGGTGTCTGGTCTCATACTCACGTACCTCCTGGTGCTTCACACCTGGAAGTGTTTTTCGCTCTCTTAACATCAATTGTATCCTCCTCATGGGGAATTAATTAAATTTTTCAAACTTCTTCCCAGCATACCTCTATTATAGTGAAAAAAGCCCAGGCAATCAAGCCTGAGCTTTTCATGGAAACAATATTTTTATGCACTGTTCCTCGTTGCGCAAGCGCAACGGATTTTATGATGCTTCGATTCTAAATCCGCAAAATCTGTTTCCCTACTGTATCATACGGCATTTTCAGTTCAGAAAATGCCTACCTGTGTACTGTAACATATTTTTCATGCACTGCACATTTTGTTAAAAACTCCCAGCTCCCAGATTCTCCAGATAATTCTTCGCTGTTTTCAGACTTCCCTTCACAGTCGCATCATTTTTCTCAAACGCCCTATCCTCGATCTCCACACAGCCACATCCTGCATATCCGATATCCGATAAAGCGGATATAAATTTGCTCCAGTCAATATCTCCCAGTCCCGGAATCTTCGGCGCCATATACTCTAACGGATACGCCATGATTCCAACCTGGTCTAATTTATCCTGATAGATCTTAACATCCTTAAAATGGATGTGGAACAGCTTATCCTTAAATTCATAAATCGGTTTTACATAGTCCATCTGCTGCCATATAAAATGCGATGGATCATAATTTAATCCAAAATTATCAAATGGAAGCATCTGGAATATCTTTTTCCAGATCGCCGGTGTGGTCATCAGATTTTCCCCACCCGGCCATTGCTCTTTTCCAAACAGCATTGGGCAGTTTTCGATTCCGATCCTGATCTGTCTGTCCGCTGCATACTGTAAAATTTCCGGCCAGACTTTCTGTACCGTTTCCAGATTTTCCTCCACAGTTTTTGTACGGTCTCTTCCAATAAATGTATTTACCAGCCCTACTCCCAGCATTTTCGCTGCATCGATCACACGATATAAATGCGCTTTTCTCCTGGCATCCATCTCTCTATCTCCGCTGAGAATGTTCGGATAATAAGCTAAGGCCGAAATTCCGACATTCTTTTCCCTGCAATAATTTTTGATAGAAACACTGTCCGCTTCCGTCAATGTCTCCACATCAATATGGCACACACCCGCATATCTCCGCTCTGCGCCTTCCTTTGGCCAGCACGCAACCTCGATACAGGAAAACCCTGTTCTGATGCATAGTCCACAACTTCCTCAAACGTTTTATCTGCCATAATCGCCGTTAAAACCCAGTTTCAAAATCTGCACCCCTTCTTATACCATCACTTTAATATGTAATTGATTGGACTGAATCGCCGCAAAAACACCTTTCATGGAATTCACGATCTGTTTTCCATCTAATACAGAAGCTGTGTCTTCTTCTATGGAACGGATAAACTCTGTGATCACACCAGAACTGGTCTGATCTGCATTTGTCTGGATTTTATCAATCTCATAAAGAATATGTTCTCCGTCCTTTTTCTCGATCTGCAGGGAATACCTGGGATCACAATAAATCTTCATGACGCCATCACTTCCATAAATAATCGTAGAATTATCCTCCTGCCCATAGCAGACCCAGCTGGCACGCATAGTTCCAACTGCTCCATGCTTCATCTGATAAATGCAGAGCGCCTGATCTTCCACATCAATCTTCTCTCCATTTTCATAACACTTATCCAATGTGGAAAATTCAGCCGTTACTTCCACGATCTGATCATCTAACAGGTACTGGATCAAATCCGTCTTATGAATCCCAATATCCCCCATCACGCCCATGGCTGCTGCTTTCTTTTGAAAGAACCACGTATTTTTTCCTGCATCAACACTCCAGCTCTCCGGACCACTGTGCTGAAATGAGGTCTGGAACGATAATACATTACCAATCTCACCATCTGCGATCAGCTTTCTGGCTATCTGATGGGTCCTGGTCAGCCTCTGGTTCTGGCCAATCAGCAGTTTTCTATGATTTTCCTCTGCACACTCCACCATCCTCTGACATTCTTCCAACGTGATCGCCATAGGCTTTTCACAAAGGACATGTTTCCCGGCCTTTAACGCCTTGATCGTCAATTCCGCATGGGTATGATTGGCCGTACAGATACTGACTGCATCAATCTGAGGATCTGCCAGCAGTTCTTCCACCGATCCATAAGCCTTTCCACCATACTTTTCCGCTAATTCTTCTGCTCTTTTTTCATTCAGATCATAAAAACCAACCAGGTTTACCGCCTGATGCTCCAGATACTCCGGAATATGCCTGACCTGTGCGATCTTTCCACATCCAATTATCGCCGCTTTCACCATGCTATTGCCTCCTACTCATAGAGTATTGTCTCCATTTTCTGACTCTTGGCGGAATGGATTGCCGCCTCTAAAATCGCTGCTACCTCCATATTACGCCTGAATTCCAGCATAGGCAACAGGTTTTTTCCTGTATCCAAAAAATGCAGAACTTCTTCCTCTATACTTTGCCGTCCATCCAGATTCTGGTTTTCCATCTGCGTATAGGAATGACTAGGCGTTTTAGAAAATTGTTCCTGGTATAAATCCACACGGGATTCTTTCCCATAATCAACCACCATGGCACCCTTTGTTCCCCATACAACCGGACCAGTCGGGCTTCCGCTGGCGTAAGTACTCCATGTCCCCTCTAATAAACCAACCGCCTGATCAAAATTCAATAATAAACCTGCATAATCTTCCGCATCACCAAAAGGATGAAGAAAATTCTTCGTAACTGCAACCACCTGTTCCGGTCTTTTGTGAAGATATTCCAGTAAAAGACTGCATCCGTAGCAACAGTAATCAATCAGGCTTCCACCTCCGCATTCCTTCTGAAACCACCATTCCCCGGCCTGCTGTTCTTCACTGACATTCTCGCCATGACAAAACGGACCTAATGAATCCGGATTATGGAAATGAATACGCGAAGCACCTCTCCTAAAGCCCCAGAACGGATTACTTCTTCCCCGAAACGGACACTAGGTTTCCACGCAATGGGCCAATTGGTAATGATCACCCCACCGCCTCTTTCGCTTGCTTCTTTCATCTTCCTGGCATCTTCTAATTTGTAAGCCAGCGGCTTATCCACCAACACATGGATTCCTTTTTCCACCAATGCACAGACAAGAGATGTGTGCATGCTGTTTTCACTTCCAATCAGGACCAGATCTGGTTTTTCTCTGATCAGCTGCTCCCAGTTTTCATACATATGTGGCAGGACACCTAATTCCATGCATTTTTTCAGATTTTGTCCTGCTGTAAAAGGTGCATCCTCTATACTATTTCTCCCAAAAGCCGTCTCCACGCCTCCAATCCATAAAAAGCGCTCTTTTTTCCGCAAAAAATACTCCACATGCTCTACAATATGCATGTGTTCAAAACCAGCGATTCCGATTCTATACTGTCTCTTCATCCGCATGTTCCTTTCCTATCCCTTAATACCGCTGGCTGCAATTCCCTCTGTAAAAAATTTCTGTAATGCGGCAAACATAACGAAAACAGGAATTAACGAAACAATGGAAGCTGCCATGATCAGATTATACTCTGATGAATACTGTGAAATAAACATTCTAAGCCCCAGCTGCAGTGTCTTTTTCTCTAAACTGCTCAAATAGATCAACGGTCCCATAAAATCATTCCATACTGTCACGAAAGAAGAAATGATCAGTGTCGCAATTCCACCTTTAGCCAATGGAAGAACCACCCGGAAATAAATTCCATATTCTGTCAGTCCATCGATTCTGGCTGCCTCACACAGTTCATCCGGAATGCTCGTATAAAACTGTCTCATCAAAAAAACACCCATGGCTGTAAAGCTCTGCATCATAATCATGCCCAGATGAGAATCCGTCAGACTCATTTTTCCAACCATAATATACTGTGGCACCATATATACCTGCCATGGCACCGCAATTGTACAAATATACAGGACAAACAACAGATCTCTTCCTTTAAAATGTAGCTTCGCAAATGCATACGCCGCAAAACTGGAAGTAAATACCTGGATTGCCGTGATGATGATCGTCAGCTTCGCAGAATTTTTGAAAAACAGCAACAAGGGGATTTCCTTCCATATCTTACTATAGTTAGACCATTCTAACTTCTCAGGGATCCATTTTACCGGATATGTAAACACATCCTTATTCAGTTTTAACGATGCCGATATCATCCATAAAAATGGAACCAGCATCACTGCTGCCAAAGCCAGGATCAGCATATACAGCAATATTCTTTTGACAAAATATCTTCCATCTTTTCTTACTGCGCCCATTTTCTCTCTCCTCTAAACTGTACCAGAGTAATACCAAGCACCAGAACAAATAACACCATGGAAATTGCACTGGCATAACCAAACTTAAATTTCACAAAAGCGGTGTTATAAATATAGTAAACCAGAACGTTGGTAGCTCTTCCTGGTCCACCTCCCGTCATAATATAGATTGTATCAAACACCTTAAACGAGGAAATAATCAGCATGGTAGAGACAAAAAATGTAGTCGGCGTCAGAAGAGGCAGTGTGATGGAGAAAAAACTTCTGATGGCATCTGCCCCATCCACTTTCGCTGCCTCATAAATTTCCCTTGAAATTCCCTGAAGTGCCGCCAGATATACAATCATATAATATCCTGCACCTTTCCATACTGTCAAACCGATAACTGTGGGAAGCGCCCATTTTACGGACGCTGTCCATCGCGGCAGTTCTTTCACTCCCAGGGCTGCTAAGAGACTGTTGACTGGACCCATATCCGGGTTAAACAACAGATTCCATACAACGCAGATTGCAACCAGTGACGCCACATATGGGAAGAAGAAAATGGAACGGAAAAGTACCTGTCCCTTGATCTTCTGATTGATCAACAATGACATTCCCAGCGATAAAACAATCGTAAGCGGTACTGTCCCCACCGTAAAGTAAATGGTATTTTTCAGAGAAATCCAAAAGGTATCATCTGACAATAATCCAATAAAATTCTGTAAACCAACAAACTGGATCGGATGGGAAGAATCCCATTCACAAAAACTAAGTCCAAATGAAAATAACATTGGCATCATGGTAAATACCGCAAACCCAATAAAATTAGGTGCAATAAAAGAATAACCTACCATATTTCTGCGCATCAGTCTTTTTTTCTTTAAATTGTTCATCTTCCCCATCTTTTCCGTCCTTATTTTAATACTTCATCAATTCGCTTCTGCATCTCCTGAAGACCCTCTTCAATGGATACTTCTCCGCACATGATCAGGCTGTGTTCCTCAGAATTGATCTGCTCTAACTCACCAGCGTCTGGATGAAGTGGCTGCTCCAGATAGAACTTATCTGCATTAATATAATCAGAGAAATTCTCCGGGATTCCATCGAGGCCACTAATAATGCTCTTCACATTATCATCTACATAAGCCGGGATAATACCAGAATTAGCGATCACAGCTGCTCCCTGGGCTCCTGTCGCAAATTCAATAAATCTCCATGCTTCTTCTGGATGCTTTGATGCAGCATTAATGGATACTGGTGTTACACCGATTACACCGTTAGCATTTCCACTTCCATCGATATCTGGCAGACTACAGATTCCCCAGTTAAAATCAATGGTTCCATTAGCTTTCTGCTCCAGTAAGTTGTTAACAAACCAAGTTCCCATAGTTACCATAGCACACTGCTGGTTATAAAAAACTCCTGAATAATGGATATTTCCGGCCTTTAACGTACCATAATCCATAATACTCTTGTCTTCATTCTGCATTTTCAGGAAAATATCATAATAATCTGCCAGATTCGCAACTGGTTTTTCTGCGATCTGGAAATCATCAGTCTTTCTTGCAAAATTCTGAAGGCTTCTCGGCCATGTATGAAGATGGGCTCCATACACTTTCTCTGCCCCTTCTCCAGAAGTCATCTTGGCTGCCAGCTCCCGGTAATCCGTCAGTGTCATACCATCCTTCGGATACTCAACTCCTGCTTTATCAAATAAATCTTTGTTGTAGTATAAAATAGTACAATCTTTCTTAAATGGCATTGCATAAACCTTTCCGTCCAGAGCAAGCTCATTTAACATTCCACCGTAATAGGATTCATCAATATTCGCCTTCTGAATATAATCATCCAACGAAAGCACCTGCCCTTTCTGAATCAGACCTGCCAGGGAAGCAACTTCCTTTGTAAATACCACATCCACATCATCTCCGCCAGAAAGCATGATCTGAATCTTATCATTATACTCATCCGCACTGATTTCAATAACCTTGACGGAAATATCTTCATTATTTTTTTCAAATTCCTCGATCAGATTTTTAATAATATTCTGCATTGGTATAATCCCATAATGCGACCTTAATTTCTGTTTTTGCTTCACTTTCAGCTACATTTGCTGTTGTCTGCGGCTCATTGGATGTAGTATTTTCCTTTCCCCCACACGCACTCACTGACAAAACCGTACCAATTCCAATCAAAGGCCATTGCCATCTGTTTCCACATCTTTTTCATATTTGTTCCTCCTTTTTCTGAAATATGAAATATTGTTTTCAGTGCAAATATATCATTTTTATGGATTTGATTCAAGTATTTTGTATATTTTAAAATATTTTTATCTATTTTGTTCATTTTTTCTTATCTCTCTTGTACCTATTTTTGAAATTTTTATTACTTGTTTTCATATTTATTTCATTGTTCTTTTCATTTTTCAAAAAATATATTGTTTTATATATTCATCCCATGCTATAATGGTTTTATTCAAGTAGAACGTCCATGG
>SCPN01001159.1_pt1 | contig 15182 bp, 19 predicted proteins | sample 6106831 | NCBI WGS metagenome assembly SCPN01 (sample SAMN10720447, study PRJNA508395) | human gut metagenome | isolation source: Participant 1, 0 month
TGGACAGAACACGGATGATTCCCTTGGATATCCGGTATTCCAGTCTCTGGAAGCGTGTGATGTAGAGGTGGATGCGATCATCGACTTTACTGCGGCTCCGGCAGTGGATCATCTGTTGGACTAGTGCAGAGAGAAGGTTCCAGTGGTATTATGTTCCACCGGATTATCTGATGCGCAGATGGCAAAGGTATCGGAAAGCGCCAAAAAAGTAGCGGTTCTTCGCTCTGCCAATATGTCTTTAGGCATCAATCTGTTGATGAAGCTGGTAAAAGATGCTGCTGCAACCTTAGCGGATGCCGGTTTTGACATCGAGATCGTTGAGAAGCACCATAACCGGAAGCTGGATGCTCCAAGCAGGAGCGACCCACAGCCCTGCAGATTCCATCAACGAGGCGATGGAAGACCGCTATCATTATACCTATGACCGCAGCGCCCGTCGCGGAAAGATGAAGAGATCGGTATTTCTGCAGTCCGCGGTGGTTCCATCGTGGGAGAGCATGACGTGATCTTCGCTGGACAGGACGAGGTAGTGACGATCAGTCATACCGCTTATTCCAGAGCGATTTTTGGAAAAGGTGCTCTGGAGGCAGCGAAATTCCTGGCTGGCAGACCAGCAGGTCTTTACAATATGGCAGATGTGATCGAAGCAGGTAATTGATTTTTTAATAAGATGAAATGCTTGAAAAAAATCCCATCATATTTCATTTTCCTAAGACACATACTAAGGGCAGAAAAAGAAAGGAGAATGGAATATGAAGAAATTCAAGATAAGCATGCTTGGCCTTATGTTTCTTTTAGCGGTAGCGATGATGACCGGATGCCGGAGCCGTGATAACAGGAATACTACCCAGCCTGTCAGCCCATCTGCCGGGACCTCGTCCATGCCGGAGAGTACTTCTATGGAAGAAGAAAACACTTCCGGTAATGAAGGCGATGGATCCTGGGCGGAGGAGAGTACTGGAGTTTTAGATAGACTGATGGATGATGTAGAACGTGGTGCGGATGATCTGATGGATGGAACCGGCGCGCCCGCGGTTCTGCTGCGGCAGATGAGGGCACCCGATAAAAGAAATGGGAAGGGCAGGGCGATACCTGAAACGTATTGCCTTGCCTTTTTACAGCTTACGCGAGTCATGAGCCTAAGTCCATGCCTGAAGGAGAAAGCACATGAGGGGAAAATCATGGAGATCCTTCAAAAGACAAAGCCGTGGAGAAAGGTTGTTAAAGTGGGTGTGCTGTATGCTGCTGGTACTGGAGGTATGGACCTTCTGGCATCGGACGGGACAGCCATTTTATTCCGTGGAAGAACAGTTAGAGCGTTACTGGCAGAAAGTAACAGAGACCATAACACCGGGGCTGGACTGGATTCTTAAGATCCGGCTTCGGATCAGAGATGGCACACTGGAGATCTACCGGATTCATTATTCAGTTTCCGATTCGCCTATTAGCAAAAATTATGAATGAAGTTCTTGTATTTGCATAAGTGATGTATTATAATTTCTACTGAAACAACGATCTTTTATATTTAGAACTTATAAAAGGCCCGGATAGGAAAGGAATCAAAGACGGATGAGTGACAAACAGAATCAGATTTTTGATGAGATCCATGAAGAGTGTGGTGTTTTTGGTATGTATGATTTAGATGGCGGAGAGGTAGCTTCCACCATCTATTATGGTTTATTTGCCCTTCAGCACAGAGGACAGGAAAGCTGTGGTATCGCAGTCAGCGACACGGAAGGGCCAAAAGGAAAGGTAGCTGTACATAAAGACATGGGCCTTTGTAATGAGGTATTTACTCCAGATACCTTGGGCAGCCTTCACGGTAATATTGGCGTTGGACATGTGCGTTATTCCACCGCAGGAAGCAGTACAAGAGAGAATGCCCAGCCATTGGTATTGAACTATGTAAAAGGGTACATTAGCCCTGGCACATAACGGGAACCTGGTGAATGCGCCGGAACTGCGCCGGGAACTGGAATACACAGGTGCGATTTTCCAGACAACCATTGATTCGGAAGTGATCGCATACCATATTGCCAGAGAACGGATTAAAACAGCAACAGTACAGCAGGCAGTGGCCAATGCCATGAAGAAGATCTCCGGAGCATACTCTCCCTGGTGATCATGAGCCCAAGAAAGCTGATCGGAGCCAGAGATCCATTTGGATTTAAGCCTTTGTGTATCGGCAAAAAGGACAATGCCTATATTCTGGCATCGGAAACCTGTGCTCTGGATACCATTGGCGCGACCTTTGTCCGCGATGTGGAGCCGGGTGAGATCGTCAGTATCACAAAGAACGGCATTGAATCTGACCGGAGCATGTGTCTGTCCGATCCGAAGAAACAGGCCAGATGTATTTTTGAATATATTTATTTTGCAAGACCAGACAGTGTGTTTGATGGTGTCAGCGTGTACCATTCCCGTATTTACGCAGGACGCTGCTTAGCAAAAGATGACCCGGTAGAGGCTGATCTGGTAGTCGGTGTTCCGGAATCCGGTAATGCGGCGGCATTGGGTTACGCTATGGAATCCGGGATTCCTTATGGAACCGCTTTTGTTAAGAACACATATGTCGGCAGGACTTTTATCAAACCGAAGCAGAGTAACCGGGTATCTGCGGTTCGTGTAAAACTGAATGTGTTAAGAGAGGCAGTGGCAGGAAAACGCATCATTATGATCGATGATTCCATTGTCCGCGGAACCACCAGCCATCAGATCGTGCGGATGCTGCGGGATGCCGGAGCAAAGGAAGTTCATGTAAAAATCAGTGCACCACCATTTTTACACCCATGTTATTTCGGTACGGATATTCCTTCCGAAGAACAGCTGATTGCCCATAACCGGACTATTGATCAGATCTGCGAACTGATCGGAGCAGATTCCTTATCGTACCTGCGGATGGAACGGCTCTATGAGATGGCAGAAGGACTGCCGATCTGCACTGCCTGCTTCAATGGAGAGTATCCGATCGATCCGCCGAAGGAAGATATCCGCGGTGAGTATACACGGTAATAGAAAAAGGGAGTAACTGTTTTGCGGGTCTGCACATCTGCTGTGTTGACCGTAAGAAAATTGAGAGGAGTTATTGAGTATGAACGATAGATATCAGAGCCCATTATCCGAGCGTTATGCCAGCAAGGAAATGCAGTATATCTTTTCACCGGATAAAAAGTTTAAAACCTGGAGAAAATTATGGATTGCCCTGGCAGAGACCGAGAAGGAACTGGGATTGAATATCACCCAGGAACAGATCGATGAATTAAAGAGCCATCAGGACGATATTAATTATGAGGTGGCAAAGGAGAGAGAACGTCTGGTACGCCATGATGTGATGTCTCATGTTTATGCCTATGGACAGCAGTGCCCGAAGGCAAAGGGAATCATCCATCTGGGTGCTACTTCTTGTTACGTTGGCGATAATACGGACCTGATCATTATGACTGAGGCGTTAAAGCTGGTTCGAAAAAAACTGATCAACGTTATGGCAGAGCTGGCTAAATTTGCCGATACCTATAAAAACCAGCCGACCCTGGCATTTACCCATTTCCAGCCGGCACAGCCAACGACCGTTGGCAAACGCGCCACTTTATGGCTTCATGACCTGTGCCTGGATCTGGAAGACCTGGACTATGTACTGGGAAGCATGAAGCTGCTTGGTTCCAAGGGAACCACAGGAACCCAGGCAAGCTTTTTGGAATTATTTGACGGCAACCATGAGAAATGCCGCAAAGCAGATCAGATGATCGCAGAGAAGATGGGATTCAAGGAATGTTATCCGGTTTCCGGACAGACCTATTCCAGAAAGGTCGACACCCGTGTGTTAAATATTCTGGCAGGCATTGCCCAGAGCGCCCATAAGTTTACCAACGATGTCCGCCTTCTTCAGCATCTGAAAGAGGTGGAGGAGCCATTTGAGAAGAATCAGATCGGTTCTTCTGCTATGGCATATAAGAGAAATCCAATGAGAAGTGAACGAATTGCATCTCTGGCTGATTATGTGATGGCTGATGTGATCAACCCGATGCTGGTTGCTTCAACCCAGTGGTTTGAGCGTACTCTGGATGACTCTGCGAATAAGCGTCTCAGTGTTCCGGAGGGCTTCTTAGCCATCGACGGAATCCTGGATCTGTACCTGAACGTGGTGGATGGTCTGGTAGTATATCCAAAGGTTATCGAGAAACATTTTCTGGCAGAGCTGCCATTTATGGCTACGGAGAATATCATGATGGATGCAGTCAAGGCAGGCGGCGACCGTCAGGAACTGCATGAGCGGATCCGTCAGCTTTCTATGGAAGCAGGAAGAAATGTAAAAGAAAAAGGCCTGGATAACAATTTACTGGAGCTGATCGCAGAAGATCCTGCATTTGGGCTGACCATGGAAGATTTAAAGAAGACGATGGATCCGTCGAAATATGTCGGCCGTGCACCGCAGCAGGTGGATGAGTTCTTGAGTGAAGTGGTAAATCCGATTCTGGAAGCCAATAAAGAAGTACTTGGCATGACTGCTGAGATTACAGTATAAATGAAAGATAACAGTCATATTGCTGCCGCCGCCATTTGTGTGGTGGCAGTTCTTTTATGTATTTATTTGATTTCTGTGGCGTACCGAAGAACGCGCAGGAAGATCAGGCGCCTGATGAATTCTACAGAGGTCAGGCTGGTAAGAGAAGTAGTCAGGGCGATTGAAGAAGGAGAAAAACTGTCGGAGACCACACCGAAATCTTTAAGTGCTATGACCAATCTCTACCTTCCACAGATTTTGCGGGATTTTCCAGAGTTTAACTGGGAAGAGATGCAGCGGATGGTGGAACAGGCGGTGAGAGAGTATCTAGGACAGTTTCCAGATATCCGGATCCATCGCACGGTGATCAGCGGGTATCGCAAGCATGGGGGAAACAGTACCGTGATCTGTGAGACTGCTGCTCAGTATACCTGCAGAGAAAATCAGGGCACTGGGGAGACACATACGGTGCAGACGGCATGTGTGACGGAGCTGGTATATACGTATGATCAGGACCAAAATCCAGAAACCACCGCATCGCTCACCTGTCCCAATTGTGGGGCGCCGGTGAGAAAACTGGGTGCAAAGCAGTGTGAGTATTGTGAGTCGATTTTGAAGCTGGACAATTTAGAAATTTGGAAAGTGAATCGGGTAGAAACCAAGAAGCCCCGGTTCTGAGGACTATGGAAAACGCAGCGAGAGCGCGTCCTCAGAGCCGGGGCTTCTGCCCGTTTCTGGCCCACTTATTGAAATAAAGTAAAAAATTCCTTGCCATTTCCTAACGTTTGTACTAAAATTAATTTATCAAGTGGTAGAAAGTGGTAGAAAGTGGCAGGGAGTGGAGCAAAAGCGGTTTGGGTTTGTTCCAGAAGAAGCAGCAGGTGATGTTGTATGTTCATGAGTCAGTATTATCATACGGTTGACGCTAAGGGACGTCTGATCGTTCCGGCGAAGTACAGGGAACAGCTGGGAGATGAATTCGTAATTACGAAGGGTCTGGATGGCTGTCTTTTCGTGTACGGTAATGCCGACTGGGAGATCCTGGAGAAGAAGCTGACTTCACTGCCTGTTACCAATGCCAATGCCAGAAAATTAACCCGTTTCTTCTTAGCAGGTGCCACTGTCTGCGAAGTAGACAAGCAGGGACGGATTCTGATCCCGGCGGTTTTGAGAGAATTTGCGGGTCTGGAAAAAGACGTAGTTTTAGCCGGAGCAGGAAACCGGATTGAGGTCTGGAGCTCTGAAAAGTGGGCTGCGGCTAACGACGATGAGAATATTGAAGAAATTTGTGATATGGAAGGTCTGGGAATATGATATTTAAACACAAGTCTGTACTGTTAGAAGAAACCATCGACAGCCTGAATATCAAACCGGACGGCATCTATGTAGATGGCACATTAGGCGGTGGCGGACATGCCAGCGAGGTGTGCAGGCGTCTGGGAGAGCATGGACGTCTGATCGGGATCGATCAGGATCAGGATGCGATCACAGCAGCAGGAGAGCGGCTGGCGGAATTTGGCGATAAAGTCACGATCGTCAGAAGCAACTATGAGCAGATCAAGAGTGTTCTGCAGGAGCTGGGGATCGAGAAGGTGGACGGTATTTATCTGGATCTGGGGGTTTCCTCCTATCAGTTAGATACGGCAGACCGGGGATTTACTTATAATGAAGACGATGCGCCTCTGGACATGCGTATGGATCAACGAAATCCCATGACGGCGGCAGATATCGTTAATGAATACGATGAGATGGATCTGTACCGGATCATCCGCGATTATGGAGAAGATAAATTTGCGAAAAATATCGCAAAGCACATTGTAAAGGCAAGACAGGAGAAACGGATTGAAACGGCAGGAGAATTGACCGAGATCATCAAGGCAGCGATCCCTATGAAGATGAGAGCCGTAGGCGGACATCCGTCCAAGCGGACATTCCAGGCGATCCGGATCGAACTGAATCATGAACTGGATGTCTTAAATGACTCGATCGATACCATGATCGATCTGTTAAACCCTGGCGGAAGATTGAGCATTATCACCTTCCATTCTCTGGAGGACCGGATCGTGAAGAACCGTTTCCGGGAGAATGAAAATCCGTGTATCTGTCCACCGGATTTCCCGGTGTGCGTGTGCGGACGCAAGAGCAAAGGAAAGGTAATTACTAGAAAACCGATCGTGCCGACAGAAGAAGAAATCGAAGAGAACAAACGATCAAAGAGCTCCAAACTGAGAGTATTTGAGCGGTGTTAGAAGGGAGTAACTATGGCTGGTAGACCTGTTTCGAATAAACGGATACAGCAGATGGGATATATTGAAGGGAATACTGTGCGCAAATTGGAACCGGAGCGGATTCCAGAGCAGCCGGTCAGAAGGCGTGACCCAAGAAAAAGCTATACCATCCGGAGAAACCAGGAGAAGGCGCTCCGGATGAATCTTCCTTATCTGGTGATGTTTATGGCTGCAGCCTGCTGTATGCTGTATATCTGTGTCAGCTACATTCACGTCCAGTCGGATATGACAGCCCGTATGGATTCTATTAAGAATCTGGAACAGGAACTGACTACATTAAAAACGCAGAATAACGCGCTGGAAACGAAGATCAATACTTATGTGGATCTGGATCATGTATACAAAGTAGCGACGGAGGAGTTGGGGATGGTTTACGCCAATAAAGACCAGGTGCTTATGTATAACCGGACAGAAAGCGAGTATGTAAGACAGTATGAAGACATCCCGAAACACTAGAAATCGGACAGAAAAACCGAAGAAACTGAAAAACAGGAACATCATTCCAAGATTTGTACAGGAGAAGCTGGCAATCACAGTCCTTGTGATCATGCTGGCTTTGTTTCTACTGGGAATACGTTTGTATTTGATTATTGACAGTAAGAATGATGAATATACCAAAATCGTTCTTTCTCAGCGTTCCACCTATGACAGCCGGACGATCCCTTATCGGAGAGGAGATATCGTAGACCGGAACGGCACCTATCTGGCTACCAGTGAGCAGGTGTTTTATGTGATTCTGGATCCGGCCCAGATGGGGGTCAAGGATGGGGATGAGCGCTATCTGCAGACTACGGTCGATGCGTTATCGGAGTATTTTGGATATGATGCTGCGGATCTGAAGCAGGTGATCACCCGAAACCCTGAGTCCAGCTATATCCGTTATGATAAGCAGATCCCTTATGAACAGAAAATAGAATTTGAAAACAAAAAAAGTGAGATCAACACCGCAAATTATAAAGCCGGAAAGACGAGAGGGTCAAAGGTGTGTGGTTTGAGCCGGAGTATAAGAGAGTGTATCCTTATAACAATCTGGCCTGCAATCTGATCGGATTTGCCAGCAGTGACGGTACCACCGGAAGCGGCGGAATGGAACAGTATTACAATGATTCCCTGATCGGAACCAATGGAAGAGAGTATGGCTATTTAAATGACGATTCTAATATTGAAACTGTCGTGAAAGAAGCGGAAAATGGCAATACCATTATGTCTACGATTGATGTAAATATCCAGAAAATGGTAGAAAAACGGATCGAGCAGTGGAAGACAGAAGTGGGAAGCAAACAGATCGGCGTGGTCGTCATGGATCCGTCTAATGGTGAGATTCTGTCTATGGCAACAGATAAAACCTATGATTTAAATAATCCCCGGGATCTTTCTTCTATGTATACCCAGGAAGAGCAGGATGCCATGAGTGACGAAGAGAAGGCCAATGCATGGAATCAGATGTGGCGAAACTTCTGTGTCAGCGATACGTTTGAGCCAGGATCCCCATCGAAGGTATTTACTGTGTCAGCAGCGCTGGAGGAGAATCTGGTCACTCCCGAACACACCACTTCTTCTGTGATGGATATCAGACCATTGCCGGATATAATGTCAAGTGTACGGCTTTCCGGAAAGGCGGTCACGGAGATATGGCATTGGACGAAACACTGATGGTTTCCTGTAATGACGCCATGATGCAGATGGCGGCTATGGAGAAGAAGGAAACGTTTAAGAAATATCAGGATTTGTTCAACCTGGGATCAAAAACGGGAATTGATCTGCCGGGTGAGGCGGATGCCAGTACGCTGGTATATCAAGCAGATAATATGGGTCCGATGGATCTGGCAACGAATTCTTTTGGACAGAACTATAACTGTACTATGGTCCAGATGGCAGCAGCATTTGCTTCTACGATCAATGGCGGCTATTATTATGAGCCTCATATTGTAAAACAGATTTTAAATGAATCGGGTTCTGTTGTGAAGAAAAATGACCGTTTGCTGGTCCGTGAGACGGTTTCGGCATCCACCAGTGATTTTATCCGCCGGGCCCTGGTGCGTACCGTAGCAGAGGGAACAGGTAAAGCTGCCCAGGTTGCAGGATATGAGGTCGGCGGAAAGACCGGTACGGCAGAAAAGATCCCGCGTAAACAGGGAAATTATCTGGTTTCTTTCTGCGGGTTTGCTCCGGCAGACGACCCACAGGCACTGGTCTATGTGGTAATTGATGAGCCCCATGTGGAGGATCAGGCCCACAGCAGCTATGCCAGCAGCGTATTTTCCCAGATTATGGGGGATATTCTCCCATATTTGAATGTATTTCCGACGACAGATCTTCCAGAAGAAGATCAGAGTATTAAGAGCCAGCTTCCACAGGAAGAGGGGAATCACAGAAAATACCGAAGGTCAGGAACAGGATGGGGAGACTGTGCAGGAGAGTGAGACTGTTAAGAAGCCATATGATACAGAAGAGGTGGTTCCGCAGGATGAAGGCGAAGGCGGTGACAGTCTGGACATTCCGGCTGAATTGCCTGGAAGTCCGGAAAACTCTTATGGAGCTGGAAGCACACAGGCTGGGACAACTGCTGAAAATACAAGAGAAACCATAGAGGCCATTCCAGAAACGTCAGGTGATCTGACTGCACAGACAGCATCCGGCGCGGAAGAGACTACGGCTGCGGCACCATAGAGGATTCCGCACAAAATCAGGAAAGACAGCATAAAGACCTGGCTTGTGCATAAATTCCATGAGTCATTACATATGAATTAGAGAGAAAAGTGAATCTGGGATTAGGCATGAACCGAAATCAGACACATCACAGACGAAGAATAGCCATCCTATGCCTGACCTTATGTATGGTAATGTCAGGGCTGACAGGACGGCTTATTTTTCTTATGGTATTTCGCAGCAGTTATTATAGCCAGAAAGCAGAAGATCTGCACCAGAGAGAACGAACCATCAAGGCGGCCAGAGGACGGATCATGGATCGCAATGGTGTGGTGCTGGCGGATAACCGGACGGTCTGCACCATTTCGGTGATCCATAATCAGGTGGAAGACACAGAGCAGGTAACAACGGTTTTATCAGAGCTTTTGGCCATGCCGCAGGAAGAGATAAGAAAAAAAGTAGAAAAATACAGTTCTCGCGAGATTATCAGGACCAATGTGGATAAGGAGACAGGAGATCAGATCCGGCAACAGCATCTGGCGGGTGTAAAAGTGGATGAAGATTATAAACGGTATTATCCTTATGATTCCCTGGCATCGAAGGTACTTGGCTTTACGGGAGGTGACAATCAGGGGATCATCGGTCTGGAGGTGAAATATGAGAATTGGCTGAAAGGCAGAAATGGTAAGATCCTGACCATGACGGATGCGGCAGGAGTCGAACTTGAAAATGCCTTTGAGGATCGGGAGGAACCAGTTCCCGGTCATGATCTGACGATCAGTCTGGATTACAATATCCAGATGTACGCCCAGCAGATGGCTTTGAAGGTCAAGGAGGAAAAAGGGGCAAAGCAGGTATCGGTGATCATTATGGATCCACAAAATGGAGAACTGCTTGCCATGGTCAATGTGCCGGAATTTAATCTGAATGATCCATTTACTTTCAATATGGAGATCGAAGACGAGAGTGGGAAAATGGGATCGAAGCAGGAGCTGCTGAATCAGATGTGGCGTAATCCGGCGATCAATGATACTTATGAGCCTGGTTCTACGTTTAAGATCATAACGGCTGCAGCCGGGCTGGAGGCAGGTGTGGTGAAACTGGAGGATACCTTTTCCTGCCCGGGATTCCGGATCGTAGAGGACCGGAAGATCCGGTGTCATAAAGTGGGTGGCCATGGAAGTGAGACTTTTTTACAGGGAGCGATGAATTCCTGCAACCCGGTATTTATCGATGTGGGACAGAGACTTGGGGTAGAGCAGTATTATCATTATTTCATCCAGTTTGGCTTGAAAGGCAAAACGGGGGTGGATCTGCCGGGTGAGGCGTCTACCATCATGCACAAAAAGGAAAATATGGGGCTGGTGGAGCTGGCGACCGTTTCCTTTGGCCAGTCGTTTCAGATCACCCCATTGCAGCTGATCACTACGGCGGCATCCATCGTGAACGGAGGAACTCGGGTGACCCCTCATTTCGGCATCCGGGCGGTCAGCCAGGACGGAGAACAGGTACATACATTTACTTATCCGCAAAAGGAAGGGATCGTTTCCAGGGAGACCAGTGAGACGATGCGCTATATTCTGGAACAGGTGGTGGCGGAAGGAAGCGGAAAAAGGGCATCGCTGCCAGGTTACCGGATCGGTGGGAAAACGGCCACCTCGGAGAAACTTCCGAGAAGCCTGAAAAAATATATTTCCAGTTTCTTAGGCTTCGCGCCTGCAGATGATCCCCAGGTGATGGCACTGATCACGATTGATGAACCGGTGGGGATTTATTATGGAGGGACCATCGCGGCTCCGGTAATTGCGGATATTTTCCAGAATATTTTACCATATCTGGAAATTCCTGCCAAAGCAGCTTCTTAAAGAGATATTGCTTGAGAAAGAAAATAGATTTTGCTGATTTGGGAAAAGTAAAAGATAAGAGGATTGATTATTCTTCTAAAAAGACGTATACTATTTTTGCTTGTGAAAACGCAGGCTTATTTTATACATAAGAATTTGAGGTGCAAAATGATTAATGAAACCATCTTGGCGATCATCATCGCCTTTGTTATCAGCGCGGCATTATGCCCGGTAGTAATTCCGATGCTTCACAAACTGAAATTTGGCCAGCAGGTACGTCAGGAAGGACCGCAGGCTCATTTGAAGAAACAGGAGACCCGACCATGGGTGGACTGATCATTCTGGGAAGCATCATTGTAACATCCTTGTTTTACCTAAAAGATTATCCAAAGATCATTCCTGTTCTGTTTGTGACTGTGGGCTTTGGTATCATCGGTTTTCTGGACGATTATATCAAGATCGTCATGAAGCGTTCCGAGGGCTTAAATCCAAAGCAGAAGTTAGCAGGACAGATCGTGATCACAGCAGTATTCACGTATTATCTGATGAATTCCGGTGATGTGGGGACCAGGATCCTGATTCCATTTACCGGCGGCTTTGATCAGGGCCTGATGCTGGATCTGGGATACCTGTACATTCCGTTTGTATTTGTGGTCCTGCTGGGAACGGATAATGGCGTAAACTTTACAGATGGTCTGGATGGTCTGTGTACCAGCGTGACCATTCTCGTTGCCACATTTTTAACGATAGTGGCTCTTGGAGAGAACAGCGGTTTAAGCCCGATGACAGGAGCGGTTGTGGGAAGCCTTTTGGGATTTTTATTGTTTAATGTGTACCCGGCGAAGGTATTTATGGGAGATACCGGATCTCTGGCATTGGGTGGTTTTGTGGCAGCCAGCGCCCTGGTGATGCAGCTCCCATTATTTATCCCGATCATTGGACTGATCTATCTGGTAGAGGTATTATCAGTAATCATTCAGGTTACCTATTTTAAAAAGACTGGTGGAAAACGTATTTTCAAAATGGCTCCGATCCATCATCATTTTGAATTGTGCGGCTGGTCAGAAACCCGTGTGGTAGCGGTATTTTCCATCATTACAGCGATCCTTTGTCTGATCGCGTACTTAGGATTATAGGAGGAAGACGTCATGAGTCAGAGTCAGAAAGTATTAGTGGCAGGAACTGGATTAAGCGGTATTTCCGCTGCAAAGCTCCTGCTGGATATGGGCGGAGAGGTCGTATTATATGACAGCAATACGGAGCTTGATGCGGAAGAGTTAAAGCATGAATTTGATGAGGATGCCAGGATCACGATTGTACTGGGTGAATTAAAGCGCACAGATCTGTTAGGCGTGGAGATGTGTGTGATCAGTCCTGGAATTCCGCTGGAGGCGCCATTTGTGGCTGTGCTGGATGAGGCCAAGATTCCGATCTGGAGTGAGATTCCAGCTGGCATATCAGTGCGCGAAGGGCAGACTGGCAGCCATCACCGGAACCAATGGCAAGACGACAACGACAGCGCTGACCGGGGAGATCATGAAAGCATACTATGAAAGTGTTTTCGTGGTTGGCAACATTGGTATCCCTTATACCCAGGTGGCGATGGAAACAGAGGATGATTCTGTAACGGTAGCAGAAGTTTCCAGCTTCCAGCTGGAGACCATTATGGATTTCCGCCCAGATGTCAGTGCGATCCTGAACATCACACCGGATCATCTGAATCGTCATCACACGATGGAGTGCTATATTGCAGTGAAAGAGAGCATTACCAGCAACCAGACGGAGGAGGATACCTGTGTCCTGAATTATGATGATAAGGTTCTTAGGGAGTTTGGCCAGAGCGAAGAGCTAAAACCGAAGGTGATCTTCTTCAGCAGCCGTCAGAAACTGGACGATGGCTATTATCTGGATGGGGATATGATTTACTACGCAAAAAATAAAAAGGCAGAAGCCGTTCTGGATGTCAGGGAACTGAATCTGTTAGGCAGACATAACTATGAGAATGTGATGGCTGCCATTGCCATCAGCCGTGCGATGGGTGTTCCGATGGAGACGATCGTGAAGGTGGCGAAAGAGTTCAAGGCGGTAGAGCACCGCATCGAGTTTGTGCTGGAGCGCTCCGGTGTGAAATATTATAACGATTCCAAGGGAACTAATCCAGACGCAGCGATCCAGGCGATCCGCGCCATGCCAGGTCCGACTCTGCTGATCGCAGGCGGTTATGATAAACAGTCCACTTACGATGAGTGGATTGAGGCATTTGACGGTAAGGTAAAATATCTGGTGTTGATCGGTCAGACCAGGGATAAGATCGCAGAGTGTGCAAAAGCTCATGGCTTCTATGATATCATGTATGCGGAGGATATGTCAGAAGCTGTCCGTGTCTGTGCATCTTATGCCAATATGGGGGACAATGTACTTCTTTCCCCTGCGTGCGCAAGCTGGGGCATGTTTAAGAATTATGAGGAACGTGGACGGATCTTCAAAGAGTGTGTCCGGAGTCTGTAGGAGCTGTTCCTGTTATGAACCTTTGACATGAGGTTTTGTGAGGATATCAAACATAGAAAGGAGGCCGTCGAACAGGATGAAGAAAAAGAGATCTCAGCGGTTTTATGATTACAGCCTTTTGTTTACGATCGCATTTCTGATCATGTTTGGCCTTCTTATGATCTATAGTGCCAGTTCTTATAAGGCACAGCTTGATTATAATGGAAATGCGGCGTATTTCATGACCCGCCAGGGAGTGATCGCATTAGGTGGTTTTGCTTTTATGATCCTTATTTCACGGCTGGATTATCGCTGGTATGCGAAATTCTATAAACTGGCGATTGCAGTGTCCTGGTTTATGATGATCGCGGTATCTTTCGTGGGACGTCGGGTCAATGGTAAGAGACGATGGCTTGGAGTTGCTCCCCTCAGCTTTCAGCCGACGGAGCTGGTTAAGATCACGATCATTGTTTCTGTTGCTGCACTTTTGGTGAAATTGGGAAGAGATGTGGACCGGCCTGCGGGTATTGCCCGAATTGCCATGGTGGTGCTCCCGTTAGCTGCCATTGTAGCGGCAAATAACTTAAGCTCCGGTATTATCATCGCCGGAATTGGTTTTGTCATGCTGTTTGTGGCAAGCCGGAAGAAGTTGTGGTATTTTCTGGTCATGGCTGCTGGCGGTCTGGTGATCGCTTTTGCGCCGCAGATCGGTAACGGCTTGCGGGCGATCCATTTGTTGAAACCATATCAGTTAAACCGTATCAATGTATGGAAGAATCCGGAAGCGTTTGCCAGCGATGGTGGTTATCAGGTGCTTCAGGGTCTGTATGCCATCGGCTCCGGCGGTCTGTTCGGCAAGGGTCTGGGCGAGAGTATCCAGAAGCTGGGCTTTGTGCCGGAGGCCCAGAATGATATGATTTTCTCGATCATATGTGAAGAGCTTGGACTATTTGGAGCAGTTTCCCTGATCCTGGTGTTTATGTTTATGATCTACCGGTTTATGGTGATTGCCAGTAATGCACCGGATCTGTTTGGATGTCTTCTGGTGGTGGGGGTGATGGCCCATATCGCGATCCAGGTCATCTTAAACATTGCCGTGGTTACCAATACCATTCCCAATACAGGTATTACCCTTCCATTTATCAGTTACGGAGGCACATCGATCGTCTTTCTGGAAGCGGAGATGGGCATGGTGCTAAGTGTCTCGAACCAGATAAAATTGGAGAAATAAGAATCAGGACTTTCCATGCGTGCATACAATATGGTATAACGCGCATCGGGAGGGAACAGATTGTCAGAGATACTGGTGGAGGGATTACACAGGTTACGTGGAGAGATCGGGATCCAGGGTTCCAAAAATGCGGCGCTTCCCATGATGGCAGCTGCCGTTCTTCATAAAGGAATGACGGTTTT
>SCPN01000982.1_pt1 | contig 15155 bp, 24 predicted proteins | sample 6106831 | NCBI WGS metagenome assembly SCPN01 (sample SAMN10720447, study PRJNA508395) | human gut metagenome | isolation source: Participant 1, 0 month
GCCTGCTGGGTCTTTAGGTTATCAAGCCTGTCTTCCGCCATGGGAATAATGGCTCCGCTTCTCACAAAACAGGTATGGATCCCAGGTCCACAGGAGCTCCGGTGCGTCCACCCATAGGCGGCCCTTGTATAGAAATCATAGAAGGTTTCGCCTTCAGGCAGGTATACCTTCTGGAGACGGCGCCCTTTTCCACCACATTGGCCACCAGCAGGGAATCACCCAGCATAAAGTCCACGCCCTCCTCGTAGCACTTCACATCTTCCTGGAATGCACTGCACATGGGCTCCATGATGGGAAGTCCTGTTTCATGGGCCCGCTCCATCAGTGAGTAGAGGTAGGGACTTAACTGGTAGCGCAGTCCGATAGCCTCCCGGATGTAATCCGTACAGTCGCCGTACATCCAGGGTTCTGTCACCGTGTTGTCGGTGTTGGTGGAGTGAATGGAGAAACGGGGCTGGAATATACCGTTTTGAATCCAGCGCACCATAAGCTCTGCTTCCGGCGACGGTCCGTAGAAGCCGCCGATGTCGCAGCCCTGGTTGGCTACGCCGGAAAGGCTCATGCCCAGGATGGTTGCAATGTTGTATTTTAAGGAGTCCCAGCAGGGTCAGGTTGTCTCCTGCCCAGTCTGGGCATAGCGCTGGATGCCGCAGTGGCGGAACGGCACACGATATAAGGGCGGGTGTTGGTGAAGGTTTCGTGAATAGCCTCATCCGTGATATGGCACATGATATTGGACATGACGGACTTCAGCTGGCCGATGGTACCGCCCTTGCCCTCAAAAATCACACGGCAGTCCTTATCCACCAGGCTGTCATATTCGCAGTTGTCGTTCCACACAGAACTGGTGCCGTATTCCGGACCAAGCATTTTCCTTCCAGTAAGTCCGGGTGGAGGGTTGGTAAAGTCTGCGAACACACCCTTGCCGCCCCACCATGTTCCGATACCGGGTTCATCGCTGCCGCTGGCCTTTATAAACTTATGCTCACGGCTCCATCTCCTCCAGCTTAGGATGAATCAGGAGGATGCCGGGCTTGACGTTAGGGGACACGGTTACGCCTCTCTTTTCCATCTGAGCAAAGAATTCCCTGGGGTCCTTGAAGCGCTTTTATTCCAGGTAAAGACGCAGCGCTTGATACCCTTATCTGTCTCCACGGTGCAGTAGCCGGAGGAAAGCTGGAAACCGTCCACCGGTATCTTCTCCTCCTTTGTGGTGTCGATGAAATCCAGGATAGCGTCATCGCAGTCATTATCCAGCTCCGGATAGTACATGGAGGATCCCAGGTATCCAAGCGCATACCGGGGAAGCATGGCTGATTTGCCGGTGAGATCCGTATAGCGCTCCACGACCTGACGCACGGAGGGGCCTGCAATGAGGAAGAGGTCAATGTCGCCGCCGTCTGTCCGGTAACGGCTGTGGGGCTTCCAGTAGTTGCTCTTTTCGCGGCCCATATCAAAATCGCACTCACAGGTGTTGTGGTAGAAATATCCCACAGCCTTCCTGGTTCCGCGGTTTAATTTTATGTAAAAGGGGATATGTTTGTAAAGTGAATCGGTTTCCCTGGGGTTGTATCCCATGGCGTCTTTGGGGCTCATGCTCATGAATTTCTGGGCTTTGTTGAAGCTGCCGCTCTTCTCTCCAAAACCGTAGAAACAGTCTTCCGGTGAAATCTCACTGGTGTGAATCCGGCGGTGGTTGCTGTCCTCCATATAGGCCAAATCCACGATGTCGGCGTGAAGCAGGGTTCCCTCTTTGTCATACACGCAGATGCGAAACGGATCCTTCTCCACCACTACCTTCAGAATACGTCCCTCAATTACCGCCTCCCTGTCCCCGTCCGACAGGACTGCGTCTGCCGCTTCCACCCGTGTTCTGCGGCCCTTCAGGAAATCATCCATCCGGTCTTCCCATGCTGTCATCACAAGGCTGTAGGATTCCTCCGCAAGTCGCCGTCAAATCCGGCCCTGATACGCAGGATGGAATCTGTCAGAAAAGAATGCGGATTTCCACACTATTGGTCATCACTGAAAAGTAACTGTCCTTTTTGGCGACCGTGTAAGCATTCGTACAAACCTTCATAAATTGTTGCCTCCTTGTTTTATTTCAACCGGTTTTATGTTATTATCATATAGAATTAAGGCCGCCTAAACTAGACAATATTTGCAGTATTATGGTGGAAATTAAACATATCTTGCTGTATTAATTTGGAAGCGCTATGGTGTTTCCGTGTGTTTTACGTATATAAAAACATGGGAATTGGATATATGTACCAAAGAAAGGAGAAAACAGATTGATTGACCAGGCTGGCATCATGATGGCCCAGGGAAGGAGCATTGCCGGAGAACGCATACAGGGGGTCAATGACAATATGTCAAAGTCCCATTATCATGATTATTTTGAATTATATTATCTGGAGGAAGGAGAACGGTTCCATATCATCCAGGACCGTCTTTACTGCATCCATCCGGGAGAATTCCTTATATTTTCCCCCTTATGTGATGCACCACTCCTACGGCCAGGAGAATGTGCCGTTTAAGCGGCTCCTGGTGTATTTTTCTAAGGAGGAAGTAGACTCCGTGCAGCTGTTAAAGGTGCTGGAAAAGGGAACCGGGGTATATAAGCCGGACCAGCGGGAAAAGCAGGTGGTGCACCGCATGCTGGATGACCTGCTTAAGGAACAGGACGATCCTCAGGCTTATCATGAGGACTATATCCATACCCTGTTAAACATGGCCTTACTGACCATTGCCAGAAACATTCAGACGCCGGTGAAGCCGGAAAAGCGCAACCGGATAACAGATGTAATCAGCTATATCCACCAGAATTACCAGGGACATATCCATAGACCAGCTGGCCCAGATGTCCTATGTGAGTCCCTACTACCTGTGCAGGGAGTTCAAGCGGTATAACAACAGCACCATTATCCAGTATGTGAATGTTACACGGGTCATGAATGCCCAGAGGATGTTTATGGAAACCAATAAAAATATCACGGAAATCAGCCGGGACACAGGATTCTCTAACATCACTCATTTTAACAGGGTGTTTAAGTCGGTCATGGGCATGACCCCGTCTAATTTCAGAAAAATATATAAAACGGAGGCCGGACATGGCAGAAGGACGATTTGATACGGCCCGGCCCGGCGGGAACCGGGCTGCAAAGATGCCGAAGGGGCAGCCCTATGCGGGGTTCAATATGCAGTTCTGCATCCTGTCGGCCCTGGGTATGTTTTTTTTGGTGGACGGGCATCTCAATAACAGTTATCTGGACATCGGGGGACTGGTGCCTACTACTCCTTTCACATGCCCCTGTTTGCCTTTATCTCCGGGTATTTTTACAAAAAGGGAAGCGAGCACTGGCTGGGTGCCTATACGAAGAAAAAAATAATCCGTCTGCTGGGGCCGTATATGGTGTACAATCTGATTTACGGCATGATTGCGCAGGGGCTTCACAGAGCCGGCTTTGCCTTCGGGGAGATTTGAGCTTATGGAATCTGTTTGTGGAACCATTTATCACAGGACATCAGTTTGAATATAATCTGGCTGCCTGGTTTGTGCCGGCCCTGTTTCTGGTGGAAATGGCCAATGTACTTTTACGCCGCCTTTTAAAGCGGGTGGATTCTGAATATCAGTGTTTTTGTACCTGTCCATAGGGGTATGGGGCATCCTTCTGGCATTTTCCGGCCGGTATCAGGGCGGATGGCTTACGCTGGTGCGTATGATGTTCCTGCTGCCCTGCTACGGCGCAGGCACCCTGTATAAAGAAAAACTGGAGGCAGGGGACAGGGCAGACCATGGGCTGTACTTTGGCATTATCCTGGCTGCCTGGCTACTTCTGGCCATGTCCGGGCGCCCCTCATCTACTCCGTGGCCTTCTGCAACGGTTTTACAGAATCCTGATGCCCTATGTCACGGCTGCACTGGGAATCGCGTTCTGGCTCAGGGTATCCCGCATCCTGGCCGGAGCATTTGGGAGGGCAGGTATATCAGGTATTTTGGCAGCCATACATATGCGGTGATGATGCATCATATCATGGCTCTCATGGTTCTTAAAACCCTGTTCGCTGCACTGGCAAAGTACACTGCTCTCTTTCCTGGATTCAGTTTTGAACAGTATAAGGCAGACCTCTGGTACTGCTATTTTCCAAAGCTCTGCCTCAGTTCAGGGTGGTTTATCTTATATGGGCCATTGTGCTGCCGCTGCTGTTCCAGTGGGTATTTGACAGGTTAAGGCTTCACTGGGGACGGGAGGCCCTGGAGCCGTCCCCGTGCCGGCTTTAAAGGGTAACTGTGGTGCAGAATCAGGTTGTCAGCTGTTTCCTGATGCATCTGGTAGTAGGCGCTGCAGATGCGGTCCGCGATGACTCCACATTTTTCTATTGACACATCCAGCACCATTACCAGGTACTGGCAGCTGCTGTATCTGGTGTACACATCTCCCATACGCAGGCTCTGTTTTATTTTCTCCCCCAGAATATCCATCTCAGCATCCCTTTTGTCCAGGGGGAGAAAACCGTTATTTCTATCTGTCAGGGTAAACAATATGATGAAAGCTCTTTCTTATCCCTTCTGAGGCGCCGTTCTTCCAGGCGGTAGATTTGTTTAAAGGTTTCATAATCCTGGCAGTAGGCTCCTGGCTGGGTTTCCTTTTCCTCCATTTCCATGGCGATCAGACTCATATCGGGCTGTATGCCGGCCGGTTCCCTGGACGGGGATATGAGGCCGGTGTCATCCTTTAGATTGCGAAGGCGCTTTTTGCCATGATTTTCTGATCCGCGCAGTCAAACATATCCCGGTATTTGGTGCAGGTCCGGCTGTCTGCACTATCTATGGTGATGGACAGCTTAATTAGGATGGAATCACCCAGCCGCACTTCGCGGAACCGCTCCTGAATCCGCAGGCATTCTCCGGCTGTCATTGGGTCGTCAGAACAGAGGGAATGAAAATTACGAACTCATCTCCTCCCACACGCCCCACCAGATTGCGGCCGCTGAACATTTTTTTCAGCACATTGGCAATGGTGCACAGCAGCATATCCCCGGCAATATGGCCGTAACGGTCATTTACCTGTTTGAAATGGTCCAGGTCCAGAACAATCATGGTTCCCGGCTGCTTCCGGCACAGATTGTCGTCCACCCCTGCGTTCCATGGTGATGCGGTTATACAGTCCGGTCAGTCCATCCAGTTCCGCCAGGGTCTGCAGGGCACAATTTTCCTGCTCCAGCAGTTTGCGTCTTTTGTAAATGTCTGTATGCTGTCTCTGTTTCATTTTACATCCCTCCAGATATCACGTTGTGCCCTGCCCTTTCAGAGCACACTCCAGAGCCCGCTGCATTTTCTGGCAGCTGACCGGCTTCATGAAGAAATAGCTGACACACATACGGTATGCCTGTACCTCCGAAATCCAGGTCGGAAATCCAGATAAGCCTTCTGGAGAGCGGCTGCGCACTGGATGCGGTATCCAGGCCTCTCACGCCGTCCAGGGAAACAATGACTATGTCCCATTCCCTTCCTTCCAGTGCAGCGGCCAGTTCCATCCAGTCTTTACAGGTATTAATCTGTATTTCAAGGTGTTTTTCCGAGGCCCATTTAAGAATGTAATCTATCATTAAGGATCGTTCTGACAGGTTGTCGTCACATATGATGATTTCCATGCCGTGCTCCCCCTTTCGTATATGGGTTCTTAGATTTAATTCAAACATAACGTTTTTCTGCCATATTTTCAATGGGGTGGCTTCATTTTGCAGGTTTTGGCCCGATTTTGCATTTGCCATAAGTGTCTGTTTTTGTAAAATGAAGTCAGGAAGGTATTTCTTGCCGGTACGGGGGAGGATTTTATGCAAGTTGCCATTATAGACGATTTAGCGGTGTGCAGAAAGGAGATAAAGGAATATCTTCTGCGCTATATACGTGAAAATTACCAGGGGGAGGGATGAGCCGGAACTGGATGAGTTTGAAAGCGGGACCAGGTTCCTTGACGCCTTCCGGCCTCAGGTATATGATGTAATTTTTATTGATCAGTATATGGAGGGGATGTCTGGCATGGACACTGCCAGGGAGATGGAGGGTGGATGAGGAGGCTGCCCTTATTTTGTTACCACCAGCTGCGACCATGCAGTGGACAGCTATGGGGTCAGGGCCTGCGGTTATCTCATAAAACCCTTTACATATGAGGCGTTCGGGGAAACCATGAGACTGGCCCGTTTGGAGAAGATAATGAATGCCCGTTTCATTGCCCTGGGTGATGACAGGATATTGTTAAAGGAAATCCTCTGGTGTGACCGGGACGGCCATTATGTGCAGATCCATACGGATATGCGGGGAGTCCTGAGATACCGTGTGACCATTGCGTTTCTGGAGGCGGTATTATCCGCCTATCCCCAATTCCTGCCCTGTTTCAGGGGACTCATCATTAACATGGACCGCGTGAGGCGCATGGAGGAGCTGGAATTCCTTATGGATACCGGTGAACGTGTTCCGTTTCGCAAGCGGGACCATAAGGAAATCAAGAGCCGGTTTTCACAGTACATGTTCCGGCGGGCAAGGGGGGAGGATTTGTTATGATAGATACTGCCATGATATTACTGTTTCCATTTCTGGATTTTATACCCTTCGGCCTTCCCAGGTATTGGATTCACAGGGATAAATTAAAAATCCGGTACAGGTATGTGGTGGTGCTGCTGACAGCGGTATCGTGCGTGAACAGCGCAGCCTTCTATCTTATCAATCAGGAAGGCTATGAGGCAGCTGCCCGCTGGACTACCCTGATGCGGTATGGTTTTATGCTGTTTAATCTGATGTGTTCATTTTTATTAATCAGAGAGCAGTTCCAGAAGCTTATGTTCACATACCTGCTTTTAATGTCCTGGTCCTTTTTTTTTTTTTGCAATGCCAATTTCATTGAAAGCCGGTTTTTCTGGGACTTTTCAGACAGACATCCGTATCTCATCTATAATACGGCCAGGGTGGCGATTCTGCTTATCACCTATCCCTTTATACTCCATTTTCTGGGACATACCGTGAGGGAAGCCCTGAAGATGGAGGACAGGAAGATGTGGCAGCAATACGTGGAAGATTCCGCTGTTTTCCACTTTGTTCGGCATGCTGTACTGCACGGTGCAGGATGTGTATGCCTATGCTTCCTGGCAGTTCCTGATTTCCAGGTATCTGATGCTGCTTGGAACCTGTTATGTGTCCTATGTTTTTTTGAAGGTGTTAGAAATATCCCGCAGAAAGACACAGCTGGAGGAGGAATTAAAGTATGCGGACCGGAGCCTTCTGGCCCAGAAAAAGCAGTATGAAACCGTATCAGCCCATATGGAGGAAATGAAAAAGGCGCGCCAGTGACCTGCGCCAGCATCTGGCCGTGGTTCAGTCCTACATAGAGAGGAATGACAGGGCGGGTCTGTCCGAGTATATTGAGATTTTATAAGCATTGTGAGCTGCCTCCCCTGATATCATAGTAGAAATATACTGCCGCAACCAGGTAATCAATGCTAATTCAAGCTACTATGCCTCCTGCAGGCCCGCAGGCATAAAATCCGTTTTGAAGCCCAGGCGGACTACCGGAGCAAATGTCATGTCCCGGATACGGGAGGTGACGGTGATACTGGGCAACCTGCTGGAAAATGCGGTGGAGGCCTGTCCGGTGCGAGAAGAATGGTAAATGCCCATCCGGCTGCGGATATTCAGGAAAAACAGCAGCCTGGTATTTCTGACAGATAACACCTGTTCCGGGACAGTGCCGTTTGACGATTTGAAAACACCCTTTCCTCCAAGCGGAATGGGTGGGAATCGGCGTATCCTCCATCCGGGAAATTGGTGAGGTGGTATGGAGGAGATACATTATTTGAACAAAAAGCCGGTATGTTTTATGCCTCCGTATGGCTGCAGATCCCGGAAAAGGCGGATAATTAGCCAGCCTTAGTTTGAGCCAGGGGAATGATGATGGCGGCCACAAAATGCTCATATGATTCCGGGGCCGGAGCAGGCAAAGATGGCCCAAATATGGATGATGGTGGGGGTCAATGTTAAAGTACTTCCAATGCCTCCGCATACGCCACAGAGCATTTTATTTATGTTTGAACGGTATAATTTCTTATCCATAGTTCTATCTCCTTTTCTGTAGGAATCTATAAGATTTGGTCAAAGTTTACAGCAATGTTTCCCACGCCGCATTCCAGTTCCATGGTGTAGGGGAGCCTTGTTGTTGATGTGAGTTTCGTGTGAGAGCATGCTGTAGTGTTCAGCGCCCACATCAATGCTTCCCACGCCGCACTCCACCTGGTAATTGTACCCGTCTTGGGAACCGGTCAGGTTTAAGGGTCACATCTCCCACCCCTGTCTCGATTTCCACATCCCCGTTGACAGTGCCTGAAAATGTAATGGCGCCAACTCCTGTGTCAATCTCCAGTTTGGAGACAGTGACACCAAGGACCGTGCACTCCGCGGCGCTCCAGATCCAGGGACAATTTGTCAAGCCCGTATCCGGCCGGAATCAGAATCTCGATTCGAGGAGCCTCATTGCTCCGGCTGCGTCCTGATTCCCTCTTAACCTTCAGTGTGAATTCATCCATGTAGCATTGTGTGCGGTTATAGGTATCCTGTACATTGACCTGGATTTGGGAAATACCCTCTCTTTTCTAAAACGCGGATTACCCCTTTGTCTATATCCACATCCAGTTTTCTGGCCTGTGCATAGGAGGGATCGGATACCGTCTTTATCTGTGAGGAGCCGCGGGAGCGGTCTGTATCATCCGGGTCATCCGGGTTATTCCAGTCATCCCAGTTATCCCAGGCATCCCGGTCATCCCAGTCATCCGCCCGGTCATCGCCCCAGCGGACCAGCCATGGCATGTGGTTGTGCCATACCCTGGAGGCCAGGCGGGACGGCAGGCTGTTTGTATACCGTCCTCCCATGGCGGCTGAAACGGCAGTGATGCCCAGGCCAAGAAGAAGGAGTATCAGTCCGGTGATGGCGCATATTTTTACGAATCTCTTCATTTTATTACCTCCCTCGGTGAAGCAGGCGGCTAAGCCCATTTACGATACTTCGTATAATGAAAGGGATGAACCTCCCGTAAAACAGTACGGATAGAGCCAGGCACAGGGCACCGGCGCCCAGCAGTATCAATCCTGTGCCGGAGGCCATGAGTCCATCCAGTGGATGGGAAAACATGTGGAACACACCGTAGGGAAGCATAACGATACCGCCCAGGAGCACTGCAAAGGTGGTGGCCCCAAGTGTCACCAGGACAGCTGTCGAATGCCCAGGACTCCCGCGGCCAGACCCAGCAGACCGCCGCCAACACCAAGGAACACGGGAAAGGCCACAATGATGAGCACAGCCCATAATATGAGCTTTATCACCTTGCTGGTCCTGGGCGGAGGGGGATTGGAAGTTCCATTGTTCTCCTCTGTATAAGTCTGCTCCGGGCCATGGTTAAAACCGCGTTTCTGGTCAAAGCTCTGTTCCCGGTCAAAGTTCTGTTCCCGGTTATAGCCCTGTCCCCGGCTGCCGCTTCCCTGGCCGCCGCTCTCCTGCTCTTCCGGCAGGTCCAGACGCTTTGCCATGGCATAGCCGGGATCACGGAACCGCTCATCCTGATATCCCTGTTCTGTGAATTCTCCGCCGCTCTCCAGATGTCCGGCTATGTCAGCACGGATGATGGCGGCAATCCGTTCAGGGCTTCCTAATTCCTGGATGACCTCTGCTTCCTTATCAGGACCGGCCTCTTCAAAGTAATCTGTATAGTATTGGACCGCATCGTCCTTGTCTTCATCCTGGATGTCCTGCAGAAGATATGCAAGCTCCTTCATAAACGCATCCCTGGTCATAGGTTCGCCTCCTTAAATATCTGGGATATCTTCTGTGAATAAGTTGCCCATTCCCCCGGTACAAATTCAGCTGTACCCTCCCTTTTCCGTAATCTTATAATATCTGCGGTTCCTGCCGTCAATGGCCATGTCATATACTTCCAGGCAGTCCTCCTTCTGGAGGCGTCTCAGCACCGGATATAAGGTGGACTCCGAAATATCAATGGCCTCCCGGACATCCGGTGATTTTATATCCATAAGTCCCTTCCGCATCCTTAGAGACAACTGCCAGCACAATGGCGTCTAAAAGTGCGGAACCAGTGTTAAATATCATAAGCACCCTCTGTTCTAAAACAATATTATTAGTTGCGTCATATTATACAATATATAATATATTTATACTATACAGCATATAATATTATATGTCAACACAAGAAATTCAAAAGATTCTGTTATATTTTCTTAAGCCTCTTTAGAAACAATTTACCAATCAGTCAAACTTAAGACACAAATAGCCGGTATACTATAAGACATAAACAAGCAGTCAGAGCTTTTAATATAGATACCATACATAATAAGCCGGTGGGATTGGCAGGAGGCCTTTTCTACCGGCTCAACCTAATTCTATGGAGTAATGATTGAAAATAAGAATGGAATCAGCTACAAATGGAACAATCAAGAAAAAAGCAGGTAATAGAAATGAACGCAGGAATCATTGCCGGGCAGATGCTGGTTTTGTTTTTTATGATGTTGGCAGGTTTTATTGCCTTTAAGGCGCATATAGTCTCACAGGCCGGCTCTAAGAGCCTGTCCTCGGTTATCATTAATATCTTTAACCCATGTCTCATCATATCCGGAGTACTGAATAAGAAAATCACATACAGTCCCCGCATGGTAGCAGAGAACCTGGTTCTGGTGGCCGTGTTTTTTCTGGTGCTCATTGTCCTGAGCCGTCTGTTCACAAAGATGATGAGGCTTCTGCCGGGGAGGTAAACAGCTACCGTCTCATGATGATATTTCCCAACCTGGGGTTTATGGGAATCCCGCTGGTGCGCAGCCTGTACGGTGAGGAGGCTGTAATATTCGTGGCATTTTATATTGTTGGTTATAATCTTCTGGTTTATTCTTATGGCATACTTTTGGCTATGGGGACAAGGGATGATTGCGAAGACGCTGGAAAAGAAGCGGCAAAACGGGCCGGGCTTCCCTGGAAGAAGATGCTCAATATCGGAATGGGCGCCTGTATCACGGCAATTTTTATATTTGCCTTTCACATAAGGGTGCCGGAGCCGGCAGCTGATTTTGTGGACAGCATGGGAAACGCGGCAGTGCACTTATCCATGATGACTGTGGCATCATGGTGGCCCAGTCGGACTTAAAGTCCCTGGTAACAGACAAAAAGCAGCTTCTCTTTGCCTTTATCAGCCTTTTGGTCATACCGGCAGTCTGCATACCGTTTATGAGAATGCTGCCTGTTGACAAGGTTTCTTATGGAATTTTTATTCTTTTGATTGCAATGCCGGTGGGCAGCGTGGTTATGCTGGTTGAGAAGGAATATGGCGCCACGGATGGAAGGATATCGGCCAAAAGCATTGCTTTGACCTCCATCCTGTCCGTGCTCACCATTCCTGTGATTACATATCTGGCATGACAGGGACGGTTAAGAAGGGTGAACCATCCCGGGATGTACGGTAGATATTCATTCTGTTTCTGCGGGCAAATCCGATGACAGTCAGATTGTATTCAGCAGCCAGCTCCAGGGTAAGGTCTGTGGGTGCGGAGCGGGATACAATGACAGGTATGCCTGCCCATATGGCCTTTTCTGCAATGGGGCGCGGAATCCGGCCTGTGGTATATACACTGGTGCCTGCAAAATCCACACGGTCCTTTAAGGCGCGGCCCACTGTTTTTCAAAGGCCCGGCTTCGGTCCAGGTCCTCTGTCATGTAAAGGACCGCATCAGTCACGGCACATTACGCTGTGGACATTGCCGGTTTTGCGAAACAGCTCCGAGGCATCCAGAAGGTGCTGTGACAGAGAGAGTATGTGATCAGGACAGATGTGTAAATCCGGGAGGCGGACCATGGTGCGGTCCGTTTCCCGGATTTTCAGATCCGCCCGGTTAAGAGACGGACGGATGCTTAAATCCATTATATCCCTCAGGGAGGAGATGACGCCTGAGGTATAAAGCCTGCCTAAGAGCATCTCCTCCAGATATTCCGGAATACAGTGAAGGACTTCGGTGCAGCGGCCGTTGATATGGACGTTTAGGGAACATTCCGCCAGCACTTCGTCCATGGAAGGCGTTTCCCTGCCGTCTTCATACCGTATGACAGGATACTGTTTCGTGAATTCCATCATGTTTTATATTCCTTTCCATCACGCTTTTGATTCGGATTGCGCAGGCTTTATATTCTGGGATTCTCGCCAGGTCGTCCAGCGCAGCGTTGGTAATCCGGTTCACATTGCCGTCCGCGAAGTGGAAGGTCATGAAGGCCTCCTGCGGGCTGACTTTCTGTCCCACCCGCGCGGTGCTGGTAATCCGGCCGCGTCTGGAGGAGACAAGTACTTTGTCTCCATGGCTGATGCCAAGGACCTTAGCATCCTCCTCGTTGACCTCGATATAGGATTCGCTGCAGATTTCATTCAGGCCCTCGGTCCGTTTTGTCATGGCACGGGTGTTATAGTGGTAGAGCATGCGCCCTGTGGTCAGCAGGATTGGGTACTCCTCATCCGGAAGCTCCCTGTCCTTGTAAACAGCGGGATAGAAATATCCAAGCCCTCTGGAGAATCTGCCCGCATGGAGTATGGGCGTACCCGGATGATCTTTGGATGGACAGGGCCACTGCAGGCTCTCACCCGCATCCAGCCTGGCGTGGCTGATTCCGCCGTAGGACGGGGTTACACAGGCTATCTCATCCATGACCTGGGCTGCGCTGTCATAATGGCAGGGATATCCCATCCTGCCCATAACGTCGCAGAATATCTGTATGTCATCCCTTGCCAGCCCCGCTGGTTCAACAGCCTTGCGGACCCGCTGGAGACGGCGCTCCGTGTTGGTGAAGGTGCCTTCCTTTTCAGCATAGCTGACGCCCGGAAGAACCACGTCAGCGTAGGCAGCTGTCTCTGTCATGAAAGTTCCTGCACCACCAGGAAATCCAGGCTCTTTAATGCTTTTTCAATATGTCCCGTGTCCGGGTCAGTCACGATTGGGTCCTCGCCAAAGATATACAGTCCCTTTATGCTGCCCTTATGGCTGCCGGAAAACCTCGGTGGAGGTAAGGCCGGGCCTGGTATTTAATTCCACGCTCCACGCGTCTGGAATTTGTGGATGACGTCCGGGTTGGCCACCTTCTGGTAGCCGGGGAAATCTGTTGGCAGGCATCCCATATCGCAGGCGCCCTGTACATTGTTCTGGCCCCGCAGCGGGTTGATGCCGCAGCCTGGCCTGCCCAGTTTACCGGTCATCATGGCCAGGTTGGAAAGGCTCATGACGCCTTCTAGTGCCGGTGGAATGCTCTGTTACGCCCAGACAGTATATGATGGGCGCCTTGCGGGCGCCTGCGTACATCCGGGCAGCCTGTATCAGGTCCTCCTGACGGATGTGGCAGATTTGGGCCACCTTCTCAGGGGGATAATCCTCTAAAATCTGTTCCAGGATTTCAAAGCCTTCTGTCCGGGAGGATATGAAACCATATCAGCCAGGCCTTCTTTAATATATGTGCATCATACCGTTGGCAAAGGCCACATTAGTGCCCGGCTTTATCTGCAGGTGCAGGGCCGCGTCATTTGTCAGGTCAATTTCCTGGGATCCACCACAATCAGTTTGTGTCCGCCTGACTGCGCGGCGTATCTGGAGTGCCTGCTACGGGATGGGCTTCGGTTGGATTGGAGCCTACAAGGAGAATCACATCCACATCCCCTGTAATATCCGCAATGGGATTGGTCATGGCGCCGGAACCAAGGGTCATGGCAAGACCGGTCACAGAGGCAGAGTGGCAGATACGGGCGCAGTTATCCACGTTGTTGGTGCGAAAGGCAGCGCGCATCATTTTCTGGAACACGAAATTGTCCTCGTTGGGTGCTCTTGAACAGGAGAAACCGGCGATAGCGTCATTGCCGTACTTTTTCTGGATTTCCCTGAACTGTTCTGCCATGTAATCCAGGGCTTCATCCCAGGATGCCTGTTCAAGCTGCCCATTCCTTCGTATGAGGGGATGGGTCAGACGGTCGCCGGAACCCACGAATTTGTAGGAACCGAATTTGCCCTTTACACACAGCAGATTATGGTTGGACGGCCCGTCAGCCGGTTCTGCGCCCACGATGCGGTTGTCCCTGACCAGCAGATCCATCTGGCAGCCGGTGGCGCAGTGGGGGCATGTGGTCCTGACCTTCCTGACCTCCCAGCTGCGGTACTTTTTGTGGTCCTTGGCTGACAGGGCTCCTGTGGGACAGTGGGAAACGCAGTTTCCGCAGGATTCACAGGTGGTCTCAGACCAGGGCCTGCCGTAGGCAGTGGTGATGATGGTATCAAAGCTGCGGTCCTTCAGGCTGATTACGTTTCTGCACTGCAGCTCTTCGCATATCCGTACGCAGCGCCGGCACATGATGCAAAGCTCCGGATTGTATTCAAAGAATGGATTGGACGTATCCTTTGGGGCGTTTACCCGCTTTCCACTGTCATGGCTGGTATACTCCACGCCGTATTCCATACAGTAATCCTGAAGCTTGCAGGAGCCGTTCTGAGGGCAGGAGAAGCAGTGCTCCCGGTGGTTGCTCATAAGGAGGTCCGACAAAGCGCCTGGCTTCCATCACCTTTCTGAGGGGTGGAAATGACCATGCCTTCGGTGCAGTGCTCGGAACAGGCAGTGACAAGCCCTTTTTTCCGCCCGCCGTCTACTTCCACCACGCACATGCGGCAGGAGCCGTCAGAGCCAGTTCTTTCATATAGCACAAGGTGGGTATCTGGATTCCCAGCCCGGCGGCAGCTGAAAGTAGTGGTGGTCTCCGGCGCCACCTCGCATGGTATATGGTCAATTTTAATATGTATCCTGGTATCCGGATCTATATGGTGAGACATGCTTTATTCCTCCGTTTTCTGATGACATGCGCAGGCTCCCGCAGGACAGGCGCCTCCGTTTATATGCTTCAAAGTCGCCTCTGCGGGTGGCGGAGGGCAGACATCAGGGCAACATCTCACAGACTGGCCCAGGCCGCAGGCCAAGCTGGGACACTGCCGGGCCATGTATTCCAGGCGCTCCACATCCCGTCCAGCCCTGCCTTCCACGAAATCCGTGAGGAGTTCCAGAATACGGGTCGTGCCCAGACGGCAGGGAGTG
>SCPN01000872.1_pt1 | contig 15142 bp, 16 predicted proteins | sample 6106831 | NCBI WGS metagenome assembly SCPN01 (sample SAMN10720447, study PRJNA508395) | human gut metagenome | isolation source: Participant 1, 0 month
AGAACTGGCAGTACTGTTACTTTTTCTGGCGGTACTTGTGCTGCTCAGTAAGAATCTGCAAAAACTTGTATCCAGCGGAAATGTAACAGCGAAAAATAAGATAATCGTTCTTGACAGCGGACACGGCGGGGATGATCCGGGAAAGATCGGTGTGAATCAGGCAAAAGAAAAGGATGTCAATCTTGAGATCGCCAGAAAAATTAAAAAAAGACTGGAGAAAAAAGGCTGGGAAGTTGTAATGACAAGAGAAAAAGATGAGATGCTCGGCGATCCACAGGCCGGAAATAAAAAGATCCATGATATGAAAGCAAGAGTAGAATCATAATGCAACCATGCAGGCAGCGGTAAATACCACTTAAGAAGAACAGTTATCAGGATGAACAGATACGGGGTGCACAGGTCTTTTATTATTCTCATTCGGAAGAAGGAAAAGAGAATTGGAAACAGATGCAAAGCCATACCTACAGTGGATGAAGTAAAGATACAAGACAGGCAAAAGCAAATGATACATACTATCTGCTCAAACGTACGGAAGTACCGACGATTATCGTTGAGTGTAGGCTTCATTAAATCCGGGAAGAGGCCGCTAAGCTGATCGATACGAAGTATAAGAGAAAAAGATGCAGATCTGATTACGAAAGGAATCGTACTTTGTGTGGAAAAAGGTAGTAATGAAAATCCATGAAAACAATAATAGAGAAAATAGATAAAAATCAAAAAAATACAGATATTATAAGAGAAGCAGGACGGATCTTAAAAGAAGGAGGTCTGGTTGCATTTCCCACAGAGACTGTATATGGTCTGGGAGCCGATGCATTGAATGAAGATGCGGCAAAGAAGATATATGCTGCAAAAGGAAGACCGTCCGATAACCCTTTGATCATCCATATCACGAATATGAAAGCACTGGATAAAATTGTCTCAGAAGTTCCGGAGAAAGCTGTTAAAGTTGCAGAAAAATACTGGCCGGGACCGCTTACAATGATCTTTAATAAGAGTGATATTGTGCCGTATGGAACGACGGGAGGTCTTGATACGGTTGCTGTCAGAATGCCGGTAGACGAGATCGCAAGAGAAGTAATAGATGCGGGTGGCGGTTATATCGCCGCACCAAGTGCCAATACATCGGGAAGACCAAGCCCGACGACTGCACAGCATGTGGCAGAGGATCTGACAGGCAGAGTGGATATGATCGTAGACGGTGGTGCTGTGGAGATTGGCGTGGAATCAACGATACTGGATGTGACAGTAGAGCCGCCGATGATCTTAAGACCCGGAGCAATCACAAAAGAAATGTTCGAAGAAGTAATCGGGGAGGTTACAGTTGACCGGACACTGATCAGACCGGACAGCAAACAGGTGCCGAAAGCACCGGGAATGAAGTACCGTCATTATGCACCAAAAGCAGATCTGACGATCATAGAAGGACCGCTTGAAAAAGTAGTAAAAGAGATTAATAAGCGCGCAAAGGAAAAATCCGAAGCAGGCTATAAGGTAGGAGTGATCGGAACAGAAGAAACCGTAGCTGATTACAAATCCGGTGATGTAAAATGTATCGGAACAAGAGCCGATGAGTCTACGATTGCTGCGAATCTGTTCCGGATATTAAGAGAGTTTGATGACGACCAGGTAGATTATATCTACAGTGAGTCGTTTGATACTGCGGGAATCGGAAGTGCGATCATGAACCGTCTTCTGAAGGCTGCAGGACATCATATAGAAAAATTGGTATGATACATTGCACAACAAGGAGGAGAACAATGTCGAAAGTACAGGTTATGGATCATCCGCTGATTCAGCACAAAATCAACTACATCCGCAATGAGGAAGTAGGATCAAAAGAATTCAGAGAAATCGTTGGGGAGATCGCATCATTGATGTGTTATGAAGCAACAAGAGATCTGAAGATGGAAGATGTTAAGATAAAAACACCAATCTGCGAGATGACAGGTAAGCAGTTAAGTGGTAAGAAACTGGCTGTAGTTCCGATCTTAAGAGCAGGCCTTGGAATGGTAGATGGAATGTTAAATATGATCCCATCTGCAAAGGTTGGACATATCGGTCTTTACAGAGATCCGCAGACATACGAACCGGTGGAATATTACTGCAAACTGCCATCTGACTGCGATGAAAGAGAAGTATTTGTCGTAGATCCAATGCTGGCAACCGGTGGATCATGTATAGCAGCACTTCAGATGCTGAAAGATAAAGGTGTAAAGCATCTGCGCTTTATGTGTATCATTGCAGCACCGGAAGGTGTAAAACATCTGCAGGAAGCACATCCGGATGTAGATGTATATATCGGTGCACTGGACGATCATTTGAATGAACATAAATATATCGTTCCGGGACTTGGTGACGCAGGAGACCGTATTTTCGGAACAAAATAGTGACGAGGAGAAACATATGGGAGATAAAAGAAAGGATTATATAAGCTGGGATGAATATTTCATGGGAGTTGCTAAACTTTCGGGAATGCGTTCTAAAGATCCAAATACGCAGGTTGGATGTTGTATAGTCAGTCAGGATAATAAGATTCTGTCAATGGGATATAATGGTCTGCCGACAGGCTGCTCGGACGATGTATTTCCATGGGGAAGAGAAGGGGACGATCCTTTGGAGACCAAATATGTATATACGGTTCACAGTGAGCTGAATGCGATCCTGAATTACCGGGGCGGCAGTCTTGAAGGAGCCAAATTGTATGTATCCTTATTCCCATGCAATGAATGTGCCAAAGCAATCATTCAAAGCGGGATTAAAGAGGTTATCTATGATTGTAATAAATACGAGGGTACAGCTGCGGTAATGGCTTCCATGAAGATGTTTGATGCGGCGGGAGTAAACTATCATAAGTATCACCGCACGGACAGGGAAATTAAGATTTCGTTATAAGATATGAAAAACAGGTTTGGAAAAGGAATTCCGGACCTGTTTTTTTGTATCGCCATGCGTTCGGAAGAAACTGCCGGTGGCGGGTTCTGTAGATACCAAAGTATATAAAAGAGTGGAATAAAGTATGGATAAAAGGACATATAATTAAAAAAAGTAAAAAGAAATAAGAACAATTATGAAAAAATGGGGAACAAAAATTGCAGTAAATTTCCTGGTTCGAGGAATTGTTAGTTTCGCAATTATATTTTTTGTAAACGGATTTCTTGACGGACAGGGGATTTCTGCGTGTGTGGGAATGAATCCTGTCACATTTTTGACATCGGGAATCCTTGGATTTCCTGGGGTTGCCATGCTTTACGGTATAACTTTCTATCAAATTATGTGAACATTGCACAAAGATTAAAAATTTTTAAAAATACCATAGACAAATATAAATCATCAGGTATATAATCAGCCTACAAGTTACGAAGTAGCTTGTATCTGATTTGTAGTTCTAATTGTTAGATTCAAAAGATTCAATGAATTCAGTGCCATATCGGCAAGACGTTTCAGACATTTTTATAATGTATTGAAGGAGGGATAGTATGTGGTAAGCAGAAATCTGGTAATTTGCGACCAGGAAGAGAGATATGCGGCGGCGCTTGCACATTTTTTTATGAAGACCAAGGAATTGGCGCTTGGAGTGCAGGTGTGTAACAGTGTTGCGCAGGCCCTGAGACTGCAGGAGGAATCACCGATTGATATTCTTCTGATCGGCAGCGGTTATCCAAAGGAAGAGCGGCAAAAAGTACGGGCAGAAAGTGTGTTTGTTCTGACACAATCGGAAGACGTGGCACATGAGACGCATGAGAAACTTATTAATAAATATCAGTCCGGAGAGGCCATCTTAAGAGATGTGATCGAACAGTGCCAGGAGTCGGTAGAACCGGGGAATTTCTTTCTTGGCACGGTGAAGAAAGAAAAGGTTCGGATCATCGGAATATTTTCCCCTGTTCATCGAAGCAGGAAGACCGGATATGCATTGAGACTGGGGAAAGATCTGGCCAAAACATATAATGTATTGTATCTGAATCTCGAGATGTATGGAGGTATCGGCGGTCATTTTCCTGAGATTGGGCAGACAGTCGCAGATGCACTCTATTATTCGAGACAGGAAAAGAAGCATTTAAGAGCAGCACTTGCGGGTATGGTAAAGCATATGGGGCCGCTTGACTATCTTCTGCCAATGAGGATGTCGGAAGATCTGAAGGCAGTAAAGATAGAAGAATGGATGAGATTCATAGAGCAGATTGCCAGCCAGAGCATATATGAAGTGCTGATATTGGATATCGATGAAGGAATCCGGGGTGTATATGAACTTCTGAGGATGTGTACAGAGATACATGTAGCAGTAATAAAAGAGGAGGTGGCGCAGGCAAAGATGTTCCAGTTTGAAGAGGAGTTACATCTGATGGGATACGATGATGTCAGACATAAGATGATAAAAAAAGAACTGGAAGGATGATAAAGAATGATAGAAGCAGAGCAGCTCCATGCAAGAATCCTGGCCAGATTAGATATGACAAGGGACATGGAGGATGAAGAGCTGACAGAATTGATCTATGAAGTACTTCAGGAAGTCTCACAGGAAGAATATCTGCCGCTTGATCAGAAGACAATGCTTGGAAAAGAACTTTTCAATGCATTCCGGAAACTGGATCTGTTGCAGGAATTTCTGGAAGATGATGATATTACAGAGATTATGATCAATGGAACACAAAATATTTTTATTGAAAAGGCAGGGAGGATATCCCAGTCAGATAAAAGATTCTTGTCGGCGGACAAGCTGGAAGATGTGATCCAGCAGATCGTGGCAGGATCTAACAGACTGGTAAATGAGGCATCACCGATAGTGGATGCCAGACTTGCGGACGGATCTCGTGTAAATGTTGTGCTGCCACCGGTAGCGCTGAACGGACCGATCGTTACAATCCGAAAATTTGCAAAAGAAGTAATTACAATGAATAAACTGATGGAATGGCAGTCAATCAATTCAGAAGTATCGGGATTTCTGGCTTCATTAGTAGCCGCCGGATACAATATATTCATCAGTGGTGGAACCGGATCCGGGAAAACCACATTCTTAAATGCATTATCGCAGTACATTCCAAAAAATGAACGCATCATTACAATTGAAGACAATGCAGAATTGCAGATTCAGAATATAAAGAATCTTGTAAGACTGGAGGCAAGGAACGCGAACGTAGAAGGAACCGGGGAGGTCACGATCAGAGATCTGATCAAATCGGCGCTTCGTATGAGGCCGGACCGTATCATCGTAGGAGAAGTGCGCTCGGCGGAAGCAATTGATATGCTTCAGGCACTTAATACAGGACACGACGGAAGTCTCAGTACGGGGCATGCGAACAGTCCGAAGGACATGATAAGCCGTCTGGAAACTATGGTACTGATGGGAATGGACCTTCCCCTCCCTGCAATTGAGCGTCAGATCGCGTCAGGACTGGATATCATTGTACATCTTGGAAGGCTTCGGGATAAAAGCAGGAAGGTGCTGGAAGTAACAGAGGTATTAGGATATTGGGATGGACAGATCCATTTGCAGACGATTTACCGGTATGAAGAGATTCGTAAGGAGGATGAAAATGTAACAGAAAATGAAAAAAAGGATCAGGAAAATAAAGTCCATGGAGAATGGAAAAAAGTTGCGGAACTTTTTCACCGCGAAAAACTTGTGGCAGCAGGATATTACATTTAAAGAACGCACAAAAGCAGGGATGAAGACGGCCGGAATGATCGGCATTACAGCCTGGCTTTATTATCGCAGAGTGTGGGCCGTTATTTTTTTGATACTACCGGGAATCTGGCTGTACAGGGAATTCCTGGAAGAAGAAAGTAAAAAGAAGGAACAGGAATTTCAAAAACAGTTCCGGGAGATGATACAGACACTGTCGTCGGCGCTTAATACAGGATATTCGGTGGAAAATGCATTTTATGAAACGCAAAAAGAACTTAAGATACAATATCCTGAAGAAGCGAGGATTTCCAGAGAATTACTTCTCATTACAAGGAAATTAAGAATGCATATTCCGGTTGAACAGGTCCTGGAAGAATTTGCAGAGAGGGTTCCGTCAGAGGATGTAAAAAGCTTTGTGACAGTATTTGTAACAGCGAAGAAAAGTGGCGGGGATATGATCGGGATTATCCGTAATACAACGAGTCAGATCGGCGATAAGATAGAGGTAAAAAGAGAGATTGATACACTACTTGCCGCAAAGAAATATGAATTTCAGATCATGTCGATGGTTCCGTATGGGATTATTGCTTATATGTCACTTAGTTTTTCTGATTTCATGGAAGAATTGTATGGGAATGTAACAGGAATAGGGGTGATGACGCTATGTCTCGGAATCTACGTGGGCGCTTATTATCTTGGAGTAAGGCTCCTGAGAATCGACGTATAGTGAAGGCAGCAGGCCTGATCATTGCTTTGGGGATATTAGTGACGGGAGCGGATATGGCATGTTCCCGGATACAGATGACACCATCCATAGAGAGAAATGATTACGGAAAAGGGAAAAAAGTGGAAGAACTGGATGTGGAGATCGGAAATAAAAAGAAAAAGGTCCGGACTTCGGTAGAGGTATCAGAGCGACAGTATTCTGCGAAGGAGGTACAGGAATTATTCTCTAGGATCATCAGGAAAATGGACAGGCTGATATTGGCCGGTAATGAGACATTGGATCGTGTGGATGAGGACCTGGATTTGGTCACAGATATCCCGGGGGAGCCTGTGAAGGTCTCCTGGGAACTGGACCGATATGACGTAATGGATATCCAGGGCAAACTTAAGGAGCAGAATATCTCTGAAAAAGGAGTTCTTGTAAAACTGAATGCAGTCCTTACCTATACGGTAAACGAAGAAGAGCAGGCTTCTTATCAGTGCGTGGCATGTGTATATCCGAAAAAATTAAGCGGAGAAGAAAGCACAAAAAAGGACGTTGAAGAGGCAATAAAAAAAGCAGATACAGCAACAAAAGAAAAGAAAAAACTAATTCTGCCAGAGATGCTGGACACAAATGAACTCAAGAGACATTTATCAGCTAATGGGCATGGACCAGTTATAACGTTAATGCGTGACTGACCAGGAACACTTCTGTATGCATTACAAAAACAGAATATCCGAAAGGCAGAAGAAGAAAGAAAAAAGCAGATGATCGAAGATTATCCGATCATCAAACAAAAACTGACATTGTATCTTGAATTGCAAGGAATAGCGGTAAAAAGCATCAGAAAAAGATAACCAGAGGATACGCGAAGGAAAAAGACGAAAATGAAAGATACGTATATGAAGAAATGAGACAGACCTGCCGTAAGTGGACGGCAAATTCAGCAACAGAAGCTGAAGGCTATGAAAATTTTGGAAGACGATGTGATCTGCAGATTTATATAAGGCTAGGAGCACTATTGTCACAAAATTTAAAGAGAACAAGAAGGGATTATGGAACTTTTAAACAGGTCATACAGGCTTTTGAAGAACGGAAGGCGCGGGCGAAAAGACTGGGTGAAGAAGCAGGAACGAAGCTGCTTTTGCCAATGTTTCTGATGCTGGCGGTGGTATTGATCATTGTTATAGTCCCGGCTTTTTTGACCATGCAGATATAAAGGATAAGAAAGGAAGAGATGTTATGTGGAGAATACGATATGCATTACAGGTATTAAAAGATGACAGGGGAATCGGAGTAGTGGAAGTGATATTGATCCTGGTGGTTCTCATTTGGAAGCATTTATCATCTTCCAACCAGTCTGAAAGTTACCAGACAATCTTTGAAAAAATCACCAGTGAAAGTTCGGGAATTTAAGTTATTATGCATTCGAAGAGAGAAGTAAATACGCAGATTATGCAGATACCGAAGAGTGCAGGAAAAGCGGCCGGATAGGGACTGTTTGAATGGGGAAGTTACAGTCTATCTGACGTTGACTTTTGTTCTGTTTGTTTCTTTGATACTGGCTCTTGTGGAAAGTGCGTCGGTGCAGATGGCAAAGAATTACAGGCGGGCAGATATGAACCGGGCATTGGAATGTGTATTTGCAGAATATCAGAAAGAATTACTCGAAAAATATGACGTATTTGCCATTGAATGCGGTTATGAGACTGGGACTTACACGGAACAGAATATTCTGGATCGTCTTTCTTATTACGATGCAGATATGGAAAATGAGATAGAGCGGATCCAGTTGTTTACAGATAATAGCGGAGAGTTATTTCGTGATCAGGTTGGAAAATACATGAAACATAAGTACGGGATCGCGTGGGCGGATAAATATCTGGGAAATGTCTCTCTCTGGAAGAACCAGGAAGAGAAAGCGGATGAATTTACTGAGGAGGAAGAAAAACAAAATGATCAGCTTAAGGATCTTTTAGGAGAACAGGAAGCAGAACTTCCGGAAGAAGAAAATCCGATGCAGCATGTAGCAGAATTGAAACGTTCATCAATCTTAGGACTTGTGCTTCCGAAAGATAAGACAATATCGGAGAAACAGATATCATTACAGGAGATGCCGGAAAAAAGAGAAAATCATACCGGATATGGGGCTTTTTCAGATGTGGAACCGGAGGATGGAACGTTGACGTCCGTTTTGCTCGGAGAATATGTGATAGATCATTTTACAGATTTTACCGATGGACCGAAAGGAGGAGAACTTGATTATGAACTGGAATATATTCTGGCGGGCCGGGAAAGTGACAAAGGAAATCTGGAAACGGTGGCAAAGAAGCTTGTGATGTTGAGATTTGTGCCGAATTATATTTATCTTCAGACGAGCAGTACAAAACAGGCGGAAGCAAGGGCGGCGGCCGGGACTTTATGTACACTCCTGGCAGTCCCGGCTGTTACAGAGGCAGCGGCGCAGGGAATCCTGCTTGCCTGGGCATATGGAGAATCCGTTATGGATGTCAGGTCACTCTTAGACGGGAAAAAGGCCGCAATTACCAAAGATGATACGAACTGGCAGTTATCGTTGTCCGGTCTTATGAAACTTGGAACAGATGAAGATACAGGAACCGGCATGGATGTGCAGGATGGTATGGGATACAAAGACTATATGAGGATGCTCTTATTTCTGGAAGGAAAGGAACGCATGTCTATGCGGGCAATGGGCATCATTGAGAAAAACATGCAGAGCATTTACGGACAGCCGGCGTTCCGGATCGATTACTGTGCAGGAAGAATGGAGATCCGTACAGTGTGTAATCTAAGAAGAGGAATAAAGTATCAGTACCGGACATATTACGGTTATCAGTAGAAAGAATCAGAGAACAAGATGTAATAGTATGAGGCGGATAAAGATGCCCTTTCAGGCATCAAAAATATCCCAAAATTATAATAAAAAAACAAAGAAAGGAGCAGGATTCGCATTATGAGTAACAATTTACTCCCCTCACAACCTATCTGTTATTCAGGCCTTGAAAGGGTATCTTTATCCGTCTCACAACTATTGCGCAGATTTTCCGATGACAGACAGAAAGGAAGCGTGACGGCAGAGGCAGCGGTTGCTGTACCGGTGTTCTTTCTGGCAGTCGTTACGATGTTGTATCTTCTGGAGATGATGGCAGTACATACGGCAGTGAGAAGCGGTCTTCAATATGCAGGAAAAAAAGCAGCTAAAGAAAGTTGTGTGACGCAGATGCTGATGCCGTCAAGGATAGAGAATGATCTGGTGTATGCAGTGGGTGAAGAACGGCTTGGAAGAAGTATTGTAAGAGGCGGGAGCAGTGGAATAGACTGTTCACGGTCGAAGATGTCGGCCCGAACCGGGATCGGTAAATTAACGGCAGAGTATCAGGTAGTCATTCCGGTGCCGCTATTTGGGATTGCTCCGGTAAAATGCAGTGAGACAATGAAGATAAAGGCGTGGAGCGGATATGAACGGGAAGGGTGGATGGATACGGGAAATGATACGGTGTATGTAACGGAAACAGGACTTGTATATCATAAAGATTATCATTGTTCGCATCTGGATCTGTCGATCCGCATGACTCATTTGGAACTGGTAGAGGGACTTCGCAATGAAAACGGAGGCAAATACTATCCATGTGAACACTGTGTAAAAGGAAACGGGGGAAACATTTATATTACGAATTCGGGAGACCGGTATCACAGTTCGCTGTCGTGCAGTGGTTTAAAACGGACGATATATGCAATACCGATATCGGAGGCGGCAGGAAAGGGGGCCTGTTCCAGATGTGGACAATAAGCAAGGTGCTGGCAATGGCTGTATTAACAGGACTGTCAGTGATGGATTATAGAATACGGAAAGTTCCGCGAGATGTACTTCTGCTATGTATGGCAGGGGTGATCATCTATCAGGTACTGACGGGAAATGTAGACTGGAAATTGTCGGTGGCCGGTGGATTAAGCGGCATATTATTTTTATGGATTAGTAAAATTACCAATGAAGCGATTGGGTATGGGGACAGCCTGGCAATTCTGATCCTGGGGATATATCTGGGAATCTGGGGACTTTTGGAAGTGCTTATGACGGCATTTTTCATCCTTGGAATTATCGGATTGATCTGTGTGGTAATAAAAAGAAAAAAGAAAGGACTTGCTTTTCCTTTTTATCCATTTCTGACGGTGGGATATCTGCTTGGGGTATGTATAGGAGGAATCTGAGATGGAGGAAAGAAAGCAAAGGTGGTTAAAGGGCAGTTTTACCGTGGAGATGGCTTTTCTGATGCCAATGATATTATTCCTGATCATGGGATGTATAAGGATATCTTTTTATTATCATGACAAGAATATTATTGCAGGAGCCGCATATGAAACGGCGGTTACGGGAAGTACAAAGGTGAGAGAAAAGGATGGAATCAGCGAGAGTGAATTAAATGCGTTATTCAAAGAAAGGGTGGGAAGGAAGTGTATCTTATTTTCAAGAATAAGAGTACAAAGCAGTGTGGGAAAAGATGAAATTAAAGTACAGGCAGCTGCAAGACGAAAGAAAATGGCAATATCTGTAGAAAGCCGTGCAGCGGTGACGGAACCGGAGAAATATATCCGGGATATCAGAAGGATTAAAAAATGAGAAGGATCAGATAATGGAACGAAAGATAACGATAGAAGAACACGTATTATATAAAGAGGATTACCAGATGAAAATGTTAAAAGCAAATTCGCCGGAGGGTTTTTTGCATGTAGGAGGAAGAGGTGTTAATGGCAGCAGTTATTATGATTATGATGTAAGTGGTAAGGTATCAATGCAGGCGATGTATGCCAGAGCGAAATTAAAAGCAGAAGATATAAGGCACTTTATGGAACAGTTAGGAAATGTACTTAAGGAAGCGGAACGTTATCTTCTGGATATTCATTGTATCCTGATGGATCCGGAATACATTTTCTATGAAGAGGGCAGATATTACTTTTGTTATTATCCTTTGGCAAAACAGGATATATGGGAGAAGTTTCATATATTGACGGAGTATATGGTAAAAGTTGCGGATTATCAGGAAGAAGAATGTGTCCGTCTGGCATTTTTATTGCATAAAGAGACAATGGAGGATAATTACAGTCTGGAAAAACTAATTGCAGCATGTGAAGAAAAGAAAAAAGAAGAAACGAAGATTCCGGATATAAGAGATATAAGAAAAGAAACGATGATCGATGAATTGCTGGAGGAACGAAGGGAAAAGACATCATATTATGATACCAGAGAACATGACTGGATATCGGAGCAGGAGATGGGGAGTTCGATCATGAGAGAGACGGATAATCTATGGATGCCGGTAAAGCGCTTCCTGAATAAACACAAGAAGTCAAAATGGGGTGACTGGGACGGACTACATATAGAGGAAGAAGAGCTGTGATAAAATTCAGTTAAATATAGAATAAAATGATTAAGAATTCAGGTAATCTATGTTATACTAAAAGAGACAGAAGATGAACAAAGCGAAAGGTAATGAAGCGTATAAATGAACAAGAATACGATTAAAGCGCCATGTACGATATTACTGGCAGCAGTGAATATCATTGTATTTCTGGTCCTGTCTTTTCTGGGGATGACAGAAGATGGTGAATTCATGTTGAAGCACGGAGCCATGTATGTTCCATATCTGATACAAAGAGGAGAGTACTACAGGCTATTTTCCAGTATGTTTCTTCACTTTGGGTATGATCATCTTGTCAATAATATGATTGTACTTGTAGCTATGGGATGGAATCTTGAACTTGACATAGGAAAAGTAAAGTTTCTCATTGTGTATTTCGTAAGTGGACTGGCGGGGAATGTTCTGTCGGCATGGTGGGATATACAGACCGGAAGTATGGCTATATCGGCGGGAGCGTCCGGTGCTATCTTTGGGATCATTGGAGCACTTCTGTATGTGGCAATCCGTAACAGAGGACGGATTGGAGACATATCCGGCAGAGGCCTGGTCTTTATGATCGTACTGACATTGTATTATGGATTTACCAGTGGTGGTGTTGATAATATGGCACATATAGGAGGCCTGCTTGCCGGCTTTTTATCAGGAGTTCTTCTCTATCGGAAGCGTAAGGATAAATACCGTACCGGCATATCGTGCTGATCTAAGTGTAATTGTACCGTGATGAGCCTGGATGATCCGGCGTGTGATTGCAAGACCAAGTCCGGTTCCATCAACTTTGTGAGTGATGAATGGTTCAAAGATGTGTTCCTGATCTTCAGGAGCAATACCACAGCCGTTGTCAGAGATTTCGATATGAAGCAAATCTGCATCGGCGGTTACGGACAATGAGATCTGTGGGGAGTGTGCCGGCATATCGTGCTGATCCTGAGAAGGTGATTCGGTACGGACCGCATCAGCGGCATTGCGAAGAAGATTGAGCAGTGCCTGACGAAGTTTTACAGAATCGGCAGATAGAACTGGCAGATCTTCCGGTATGTATGAAGTGAATTCAATATCTGTATCTATAATAGAAGAAGCAAAGGACAGAGCAATTCTGCGGAAAAAGCTGCCGGTACTTAACGGAGCAAGATCCAGCCGTTCACCGTTGTTATAAGAAGACAGATCTTCTAATAACAGTTTCATATATTCGATGTCCTGGTGAAGCTCTGACCAGTGAGCGAATTCCAGTACTTCGGGATGTTGTGATTCGATAAGTTGAAGCGTGCTGTAAACGAGGGTCAGAGGATTACGGATTTCGTGACTGATGGTGCTGATATCCATCTGATGAGACTTAAAAATCCGGTTAAAAAGTTCTTCTGTTTCAGGATGTTCCTGTATAATCTGTTGTAATTTGTCATGGTCTGTCGATGATAACATAATAACTACCGCCCCTTTCTGAGGTATCAGTTTAGCATTGGTGGTTTAAATAATCAATCATTTATTTTCAGAGAAAGAAGGATAATATTATGAAAGACAATAACTGCATTTTTTGTAAACTTGCAAATGGAGAGATTCCTACAGCTACTATTTATGAAGATGAAAATTTTCGTGTGATCCTGGATGCAAATCCGGCAGCTAAGGGACATGCACTCATCCTTCCGAAAGAACATTATGCCAATCTTTATGAGCTGGATGATGAGCTTGCGGGAAAATCAATGATTCTTGCAAAGAAGATGATTACAAAGCTTACAAAAGCACTGGACTGTGATGGCTATAATATCGTCCAGAACAATGGTGAAGCAGCCGGACAGACAGTATTTCATTATCATGTACATATGATTCCAAGACACAAAGATGATAAAGTGGGACTTGGATGGACAATGCATGAACTTACAGAAGAAGAAAAAGAAGATGTTTTATCGAAAATTTAACAGATAAAAGATAGGAGCGTAAAGTGGAAAAAGAGTTTACAGAGGGAGATGCCTTTGTGGCTGCATACAGCGAATACTTCGGTGTTGTATACAAAGAGGCATTAAAATACTCTGGAAACCATCACATAGCAGAAGAGATTGCTCAGGATGCCTTTTTTACCGCATATATACAGTGTGGAAGTGAATCAAAACAGCAGATAAAAACATGGATGCTTATGTTCGCAAGATACAGAGCGATGAATTATATAAGAGATCATAAGCGTGAAGTTCCATTGGCAGAGATTACGATGTCAGAGGACAGATATCCGAATTCATTGATCGATGACAGTTCGGAAGATCAGGTGGTTGCACTGCTGAAAGAAAAATGCTTTCGTGAACTTGGAATTGATATTTTTCAGGAACTGTATCAGAAGAATGCGAGATGGTACAAAGCTGTGACTCTTGTATATTATGCGGATATGCCACAGAAAGAAGTCGCAAAGAGAATGGGCATTACATTAAATGCATTAGAAGGCATATTAAAGAGAGCAAGAAAATGGATGATAAAAAGGTATAAAGATCAGTATGACCGCTTACACGATATATAAAAAACAGGTGGGATGTACAGCCACCTGTTTTTTATACCAAAGTATGCAAGAGAAACTACCAGTGGCAGGTTCTCTGCATATAAGATCAATGAATGAGAATGCTTCTGGATTAGTGTCTGGCAGCAGCCTCGATCAGATCAATGATGGTGTCGATAGAATTCTGCTGAGGAGAATTCTTCATGGCCTGAATATATGTTTCACGATTCTGATACAGGTTCATGATCGCATCAAGAAGAACATCATGATTAAGTTCTTCCTCTTCAAGAACGACACTGTAGCCCTGGCGCTCAAAAGAACGGGCATTTAAGATCTGGTCTCCGCGGCTTGCATTTGCAGATAGTGGAATCAGAAGATTCGGTTTGTGCAGTGCAAGAAGTTCGCAGATTGCATTGGCTCCGGCTCTGGAGATAACGAGATCTGTCAGAGCAAAGAGGTCTTTTAATTCGTCTTTGATATATTCGAATTGTGCATAACCCTGAAGGTCTTTCAGAGATTCATCAACTTTGCCCTTACCACAGAGATGAACAACCTGGAAAGACTGAAGCAGTTCAGGAAGGACACTGCGGACTGCATCGTTGACGGCAACTGAACCAAGACTTCCACCGACTACCATGATTACTGGTTTGTCCTGTGTGAAGTGCAAAAATTCTAAAGCTTTATATTTATCACCGGATAACAGTTCCTGACGAATAGGAGAGCCTGTCAGAACAGCCTTTCCAGCAGGAAGATGCTCGATGGTTTCCGGGAAATTACAGCAGATTTTTGATGCCGATGGCATAGAAATCTTATTAGCAAGTCCCGGTGTCATGTCTGACTCATGGATAATGGTCGGAACATGACGGCTTTTACCGGCAAGAACAACAGGAACG
>SCPN01001324.1_pt1 | contig 15057 bp, 18 predicted proteins | sample 6106831 | NCBI WGS metagenome assembly SCPN01 (sample SAMN10720447, study PRJNA508395) | human gut metagenome | isolation source: Participant 1, 0 month
TCTCTACTATTTAATTGTTGTTTAAATTTTCTTTTACATTATCTTCCATATAAACACCTTAATCTAAAATGGGTGGATTCTACCTATTCCATATATTATTATTTTCAATAATCTAATACAATATATCAATAACGGTAAATGTGATGTAAAGAGCCAGCTGGACATCCCTCTCACATTTAATTCCATCGTTGCTGTAACGCCTTCCTACGCTAAACAATCCACCCATTTTTATCTATATCACAAATGAAATCAAAATACAATTTAATATATTTCTAAACTAAATTATTCTCTTGACTACTTTATATCATTTGGAGCCTCTTTAGTAATTCATTTTATAAACTTTTTATTAATATCTGTGGGCTTAATGATTTTCTTTGAATAAATTATAATTTCACATTAGACCCGATTCTTTATTATCATTTCTTTGCATCAATTAATATAATATCTTCATTTGAGGCCATATCTAACTCATTTAATATATTACATATTTTATTATATTCCATTTCGAAAAATACAATATTACTTTAATAGACCTTCTCGTTTCCGATGCCGCTTTATAAACCTCAACTTGTTTAGCTAAATTTTGTTTCAACTTTGAATTTGATGCTAATTTAGAATTCCACCAATGTTGCGTTTTCTTTCCATACGATATTTTGTAATCAACCGGTCCTCGGCCATTATTCACTTCTCTATTCACATCTAGTGAAAGTACCATAAAGCCACACTAAACGATATATTACTTGTAAATCAGCTTCCCTTTTAATAGGTTTACCATTCGCATAAAACAATTTATATCCATCCTGATTTTCAATTACATGTTTCATAAAATTACTCTTTGCTTAGCTTCATCATGTATCTGGAATATTATAATAAAATTCAGTATTTTCATTTAATAATTCAATTAATTTTGCTATTTGGTTATTAAATAATCTTTCCACTTCTTTTACCTGTTCTTGACTAATAGAAGTAGCTTCTTTTTCATTATCTTCTTTATATTTCATATAGTAATCTATCAATTCTGGATACTGCAATAAGTTTAGTAGCAACACTATTTTTTTTTTTGACTCATTTGTTTTTCTTTTTATTCAATACATCTCTAAAATACATTTCAAGTTCAAAACCTTAATGCATCATCCGAAATAGATGGTGCAATTGCTTGCAAATTTCAGAATCATATCCGTTCTATTAATAAATGTATCATCTCGTGTAAGCATTGCCTTTGGAGTCAATAATACATAATCATTGTTATAGCTTGGCAAATAATATTTTTGAGACACCCATGATTTTGTATCATAATTAAAATAAACTCCTATTTACCATAAATTCCTTTACAATATTCTGGTTTTAAATAAGTTTTTGCAAATTCTTGTGTATATTGTAGTAAATAGTACTTAGCAAAATTTGTTGTAAAATCACTAATTTTATCTCGTCCAATACGCGGAGTAATCAAACAAAGTTTTTCCATATGATGACCCTTTGTTATTTTTTCTTTGCCAAAATCTTTAAAAATAGAATTTAATCCTTCTGTATAAATTATTAGCAAAATCATTCCCCATTCCACATCCACTATTACCTGATAAACTAAATCCCAACCAGGTCTGCTTTATTTCTGAAAAGAAAACCAAGCATTTTTCATTCCTGAAGTCAATTTCACAAGCCATTTGACTGCTGTTGTAAAATAATAAATAATTTATCATTTCTTTGTGAATTTTTAAAATCTGGATCTTCACTATTAAATAATAAAATGGATCTATAAATAATGGTAAATCATTGATTAGTGATATATTTACAGCTCCATATTCTTCAATAATACCTGTCATCAATATCAAAAAAAATCTGAAAAATAAACTTTTATGCTTCTCAATATCTTAATCCCTTCTTATAAAACTATTTACTCAATTCATTGTGACATTTAAACACACTTATCTACTCCAGTAAATCCTGTTGTTGCCTCACTAGATACTGTTGTTTTACTTCCATTAATTATCTGATATGTATAAACACTTAAAAGCACCTACATTTCATAATTTGCATATTTTGACAGCATGCTTGCAGCTGTAAGAATAATTGTCTCTTTGAATTTTCATTAAATCTACAACGCCCATTGTTTTAAAATTCTTTTTTACAGAATATTGTTTTACAAAAATAGCATTATATATCTCTATAATTTTTTCTTCCAAAGTAATCGTTTCTTCGCTTCTGATTTCTTAATGTCTCAGGGAGCTTAAGTAATTTTAGTTTTTCAAAATGTTCATGACCTAATCTTGTCTATATCCAAAAGATTAATCATTTCTATTTCCAGTTCCAAAACAAATTTTGATTATCCATATTTTATCATCTACGTAACCCTAAGTTTTTGCACAATTATGGCTCAACAACTCCGTCTGTCCTCTTCTCTTCGATAAACACCCGCATTAAATCTATGGATTGCTTTAATTCTTCTCTTGTATACCTTGGATTATTTTGGTTTTCTGGATGATGTATCTGGTGACGTATATATTCCGTCAAACTTTCTGTTCATCGCTAATAGATCCATTCCTACGTATACGCTTGTACAACCTCGTTGGCTTTCCTTCAATATACAAGTCCTTCCATCCCTGAAATTCTATGAAGGAATATAATTCATCATGATATTCTTCTGTAACTTCATTAAATGCTATATAATTTACTTCATTTAATGATGGATATTGAAGTTGCCCAGGAAGAACACCTAATATTTCTTTATTTCCTTCTTCATTTTCCTTAATAAGACGTAAATCTGTAAACTGTAATTGCTTAACAATATAAGAACTATGTGTTGTTAATATAATTTGAGTATTTGCAGTTGAAGCTAATGTCTTAAAGGCTTCTATCATTATCCGTTGATTATCTGAGTGTTGTGAAGTTTCTGGTTCTTCTATTGCGTATATTACGCCCGTACTACCTTGTTCTTCACACCTTCTCTCTGCCTCAGCTCTGAAAAAATTTAACAAAACAAGTCTCTTTTACTCCACTTCCTCGTTTATTAATTGGAATATCTTCGTCACCTGATATTGATACATTTTTAAAAACGTCCTGCCACTTAAGACTGTCTGCCGATGGAATTATCGGATCTCAAGCTTGCTGCAATTGTTGAACCATTTCCCGAAGCTTAGTTAATGTTCCATCTGCTACTTCTTTTAATTTGTTTTCAACCTCGACTGCAACCTCTGCCAATGTTGCTTGTAATTCTGTATCACTCAAAATTTGTTTTTACAGCGGTTTTCAATGGATCTTGTATTTCATTATCTCCATCACTATTTTTTCTATCTGACTGAAATAATGAATATGTTGGTAAATAATTCGATAATTTTTCCCAAATCTTCTTTGCATCTTCTTTCGATACATCAATTTCTATGATGTCCTGTTGCAAATCATCAGAAAATTTATTCCAAATAGCTTTCCTCATTTCAGCATTCACAGTTTGATTTTCACATTCAATATTTTCACTTTGTATTATCCTTTTAAATCTCTATTCTTCTTTAATAATAATTCTGCACTTATCATTCGTAGGATGCTTAGCTTTAATAAATACCTTAGAGATCCACCGTTTTATATCTCTTTATGACTTCCAACTGTCCATTAGCATTGAGCATGAATTCATCTTGCAAAGAAGTTTCAACAGTTGAATCTATAACTATCTGTTCTGGCAACTCTGAAAACATACAGAGATTTCTATATCCAAATTTTCTTCCGTTCTGCTTTTCACATTAACATCCGTTTTCTAATTTTATTACACCTTTTCCATCATTAAAAAATATATCTAATGCTTCTAAAATCGTAGATTTTCCAATATCATTTTTTCCAACTAATACCGTTAAATCATTTAATTTTATCTCTGTTTCATCTTTATATCCTCGAAAATTTTTAATTTTCATTGAATCTATTTTCATCTAAGCTCCTCCATTTCTATACATTTATCCATGATTTTATAAAGTCTACATGGCATTAGATTTTCAATTACATAAAATAAAAATTTTCTTTCTGTATTATCAAATAACTTACATTTTCTCGTTATGATTTTTTCTAAATTACATATCCATAATCTGATTAGAAAATTCTCTTGCTATTCCTAGATTTCTTTCATACATTAAATCCCAAACATCTAAACATCTATTAGCAATAACACGATTTTCAGCAGTATTACTAGAAGAAACTTGATCATATAAACCAATGATTAATTTTGACATTATTGTATCAAAATTCAAAATTGAATCATGATGTATTGACTCCTTTTCAATTACATTTTCACTCATATCAATAATAATATCAGAATACTGTTTAATGTCATTATTTCTACTTAAATAATCATAAAACTCCATAACTCTTCTATTAATCTTTGACATTAAAATTTTTTTAATTAATACCTCATCCTCTGGATATTTTAATAAATCTTTTTCAAATAATTTTCCCCATAAGAAATCATTATCGTCATCATTCTTAAGTTCTATTATTTTATTTAATATATTTATAGCTTTATCTCGATAATCTGGAAGTTCGACATATAAAATTATCATTTCCAATATACTTTTTTTGACATTCTTTTCTGAAGATTGATATATCTGAATTATTTCTGCATAAACATCAAATAACATATGTAATTCCCAAAGCACGTCCACATTCTCGCACTAATCGTTCATCACTACTTTTAATTCCTAACATTATTGTGTTATCAATACCATCTTTATATTCTAAATAATATCTACACAGCATACTTCTGCAGTTATAAAATCCTAAAAGTTGATAATTGTCTATAAATAATTTCATTATTATATCAATAGCCCATTCTTCATTATGATTGTATGATGGCCATAATGCTCTCAATAATGAATATTTAATTATAAGACTATCTGAATAACTTAACTCTTCTAAAGTATCTTTAAAAATTCAAATACTTCTGTTGTACTATTCCATAATAAATGACCAATTGCATAAATAGCCTGACCTCGTACACAATTTAATGCATTTATCTCTAAATCTTCTACTGTATATTCTTTAATCCTTTCGTCATCTTCTGAACTATTTATTGATGAATTTTCATGATGTAAAGCAATATCAACCAAGCTAGCTAAAATATCCTCACTCCACGCAATATCTTGTTTTTTCTCAATAATCTTACAAATACTACCTGCACGATGTGATTGCATATCATATCCATATTTTTTGATAAGTGTTTCTATTTCTTGGTTTGCAAGCTCATCCAATTTCGGATTCTGCACAATTCCAGAAAATAATGCATCTACATATATTGAATCATAAATGTTATCGGTATCAATAAAATCTTTGTATTACATTTATCGACTCCTCTGAAATATATTGACGAAAGCTTGAAACATAATTTGATAATGAACTTTCTATCCACATTCCATTCTCAAATCTATCACGTCCATTTCTTGTTTTAATCTTAGAATTCGTAATAATATCTATCAATTTTTACTTTTAATTGTTTTCCTGACACTGGAGAAACAACATTACATAATGGAAAATCATCCTTATAATCGAATCGATTTTTATAACCCTAAATCGAGGTTTCTAGACAACACTTTGAATAATTCATTTACTTCCCTGCTTCTTCTTTTTCATCTAAAGAAGGTATTAAACATAATTGTAAATCACCCCAATATTTCCAATAAACACAACGTCCAAACGCTTTTCCATATCTGTTCGCCTCTATTCGATTTTTTAAAATTTCTTTGCATCTAGAATCAGAATATGAAATAATTTTCTTTTCTAAATTATTATAAATAGTATCACTACACACACTAGAAAAATGACTTATAACCTGCGATGCTAATAATAATTTTTTTCCATTTCCACTTGTATCCTCTATAGCATTCTTTTCAAGATTGCTACATAGATATTTTATTATTTCATCTGCATATTCATCTGGTAAATATACAAATGCATCTAATAAAGTTCGTTATAGAGATGATTTCCAGATCCCATAAACATCTTATTCGTATCCCAAAATTTATCTGGTTCATATTTTGCAAACTTATGATTTGCTAATTTTAAAATCTTCATTACTACTCTTTCAAGTGTATGCGAATGATTATATCTACATGACCATCCAGAAAAGCGATAATCTACTTTCATATCAGGAAGTACAGACATCAAATAATTCAAAACTACTTTATAATCGTTTACAATAATATCTGTATCTTCACATATTAAATCCCTTCTGCATATCGAGATATATTCTTTTCACGACGTCTAGCATCTAACTCTATAAATAATAATATCATTTTGATGGTCCTAATCTCACAAACTGAAAACATTGATTTAAAATCAATATATCGATCTACTGTATTAGGAAATTTTCATGAAATTCTAATCTCAATTCAAAATATCGCTCTGATCCTTCATTTATATCTCTACAAAAACATGGCCACCAATTAACATTTCCTCCTTTCTCAAGAGCATACTTTCTTATAAATTCAATATCTATATCACATAATACGGAGATATAGATCTCATAATATCTATAACAAGATTACTGTCATCTTTCATCCAACTATCTAATAACCCGCAATCTCTTGCATCATGTATATTACTAATATTTCCCATTACAGCAGTGCTAATTATTGTATCTTCCATGTAGAATCGTTAAGAAGTAGTTTTTCATATTCCCATACATATTCAATATTCTCTTTAATTTGAGATAGTAATTCTACAAATACATATTTAACATTAAATCTAATATTTTCACTTTCTATAAGTTGTTTTCCTATTTCAATAAAATCCCTACTGAACATTCAAATACTTGTTGAAGAAAAATTTGTACCTGATATCTCCTTCCAGGCGTTTGTTTTTCTTTTACTCCTATGATTTCCGTAACACTCATGCCATCATAATATTTTTTAAGCATTTGTTCTGACAAAAGCAATCTAAAATAGATTGATGAGAAATTGATATCACACTACCCGTTTGAATCAAAACCGTTTGAAATGAGAAAACTTTATAATCACTGGCATCTTTAAAATTGACACAGGTAACGAAATGCAACCCTATTTTCACAAAATTTACAAAATATATCTTTATTTGTTCAAGATACATAGTATTTAAGCTATTTCTGCTAGCATTTTCACTTATCTGTTTCCACCATTCAGCAACCAATTGATAATGCTTCAATATTTGAATAATTTTTAGATTTGTCTAATTTTTCCCAAATAAAAGATTACTTGCAATTCTTAGTAATTTTTTTATCTTTTAGAATATCCATCATATTCATCACCAATTACCACTTTTATTGTTCCATCCGTCAATTCACCAATCTCTATATTATTCCATTTTAACTCTGATTCTTTTCAAATAATTGTTTAATAGCTGCATCATTCTCAAAATCATATGTTCTACAAACAAATACCATTGAAATTTTACATTTCGCTCTCTCTATTTAATGACTCAACCTCATTGATAATTCGCATACAAACACTTAATGAATCTCTAGAATGAGCTTGTGTCCATCTAAGAGCATCTAATTGATCTAGTAAAATAACTGCTGGTCTATCCTTTTGATATTGAATCCGCACAATAGCTTATTGAAGCAGGCAGCCCTAATTCATTTGCCCATATTTCTGTATTCTTATTAGGCACATGTTTATCTTAATTTTACTGCAATATGTGTTGCACTCTTTTCACATAAATCAATAATTTCAGCTGAACAACCACTTTTTTTTCCTGCCCCAGCTTTTCCATGTATTACAATAGACTCACCCCTGCCTTATTTTATCCCACATATTTTTCAGTAACAGTTCTATGAATTAATCCCTTTGAGAAAGTATTATACGATTTTTTAAATTCATCATTTATATTTTGTATCTTTGGCCATATTCTTGTATCTTGAGTTAAATTTCTATATTTTATTTGCTTTTTCTAAGCAACTGTTCAAAATGGTAACGTAATTTTTTCTCCATATATGTTTCCGTTAATAATTAAATCAAGCATTGCATCATACACTTTTCTGCATCGCCACAAAAAATTCGTTCTATTTTTAATAATAAGATATCTTTTGCAACAGAATCTGGATATTGTCTGTAATGCATTCTTTGAAAATAATTTAATGCCTTATTTTTACCTGAATTAGTTTTATATTAATATCCATTTTTTGCAAATATTATTAAAAGCCTTCTTATTTCTTGAGAAGCTGTCTCAATCTGAACTTCCACGAAATCATTGGCATTTCCATTGTTATTATTAGCTCTAATTAATATATCTTCTAAATTTGTAAATGCTAATGGAGAAATTAATGATACATTTATCTTATCGTTTCGTTCAAGTTGATTTTTCCAATTAATCCAAATACCTTTGGAATTAATTGTTCCATACGTCCATGTTTCATCACTGCCACAACGTCCTTTGCACTGCTGTCCTTCAAGATTTCCATTTTGATCAGCTACCCAAATATCTACGCCTTCTTCATCTTTTCCAATGGCCTCTAAAATTACATATGACAGTTTTTCCTCGATTACTTCTACTAATTTAGTTATTGCCCAATTATATTCATATCTATTGCCGAATTTATCAGCACGTCCTCCTATCTCGTATCCCAAGATAATCCCTCCTAATATATTCAATTTTATAAATCAAAATCATTAACCCCATCTCTAATTTATCTATTTGTCAATAAATCTTATGCTTATACTTAATTATAAGCAAATTATTTTATTCTTTTTAGTGTATGCTCAACAAAAATCTAGTTAATATTATTAAATTCAATAATAAAGGCTAGTTGTTCGAACATATGTTTGTATTAATTATACTCTAATATATCATAAATTTCAAATATAAATTATCCTTTATACACACACCTTCTATCAAATTCTAAATACTCTCTATTTTTATTCGTAATATCAATTTTCATATCGCCCCTAATATTCATATATACCATATCATTTTCTTGTAATCTATCAGAAATCATTATCCTACCGTTATTATCAAATGATATCCACCCTCATCAAATGACTTATCATGATTAGGACACATTAAAAATCCATTTTCAATATCAAGTTTTTCCTCCTTGCTTTACATTCTGACCATGGTTTAATATGACTTGCGATAGCAAAAGCAGGATTTCTAACACCACACAAACAACAACTCTTATATCTTTTTAATAACTTATCTCTAAAATTCCTTGATTAATACGAATCTTTACTAATGCTTTCTTTTCTGCACCTGTCAATTCAGAATTTTCAATTTCCAAAATAATTCTATACTCATCATTTATATTATTTAAACTATAATCTTGTAATAAATCTAAAATTCTATCAAGATATTCTATAGGTATTATTTGCTTTATTTGATTGAAATTCTTGAATGGTGGATATACAGATTTTAACATTTGCTTGTCTACAGGTTTATCAAGATATTTTAATGTTTGAATATCAAATTTATAATATCCAGAATATTCTACACCCTGTTCATTAATAATTTTTTCCTTCTTAGAATCAACAATAACTCCAACTGCTTGTATTTTACCTTCATATTGAAACAATACCAGAGTATTTTTAGGACAGTTCATCATAAGATTCGGAAAATAATAAATTCCTTCTCGTTTAATCATTGTATTTTCTATAAAATATTTAAAATCTGATTGCTTCTTAAATGTATTTTCATCATTTGGTAGTATTCTTGAATATTCTTATGCGGCAGAGCCGCCTGTCCAGTTTAGACTGAGCCATCTGTCCAGGCGGAGTGAGCCACTATAATATCTGCGAGTTTACTCGCGTAATGATTTATCTAGTCCGTAAACTTCACGCATAGAAATATCATGTTCAATATCAATACCTCTGATATTGATCCGATAACTGTCATATGCAATACGATCTAATATAGCATCTGCCAATGGACTGTCTGAACCTCCAAGTTGATCATACCATTCTTCAAATTCATACTGAGAACAAAAGATGGTAGATGATTTTTTACGCCTTCTATGTAAAAGTTCAAAAATATCTCTTTTTTCATGATTCAGTTGGCTTTAATAAAGCCATTCATCTAAAATAAGAAGAACCGGATTTGCATATTTAGCCATGATCTTTTTGTAATTGCCATTGTCACGAGCCAGCTCAAGATCAATCAAAAGATCAGGTAACCGAACATACTTGGTATTAAAATATTGTTTACATGCTTCCATACCAAAGGCACATGCCATGTACGTTTTTCCGCAACCAGTTGCACCTGTGATAAAGATATTTCTATGTTCAGATATATATTCACATGTAGCAAGACGAGTGATCAATTCCTTGTTCAGTTTACGTCCGGATGTATAATCGACATCCATGATACTTGCATCTGGCTGATCAAACTCAGCTTTTTGATCAGTCTCTTTAATCGATTACTTTTTCGGTTATTATATTCGATATCTACAATCATACCGAACCGGTCTTCAAAAGGAACTTCATTAAATTCAGGATCATTCAACTGATAACGAAATGAATCGGCCATGCAGCTAAGTCGCATTTCAATTAGTTTATCAATTGTGCTTTGATTTGTCATAGTTATTTACCTCCGATAATAATCAGCACCTCTTGTGATGCCGTGTGCTTTAGTGTGTGGATTCTGTATGATCAGCTTCCGATTTCAGTTTTTTGAACTGGTCACAAGAATGTTTTTAATGCTCTTATAACTCGGTGACGAAGTATAGGATAAGGCTTTTTTACAAGCAGCTTCCAATAAAGTATCAGAGTACTTTTCTGCAAGCTTCAGTAATCCCATACAACTTCGGTAGGTTTGCTACTCCACACGTTTGGAGGTTAAGATTGCATTGACTGCATGATATGTATTTATTCCAATCTGTTCAGCCCATTTACGGAAACGATCACCATTCCATTCAAGATATTTCTGATGATCCTCTGGCATATGTGCTGTAACAGTACTGTATTGACCCGGACGTCCTTTTAGTCGACGATGAGAAGCAATACGATTGTGATTATAAAAGATCTCAACTGTATTATCTGTTATTTTTACATCAACTTTCTTTTTGATGTATTCATAAGGAACTGAATATAGCATTTTATCCACAGATATGTGATAATTGAACTGAACTGTGGCGGTTTTCCAGTCGCTTAGTTCAAAACGGGTAGCAGGTAATGGGGATAGCAAAGGCTTTTCATTTTCAAGGAATAGCTCCAACCGGCTACCTTCCTTTTTTTGAAAGAGTTTTTGGTTAAAAGTCAAAAGTTTTTTTCTGATAGCCTGATTTAATTCCGCAAGTGAAAAGAACTGTTCATTGCGAAGTGCTGCTGTGATCCACGTAGATATATTTCCAACGGTTCCCTCTGCATTCGGTTTATCTTTAGGACTTCTGACACGAGCAGGTATGATCGCAGTTCCGTAATGTTCAGCTAGTTCCTGATAGGTTTGATTGATCTGTTGATCTTTCCGTTTTCCGTTATGGATAACTGCTGTTTTACAATTATCTGGCACGAGGATCTTTGCCACCGCCAAAATATTCATACATATGAATATGAGCCTTGATCCATGATTGTTGTTTCATATCAAAAAGCTTCAACGTAAGTATACTGACTGTATGTCATCACACCAACAAAGATATGTTCCTTGATGATCTCTCCTGTATCTGGATCGATGATCATTGCAGGATCACCAGCCCAGTCAACTTCAATCTGCTCTGCAGGTTTACGTTTGATATGCATGGTAGCACGATGTTTCTGCTCATCCTGTTGAATGTGATAACAGAATTGAGAATACATCAATGGTTCATCTCCATTTGCACGGCAATCTTCAATATATTCTGTCCAGAGAAGTTTTTACTGACACCATTGCGGAGTAGTTCTTTTCGGATGTAATCATAATCAGGCATCCGACGGTTTGATCTGTTGTGTAGTTTGGATAGGATGGAAATACTTATGACAGCCTGATGCAGAAGGCGAATCACAGGATGTACCAGGAAAAAGAAAAGGAAAATCAGAAAAGGAAAGTCAGAAAAATAGAAATCAGAATAAAATGTAAAATTAAAGAGGTAAAATGCCAGGCTGAATAACAGGCTCGGCATTTTCAACATTTCATAAACTGGGGGCTTAGGTTTTCCGATTAAATGTATTTGGGGCTGGGCTGATATTATCGGGTATATTAAAAACAGTCAGGATTCAATCAGAAAAGCATCCAGCATCTCCAATATACGTTCCTCGTTTCCGGAAGGAAACGCTGTGGCAGCTTTTCCTTCTGTTCGGACAGGGAAGGACAGGGAGACAGGAAGGTATTCTTCCAGTTTTTCAGATATGCTTCCATCGAACCATGAACCGCTGCCTGCAGCAGGAGTATGAGTTCATGGCAGTTTGGCAGGAGAAATCAAGAAAGGCAGGATTTCTGCAGGGGCAGAGGTCAAAAGGCCGGCGGTGTAGGAAAGAGTCGGTTGACTCTGGCAGCTGTTTCTTCCGGGGTGCGGCAGGAGAGCAGTGTCCGGCTTCCGTTTCATCTTCGCCGATATCCTGCAGAATCATCACAGAGGAAGACTGAAGAAGCCAAAACCGAAATAAAATAAAATTTCCTCTTCCGTCATTTTGAGATTGATAAAAACCGGTCTATGAGGGACGGACAGGCCGCCTTTATATATGGAAATATCCATAATATTCCGTTCGGTAAGAAACAGGGATGCATCGGCCTGTTTTTGACTGATTTCCTGCGCCTCCAGCATGAGAAGAGGCCCTGGCGGATATCTTTTCCGCGGCGGCTTCCCATAAGAAGCGACTGACTCGGACTGGGGTAGACGACGAAAATATCTGCAGAAGCTGGGCGGTTTTCTTCATGGAGGGGACAGCGGGGGTGATGGGAAGGCCGCTTATTTTATGATGTATGAGGAGATTAAAATGCTTTTTCTCCTCGGAAGTACGTTTGGGATCATCAAGAAAGTTATCGGTAAAGGGATAGAGCATGCTATAGCCAAAGATGGAAGAGGGGCAGTCCTGAGGCAGCCCGTTCTGCTCCCTGAAAATGGAGTAGACCATGAAATTGCGCAGGGGCCTGACCCATATCCTCCGGCTTCATTTCAGGTGCAAAGCTGCGGACCTGCCGGAGAAAGTCCTTCATGGAAGCCTGAAAGGCGATAAGGGTGTCCTCAGACATGGCTCTGCAAATACCCAGGATCGGTTCGTCAAACAGGAGCCCGTGAAACAGCGATTCCATTTCCTGTGTCCATTTCTGCAGCTGGGGAGAAGGGGACTGGGAATAGGCGGCCTGCTCCGGCTGCTTCCTAGAGAAGGGCAGCCTGACTGCAATTCTGCTTCGGGATGGGAAGGCCTTCATATGCGAAGCCGTTCCATAGCAGCAGTTATCCAGCCTCGTTGTTTCTTTTCCTCCAGGGATACAGGGGAGAGAAAATCGGGGAAGGTGTCCTGGGAAGAGAGCCATAGTTCGCGGATGCGTGGAAGAAGGGCAGAGGTTATATAATTTTTATCAAATATCATGGGGATTCTCCTGTCTGTCCGACGTGTTTGAAAAAACGTTGTGTTGTTAATTTTTGGTACTGTTATCATTATGCAGGGAATGAAGGGGAATTACAAGCAAATTGTGGTTGCAGGGTGATGCATTCTGAAAACATTCCGAACTCTTTCCCTTTATACAATACAATGATAGAATAAGGCAATAGGTAAGGGCAGGGAAGAAGATAAAAAGGATTGAGGGGGAGTATATGAACTGGAGAAAGAGTATTCTGGTGAGAGTAGCGGTGCTGTTTGTTCTTTTGGGAAGCGTTACTGCAGTTTCAATGGGAATTATAGCTTATTCTTTTGCAAAGCATGCCATAGCGAAAAATATGTACAATGCACATAAGGACGTTGTTTGGCAACTCAGCAAAAGTATTGATTTTGAAGTGCAGAAGAATCTGGCTATCATTACTTCTCTGTACTACGATGAAAATCTCAAAAAAATTTTTATGGAAAACAATGCGTCGGATATAGAGATTCAAATGGAAGCTCGTGCCGTAGACATTGTCAGACAGACTAAAAATACACAGCCTTTGAATAACTGCAACATTATTTTATTTGATGCTTCAGGTGGTGTTTACGGAATGGTTACGGAGGGAACAGATTTTACCTGGCTGGAAGGAAAGCCTTATTTTTCCAAGTTGGCTTCGAGCCGCAGTATTATATGGGAGGGAGGAAGTACCGGAATTGGTAAAAACAATGAGGGACGGTTTATTATCAGTGCTATTAAGGCGGTTAAAGACAAGCATGGCAGGGGTTTTGTATTACATAGTTGCCGAAACGGACGAAAAGGTTTTTTTCTATATAAAGGCACTTTGAATTTTAATAATACCATATGTATTGTAGATGAGTATGGGACAATTGCTTCCAGTAGCATCCGGGAACAAAATGGAGAAAGCTTTTCGGAACAGTATGGAGTGACTGCGGAACAGCTGGATAGCGGCCTTGACAGAAAAGTTCGTCTTAATTCCAGGGATTATATGGTGTTAAAGAAGCAAATTTCCGGAACTAATTGGTGGATTGTGGATATGGTGCCATTTAAGCAGATGTCAGAGGAGGTTTTCTGGCTTCGCATGGTACTGGGAATTTTTATACTGGTTATGATTGTGTTTACAGTAGTTCTACGGCTGATGTTGATGTTATATTTTGGAAGGCCGATAAACCAGTTAAAGCATTGTATGATGCAGGTTACAAAGGGAAAATTTTCAGAACATATGGATTATCAGAGGGACGATGAGATTAAGGTGCTGGCCGAAGGGTTCAATATGATGGTAGAGGATCTGAAGATATATGGATCAAGGTCTATCAGCAGCAGCTTTTGCGAAACGCTGAGCTAAAGGCAATGCAAGGCTCAGATCAGGCCTCATTTTCTATACAATACTCTGGAATCAATTTCTTATCTTGCACAAATGGGGGAAAATTCAAAAATTAAAGAGTATTGGCTCAATCGCTTATCAGGGCTGCTGCGTATGACTATTGGGGATATCAGGAGTACCATAACCCTGGAGGAGGAGCTGGAAGGGTAAGACAGATATATAAATATTCAGAATATCCGTTACAGTAATACTCTGAGAGAAAGCATCTATGCGGAACCGGAAAT
>SCPN01001072.1_pt1 | contig 15003 bp, 14 predicted proteins | sample 6106831 | NCBI WGS metagenome assembly SCPN01 (sample SAMN10720447, study PRJNA508395) | human gut metagenome | isolation source: Participant 1, 0 month
GATTACGGATACAAGAATAATCGGTATTGAAATGGATTTAAATGTTACAAGGATAATTACAAAAATAGCTGCTATAGATATATAATTTACCGTCTTTAAATCTACGTCTGTTGTATCTTGAAGATCCTTCATAAGAGGAGCTTCACCGATTACCATAGCGTCTTTCTGGTATCCCTTTACAATTTTCTGCATTTCGTCAAGCTGTGCATTTACTTCATCAGTTGCCGAACTGTAATCCGAGCATACAAACTGCAATTCATAATTATCAGTCTTTAACATGCTCTTTACATCCTCAGGTATCATACTGTCAGGGAAGTTTGGTCCAACAAGGGAATTAAGACCTATTACCCATTTGACACCGTCAACCTTTTCTATCTTCTTTATCATCTGGTTCTTTTCTTTTGCACTAAGACCGTCTTTCAAAAGAACCATATGAACATTACTCATATTGAAATGTTCTTTAAGTTTATCATTTGCTATCGCACTAGGGATATTCTTTGGAAGTCCCTGGTCAATATTGTAGTAAATCTTGTAGTTGCTGTTTCCGTATACTGCAGGTCCGAGTAAAACAAGGAAAATTACAATAGCAACTTTATAATGCTTTACAATAAAATCTGAAACTTTTGTAAGCGGTGGTATCAAAGCCTTGTGTGTTGTCTTTTCAATTGCCTTGTCAAATGTAAGAATCATCGCCGGAAGAACAGTTACACAAGTGATAACACCTATTACAACACCCTTTGACATTACGATACCGATATTGGCACCGAGTTTGAATGTCATGAAACAGAGTGCTACGAAACCGGCGATTGTTGTAACCGAACTGCTTGATACCGATTTGAATGTGTTTGATATGGCATGTGCCATAGCTCTCTTTTTATCATCAGGAAATCTCTTTTTATTCGCTTCATAACTTTCAAGAAGGAATATCGAGTAATCCATCGTAACCGCTAACTGTAACACCGCTGCAAGTGCCTGCGTGATATATGAAATCTCTCCGAGGAAGATGTTACTTCCAAGGTTGAATACTATTGCCATTCCTATATTTGTAAGGAATATAACCGGTGTAAGGAACGAGTCCATTGTGATAAGAAGAACCAGAAGTGATAATGCTGCTGCTATTGCAACATATACAGGCATCTCCTTTAAGGCAAGGTTCTTAATATCTGTAACGACACCTGACATTCCACTCGCATAGACATCTTTTCCAACTGTCTTACGAATATTTGTGATGGCATCCATCGTATCATCTGCTGATGTAGTATCATCAAACAATGCTATCATCATAGTTGCATTTCCATTAAAAAATGCTTCTTCAAGATTCTTAGGAAGCATCTCTGTCGGTACGCTTATATCAAGCATATCATCGTACCAAAGTACATCTTTTACATGTTCAATGCCCTCAATCTTTTTCTCAAGTGCTGCTGCCTGTTTGTTCGTCATATCCTCAACAACAACCATAGAAAAGGCACCCATGCCAAATTCATCAACAAGTGTATCCTGACCCGATACTGTTTCAAGAGTATTCGGAAGATAAGATAATACATCATAGTTTACTCGTGTGCTTACATATCCGAATACAGACGGTATAAGCAATGCAAACGCAATAATCAAGATGATATTCTTATGTCTTGTTATCCATTTTCCTAACATTTTTTCTCTTCCTTTCTTCATTCCTGTCTGAAATCTCCGCCAAATCTTTAAATCTTAATTGACGTTTGAACAGACTTTTTTGTTGACCATTTTCATCATCAACTGACCGATGGTCATTTCTATAATCCATATAGTACAGCAAAAATGACCAACAGTCAATATCAAATTTGACTGTTGGTCATTTTTATCAAAAACACACAAAAAGTGTTTATTTAAGCTTGTTATTCTATCAATAAGTCACAAAACTTTCACAATTTAAAATTCTTTATTTAGCAAGCAGAAGCATAATCTCATTACTTCTGTTCACGAACTCAGTCATTTCCTCTGCTTTAAGGGGATGATTTGCGAGCACTGCAAGGTCATAAAGCTGTTTACAGAACATATCAACATTTTCTGCTTCCTTATTATTAAGAATGTACTGCACAAGTTTATTTGAAGAGTTGAGCACAAGTGTCTCTGAGTCTCCAAACATATCCATTCCCATTCCGCCTGCACTGTACATCTTCATCATATCCTGCATACGGCGTGTTTCCTCTGAAAGTGTAAGCATTGATGATACACTTTCATTTTTAAGCTTCTCAACTTTGACTTCAAGCTTATCTTTTCCAAGTGCTTTCTTAAAGATTTCGCTAAGTTCCTCAGTTTCTTTCTTGAGTGTCTCCTCGTCAGCATCATCTTTCATTGTATCGTTAAGTCCTGCATCTATACGCTTAAAGCTTACCTTTAAATCACCCTGTTCAAGCTGTGATATAAATGCCTGGTCAATATTATGGCTTAATATAACGGCATTTATATTCTGTTACCTTAAACAATGTTGACATACTGAAGCCTGCTGCTGCATATCAGTTACATAGTAAACTGTTGTCGGTTCTTCCTCTTTGTCACCGTCCTTATTTTCCTGAGCATTCTCTTTATCTGCATCCTCTGTCTTGGCATCCCCATCTTCGTCTGCTTTAACAGCGTCAACATATTCAGGCAATGTAATATACTTGTCATTTAAGTCCTTGAATATGATATAATCTGACATCTTCTCTCTGAATTTGTCATCTTTTAAACAGCCGTATTTTATAAATGGACTTATATCTTCCCAATATTTCTCATAATTTTCTTTGTCAACTTTATACATTCCTGAAAGCTTGTCAGCAACCTTCTTTGTAATATAGTCAGAAATTTTCTTTACAAATCCGTCATTCTGTAATGCACTTCTTGAAACATTAAGTGGAAGGTCAGGACAGTCAATAACTCCTTTAAGAAGCATTAAAAATTCCGGAATTACTTCCTTAATGTTGTCAGCTATAAATACCTGATTGTTGTAAAGTTTTATAACCCCCTCAAGATTATCATACTCTGTATTAACCTTAGGGAAATATAAAATTCCTTTAAGATTAAACGGATAATCCATATTCAAATGAATCCAGAAAAGAGGCTCTTTGTAGTCATTGAAGACCGATCTGTAAAATTCCTTGTATTCATCATCTGTACAATCGTTTGGATGTTTCATCCAAAGCGGTGTTGTTGTACTGATTGAAACAGGTCTCTTGTTAATCTTTACCTTTTCCTTGCGCGGAGATACTTCGACAACCTCTTTTTCTCCGTTTTCATTTTCTCTCTCTTCTGTCTTTGCTTCCTCAACAATGTTTTCAACTACAACATCATCTTCACGGAGTTCTTCTTTATCTATTGTCTCATATTCCTGCTCGGCTCCTTCTTTTGAAAGGAATATCTCTACAGGCATAAATGAACAATATTTTGTAAGAACTTCTCTTACACGGTACTCGTTTGCAAATTCAAGACTGTCCTCTGATAGATAAAGTGTAATAGTTGTTCCAATCTCTGATTTGTCACCTTCTGACATCTCGAAATTGATACCGCCTTCTGACTCCCAGCGTACAGGCGTCGCACCCTCTTTCCATGATAATGTATCTATTGTAACTCTGTCAGCTACCATAAATGCAGAATAAAATCCAAGACCAAAGTGTCCGATAATCTGCTCTTCATTTGCCTTATCCTTATATTTTTCAAGGAAATCAGTAGCTCCTGAGAATGCAACCTGATTTATGTATTCATCAACTTCATCCTCTGTCATACCAAGACCCGTATCTGTAAATGAAATGCTCTTTCCTTCAGTATCAACAACGACCTGAATACTTGCCTTATAATCATCAGGTATTGTATACTCTCCCATAATATCAAGTTTTTTAAGTTTTGTGATGGCATCACATCCGTTTGAAACAAGCTCACGAATGAAAATATCATGGTCTGAATAAAGCCATTTCTTTATAATCGGAAACATATTTTCTGATTCAATTGATAAACTGCCTTTTCTGCTCTGCATAATAAAATCTCTCCTTTACTCACATAATCTTTAAAATATTATCTGTCCCTTTTGTCACTGTCTTTAAAGGACTATCATTTACATATTTAAATTCAGTTAGCAGTTAGCAATCATCATTATAGACTGCTAACAATTCTCACAATGAGTATAATAATACGGGTATCAAAAAATGTCAAGACAAAATTAGCACTCTTTTTAAAAGAGTGCTAATTTTTTATAATTTTTATTCTATTATATTATAATAATGTTGTAACTTCTCCGATAACTTTCTCGCCACCGTTTCCGTCCGCATCATATGCCGTTACCGCATATTCATATGTCTTGCCCGACTCTGCGAAAATGTCATTATATGACTGAGCTGTCTTCTTATCAAGCCTTGCAATATATGACCACTTTTTAGTTCCTTTCTCTCTCCTGTAAACATTACAGTAAGATGTATAGGAATTTGCTTTCCAGCTTATCTTTACACCATCTTCATCAGCATAAAGTTCCTTTATTGGTGCTGTTGAATTTTTTGAATATACCGTAAATTTCTTTTTTGTTTTTCCTACTGAAAACAAAAGTTTAGCGTTAAAGACTTTATTTTCTTTAAATTTTACTTTCCATTTGTCATATGATATTACTTCATGTTTCCTCTGAATGGCAAGTTTCTTTGACTTCCATGCCGGGAATACCTTTACAACAACATTCATATTTTTAACAGCTGTTCTGTTTATTGAACTTATGTCTTTATATCCGTCTTTTCCAACAACCTTAATTTTTGTTGTTGCCGACGGTCTGCTCGCATATCCTAAAGCATAACATATGTTGTTTGCCGCATCTCTTCCGAGTTCATTGTACGCAAGCTGTGTGTAATGTATCGTACTGTGAATCTGACTGAGAGATGTTGGCAGTTTTAATGAGCCTTTTCTTGTTTTATTCTGCTGTGTATATTTTGCATCCGTGCCATATTTATTTTTAAAATAACTTTTTACTGAACTGTTTTTAAGCCATACTTCCGACAACTGGCTTGCAAGGAATATGTCTTTATATGCATTTTTACTTGAATTGCACATATAATACTGAGCTTTTCTAGGTCCTGTAAGTTCAAGGTCTGCAAGTGAAGTAGGTTTTCTATGTGACCTTACCATCAATATTCCTGCAAACTCAAGACTTTTATGAACATACTTATAACTGGCAGCCTTGCTTCCTCTAAGCTGTGTTTTAAATGCTCTATGCATTTTAATAAAGTAATTGAGATAATCTCCCGCATTCATCTTGAAATCCTGTTCACCCTGAAGCCAAAAGTATCCTTTATGGCTCAACGTATAATGTCCGGCTTTTATCTCTTTGTTTAAGGTTCTCTCACATGCCTTGTATAACGCAACTGCCTGCCAGAAGTTATTATCGGCACCTTTCTTAGGAAGCCATGTTGTAATTGAACTTCCTCCATGTGCCGCATTCACAACCCAGACTTTCTCTTTAAGCTTTTTGACCCACTGATCAGCCAAAGCACTGTCTATGCCTGACTTTCCGGAAGCTGTTGCAGTTGCAGTAAGATTGTTTGTCCTGCACCACTGATTTTGTGAACTGTTGTCTGTAAGTGTATTAGGTACAAACTTGGATGCATTTTTCACTGAAAGAGGTGAAGAAGCTGTTGACCAGTTTCCGACATTTGCATAATGGCTTCTGCATGAAGGTCCATATGTGCTGTATACTTTTCCAGCATAATTTAATATCGTGTTGTTTGTATATTCAGCCTTTGACTTATCGTCACTGTGGCTTCCCTCCATATTACTCTGTCCCACAAGTAATAAAAGACTTATCTTTGCCGGCTTTACATTTATGCCATATGTAGTTCCGTCAACAAGCTCAACAACTGCTTTTCCACAACCAACAGCAAAAACTTTCTTTTTATTGCTGTTAGCAACACTTATAACTTTTGTATCTTTTTTTCCTGTTTTAACCTTTGTTGATGTCACACTTTCAGTCTCAACTCTTCTTACTTCCTTTGAAAAAGTATATCTGTCATCATACTTTAACTGAAGTTTCTTCTTTGTTTTTTCATAACTTACAAGCGGCGGAAGTTTAGTAGGTTCCGGCTCCTCAGTTTCACTCGGCTGCAATGTATCAGACGGCTGTGCTGTCTCACTTGGTGCTGCCGTAGCCGAAGGTTCCGGCGTACTGAATGCCGCATCATCTTCTGCCGATACAGATAAACTGTTGAAACTGTACCCTGCAAAGCCCAATGCGAAACAAATTACTGCCAAACAAAAATATTTTTTTATAAATCTCATAATAATACTTTTTCCCTATCCCTTTACTTAAAATACACGAGCCGGATACAGTTAGAACATACCACATTTTTTCTCGACTCGTGCTTAATTTATGACCGATATTACATCAGATATCTTATGTTTTCTGCCATGTGCTTATAATAAATGGCTAATATGTCATTTCAATGACTTTTTTGCATTATCATTTTGCTACAATATTTACAATTCTTCCCGGAACATAAATTTCTTTTATGATATTCTTTCCGTCAAGTCTGTCCCCAAGTGCTTCTTTTGCTCTCACAAGAACATCATCTTTAGCATCATCTTTTCCAATTGAAAGTGTAACCTTTGTCTTTCCGTTTATCTGAACTGCTATCTCTACAGTTGACTCAACGGTTTTGCCTCTCTTCAGTACTCAGGCCATGACTGCTCATAAAGTCTTCCGTTTCCACCTATTATCTCCCAGATTTCCTCTGTAATATGCGGTGCAACAGGATTGAGAAGTGTTATGAGTGTCTTATACTCACCAAGTGTAATACTGTTTTTCTTATAAAATCATTTATAAGTTGCCATCATTTGCAGCAATCGCAGTGTTATATTTAAGATTTTCAAAGTCACTGCTTACTTTCTTTATTGTCTGATGCATTTTTGTCTCAATGTCTTTTGAATATCCCTCATTGCTCTTGTCAAGCATTGTCTGAAGTTTCCATACTCTGTCAAGGAAACGGCGGCATCCTTTTACACCATCGTCAGACCATGATGCACTAAGGTCGATGCTCCGATAAACATCTCATAAAGTACGAAGTGTATCTGCACCATACTCTCTTACAATATCATCAGGTTTATAACATTTCCGCGTGATTTACTCATCTTTTCGCCGTTTCACCGAGAATCATACCATGTGAAGTTCTCTTCTGATATGGTTCCGGAGTAGGTACAACTCCCTCATCATAAAGGAATTTATGCCAAAACGTGAATAGAGAAGATGGAGTGTTGTATGCTCCATACCACCGTTGTACCAATCAACAGGAAGCCAGTATTTAAGTGCCTCAGGACTTGCAAGTGCCTCTGTATTATCAGGGTCTGTGTATCTTAAGAAATACCATGATGAACCTGCCCACTGTGGCATTGTATCTGTCTCTCTCTTTGCAGGACCTCCACAGCAAGGGCATGTTGTGTTTACCAGTCTGTCATTGCGGCAAGTGGTGACTCTCCGTTGTCAGTAGGCATATAACTGTCTACCTCAGGAGTAAAAGTGGAAGTTCACTCTCATCAAGGGTACATAACCACACTTATCACAATGTACAATCGGAATAGGCTCTCCCCAATATCTCTGTCTTGAGAATACCCAGTCACGAAGTTTATAATTTACCTTGCGGTTTACCAATCTTTTTCTCTGTAAAGGAAATCTTTTACCTTTTCCTTAGCTTCTTCAACTGTAAGTCCTGTGAGGAAACCTGAATTTATCATCTTTCCTGTAGCAACATCAGTAAATGCAGCCTCGTCAATATCTACAGGACCTTCACTTCCCTCTACAACCTGAATCATAGGAAGTGAGAATTTCTTTGCAAATTCCCAGTCACGGTCATCATGTGCAGGAACAGCCATAATTGCACCTGTTCCGTATGTCATAAGTACATAATCTGATATCCAGATCGGAATCTCAGTATCATTTATAGGATTTATTGCCTTAAGTCCGTCAAGTACAACACCTGTCTTGTCCTTTGCAAGCTCTGTACGCTCAAAATCAGACTTTCTCGCAGCCATCTCTCTGTATTCCACAATGGCATCCCAGTTTTTGATTTCATCTTTGTATTTGTCAATAATAGGATGCTCAGGCGATACTACCATATATGTTGCACCAAAAAGTGTGTCTGGTCTTGTTGTATAAACACGAAGTTTATCTTCTTTATCCTTAATTCTGAAATCTACTTCTGCACCTTCTGATCGTCCTATCCAGTTTCTCTGTGAAGTCTTTACTCTCTCGATGTAATCTACATCATTCAGTCCCTCTAAGAGCTTGTCAGCGTAGTTTGTTATCTTAAGCATCCACTCGCTCTTAACTTTACGAACAACAGGTGAACCACATCTCTCACATACGCCGTTTACAACTTCCTCATTGGCAAGTCCTACTTTACAAGATGTACACCAGTTAATAGGCATCTCTTTCTTATATGCAAGTCCGGCATTGAAAAGTTTAAGGAATATCCACTGTGTCCACTTATAATAATCAGGGTCAGTTGTATTTATCTCTCTGTCCCAGTCAAATGAATATCCAAGCGAATGAAGCTGCTCTTTAAATCTTGCCACGTTCTTCTTTGTTACTTCCTTTGGATGAACTTTATTCTTGATTGCATAGTTTTCAGTTGGAAGACCGAACGCATCCCATCCCATCGGATACAATACACATTGTATCCCTGCATTCTGCGCTTTCTTGCTACTATATCAAGAGCCGTATATGGGGGGATGTCCTACATGAAGTCCCTGTCCCTGATGGATAAGGAAACTCTACAAGTGCATAAAACTTTGGCTTTGTGTAATCATTTTCTGTCTTGAAAGCCTTCTCATCATCCCATATCTTCTGCCATTTCTTTTCCACCGTATGATGGTTATACATCTCTGCCATTTCTACCTCATTTCTGCATCTAAACAAATGCTAAAATCTATATTCTAAATCAAAAAAATAAACATTGCCATGCTGCAAACAAATCCTATAACTGCTCCGGCAGCAACATCTTTAGGAAAATGTACTCCTGTTATTACTCTTATAACTGCAAGAAACAATCCCATCACCAATATGACAGTTCCCAAAATCTTATTGATCACCCATATTGAACCGCCAATAACAAATATCGAAAACACATGACGGCTTGGAAATGAAAGTCCCTTTGTATTTTTATTTATGAGCGGTTTAAATCCATATAATTCATATGGTCTTTTCGCATTTATCTTTTCCCTGAATTTACTAAGCAGTACAAAAAATACTGCCGGAACTATAATAAGACCTGCGACAAGCTTATATTCCCTGCTGACAACAAGCCAGCCTATCTCAACAAAATATAAAAGAGCTGTCAATACCGTAAGTATCTTTCCAAATATATTTATAATTATCGGAATCGCTTTTTTGCTGCCAAGCAGTCCGATTATTTTTTCATATGTCTCTTTTTTCAAAGCATCCTCCGATTTCAGACAGCAGTCCAAAGTTATGGTCTGCTGCCCGCTAAACAATTATTTTTAAATCAATACCTTTTTTTAACGATTGTACAGCTTACTGCTCCTGCTCTGATTTTGAAACCTCAAGACAAAGCTCTTCAAGCTGCTTGTCATCAACAACATTAGGTGCATCAGTCATAAGACATGACGCATCCTTAATCTTAGGGAATGCGATAACATCTCTGATGCTGTCCTCATGTGCCATTATCATTACAAGTCTGTCAAGACCGTATGCAAGACCTGCGTGTGGAGGTACTCCATACTTGAAAGCATCGAGAAGGAAACCGAACTGTTCATGTGCTTTCTCATCTGTAAATCCAAGTGCTCTAAGCATCTTCTCCTGAACATCATCCTGATGGATTCGGATAGAACCACCACCAATTTCTGTTCCGTTAAGTACAATATCATATGCTCTTGCACGAACTTTCTCAGGATTTGACTCAAGATACTTGATATCTTCCTCAAAAGGCATCGTAAATGGATGATGCATTGCAAGGTATCTTCCCTGTTCTTCCGAATACTCAAATTCCGGGAACTCTGTTACCCAAAGGAACTTGTAAACATTCTTATCGAGAAGGTCGAGATTTTTGGCTATCTCAAGTCTCAAATTTCCAAGTACATCCCAGACAATCTTATTCTTGTCGGCAGCAAATAAAAGTAAATCTCCCGGTTCACCTTCCATTGCAGTAACAAGCGCCTTAAGCTCATCCTCAGTCATAAACTTCGCAAATGATGATTTATATGTTCCATCCTCATTTACTGCAAGATAAGCAAGACCCTTTGCTCCGAAATCTTTTGCAAACTTAACAAGTGCATCAATCTTCTTACGAGGCATGCCTCCCTGTCCTTTGGCATTGATACCTCGAACAGAACCGCCGTTTTCAAGTGCTCCCGTAAATACTCCGAATCCACAATCCTTTACGACATCCGAAACATCTTTTAATTCCATTCCAAAACGAAGGTCAGGCTTGTCAGAACCAAATCTATCCATAGCCTCCTGCCATGTCATTCTCTGAATAGGAAGTTCAATATCCACATCAAGTATTTCCTTGAAAAGTTTCTGTAAAAGTCTCTCATTTACATCCATGACATCATCTTCATCAACAAATGAAAGTTCCATATCAACCTGTGTAAACTCAGGCTGTCTGTCTGCTCTTAAATCCTCATCTCTGAAACATCTTGCAAGCTGGAAATATCTGTCATAGCCTGAACACATAAGAAGCTGTTTAAAAAGCTGTGGAGACTGTGGCAATGCATAAAATGTTCCCGGATGTACACGGCGGCACAAGATAATCTCTTGCTCCCTCCGGTGTACTCTTTGTAAGCATAGGAGTCTCTATCTCTAAAAATCCCTCATCTGCAAGGAACTGACGAATCAATGTTGCAACCTTACTTCTCATAATAAGATTTCTCTGAAGGTCAGGTCTTCTAAGGTCGAGATAACGATATTTTAATCTAAGTTCCTCTTTTGTTTTGCTGTCCGCTTCTATAGGAAACGGAGGTGTATCTGACTCTGAAAGAACACGAAGTTCTTCTGCACGAAGCTCTATAGCACCTGTGGCAAGATTTTCGTTGACCGCACCCGAACGTGCTGTAACTTTACCTTTTACTGCTATTACAAACTCACTTCTAAGCTTTTCTGCCTTTGCAAAATCGTCAGCATTTATCTCTCCATCTTCAAAAATAACCTGTAATATTCCTGAACGGTCACGCATATCAACAAAGATAATACCACCTTTATTTCTCTGCTTTTGAACCCATCCCATCATAGTGACTTCTTCACCAATATTTTTCTCACTTAATTCGGCACATCTGCAGGTACGCTTCATGCCTCTCATTGATTCAGCCATTTTCTCTAGTCCTCCAATAATTTCTATTGTCTTATATAAAAAACTCTCTAATCTAGCAGTATATCAGATTTTTTTGTGTTTGTGAAGTAGCGAGAATTGTATTTTTCATATGCTAAATTTTTAATCTAATGCCCCTATAAGCACCTCTTTCCCCTTAAACGCAAAACCATAGTGTCTGATATTCTCTTTCTTTACTCCACGTTTTATAAGTTCTGCTTCATAGCCTTTTTCTCTTATCTGATTTAATGCTGCATTACCGGATATGTTTCCTGCAATTTATGATATTTTTCTTCTTTCCAGATATCAAGACCCTCAAATAAATCACTCCTATTCCCGTATTTATTTGAGAAAAAACATTTTATCATGTCCATATTTAATGTCTTTCCAAAACGACGTGGACGTGTTATAAGTGTAACCTTATCTCTGCTCTCCCACCATTCCTTTATAAACGATGTCTTATCTATGTAAAAGCTTTTTTCATATTTCTTTTCATCTTTTTCATATACTTTTTATAATTGCTTTTCACATAAGCAGAAAGATATTCTATATTTACAATATAATCATATACTCCCCTGCTGTCAATAATTGCCTTTCAATGCTTCCTCTTCAAAAACCTTTAAATTTTCCATCTGTATTTCACTTGCCATATCCTGAAGATTTCTTATCTCAGGGAATTTATCATCATGAAATACTCTCTGGAAAGCCAGAAACACTTCCATATCATAATCTTCAACTTCATCTATCATTATAGCCATTGCCGTTTTCTTATCAAAAGCTTTTCTGTAACTTCTGTTAGTTATAAGTGCTGAAAATACATCACACGTTCTAAGTATCCTTGACATCTCTGGAATATCTGTCCCCTTTAAACCGTCAGGATACCCCGAACCGTCATAATTTTCATGGTGATGGTAAACAGCTTCTATTATATTTTCAGGATAATTCTCATCTCTCAAAATATCACGGCTGTATGCTGAATGCATTCTTACATACTTCATCTGCTCTACAACAAGCGTGTCGTCACTCTCATCTGAATAGACATACCTGTTAACCCTTAACTTTCCTATATCATGCAGCACTCCGGCAACCGCTATGTCATCACAGAACTTTTCGTCTTTTCCAAGTTCCTTTGATATAAGCACCGCCATATTACTCACTTCAAGTGCATGATGCATTTCTGAACATACCGTTTCCCGTATTTGTTTAGGAATACTATTATTTTCTAAAATTCTGTTAAAATAATTCTCCATAGTAAACTCCGTTTCTGCTTCTTTTCTCTAATCCTCAAACAAGCTTTGTTTCCTCTCTATCATCTCATCAACCCTTGATATATACGAGATAATATCCTTGACATTCTCACAGCGTTTAACCTTATCTTCGCCAAACTTCTTTTTCGTGCTCGCCCCGGCTCCTGCGGCAAGTATGGTCTGTTTCTCCTCCATTATAAGAATATTGTATATGCACTCTTTTCCTTTTCTCGCATATCCGATATTTTCCTGTCCACTGCTTCCAAAATGACCGGCTGAGTTTTTCTGTCTGTACATATAATAAGGTTCATACCCTTCACTTTTCGCAAATCTCTGACCTGTTTCAAGCATCTTTTCCATAACTGCTGCCTTATCATTTTCGGACAATGCACCATCTGTTTTGCAGGCATTTTTCTTTTCTTCTTCGTCGAGAACGCTGCGCAGCCTTGATGCTCTTTTTACAACAAGCGAATGAATTGTCAGGCTGTCGGGATTTAACTCTTTTATCTGTCTTAATGTATCTGAAAAATCATTTTCATCCTCTCCCGGAAGTCCGATTATCAAATCCATATTTATGTTGTCAAACCCTATCTTTCTTGCCATCCTAAAAGCTTCAACCGTCTGTTCAACAGTATGCTTTCTTCCTATGAGATTTAGTGTCTTTTGCTGCATTGTCTGTGGATTTACTGATATTCTCCTGACACCATGATTATACATTACTTCAAGCTTTTCTTTTGTAATACTGTCAGGTCTGCCTGCCTCTATTGTAAACTCATATCCAAGCTCCAACGGGAAATTATCTTTTATGCATTTTATAAGAGTGTCCAACTGTGTGGCTGTGAGCGTTGTCGGGGTCCCTCCTCCAACATATATGCTCGTCACTTTTTTATCTTTATAGACTGTCGCAAGATATCTGATTTCTTTTTCCAATGCCTCAAGATATTGTTCTGCCAGATACCCAAATTTTTCATACGGATATGATGTAAATGAGCAGTAAAGACATGTCGTCGGACAGAATGGAATGCCTATATAGAGACTGTAACCGTTCTCACAATCATGTTTTAAAAGCAGCTCCAGTTCTTTCGATGCAATATTCATTCCAAGTTCAATCTTCTCATCACTACAGCAATATGTAGTTTTAAGTTCATTTCTTACACTTTGGGCATCTTTGCCTGACAGCATTTCATTCATAACAATCTTTGTCGGTCTTACCCCTGTCATTGTTCCCCAAAGCGGTATAACTCTTTTTAATGAATGACCGGCTGATAATATTTCAGCCGGTATATCTCTAAGCTGCTCAAAAATGAGCTTTTTTAATACATTTTTATAATATGTCCTATACGGATGTGTCGTCTTATCTTTATTTTTATGCCAGTCTTTTGTTCCTGTTACTTCTTCTGTTCTTTTCAAACTGTAATCTTTGCAGACCACCTCAACACTTATCTGCTTCATTGAAAGACTTACATTTACAATAAGCAAAATATCTTCCGAATATCCGCCATCTTTTCTTTCCTCACCGCTTGCGGTTACAACACTTTTCTGTCCCGGAAAGAAACTGTTTACAAGAGCCTGTATCTCATAGTCAAAATCACGCTCCGATAAATTTATCTCTATCATAATAACACCTACTCAACTGCAAAAGGATTTAACATCTTTTCGTCTTTTATCGTGGTCATCATTCCATGTCCTGTATAAACCCTCACATAATCAGGCAATATAAATAATTTTTCCCTTATTGAACGGACTATCTCACTCATACTTCCCCCCGGAAAATCAGTTCTTCCTACTGACTGCTGGAACAATGTATCTCCTGAAAATAACATTCCGCTGTTTGTGAAATAATAACACATTCCACCTTTTGTATGCCCCGGTGTCAGAATACATCTGACTTTTTCTCCGAGAAGTTCTATCTCCTGACCGTCATTTAAATATTCGTCAGCTTCTACCTTAAATCCTGCCCCAAACTGCGATGAAAGATTTATGTCCGTATTTTGAAGTGTCTCTTTTTCTGCTGCCGCAGCATATACCTTTATATCATACTTTTCTCTTACCTCATCAACCGCACCGATATGGTCAAAATGACCGTGTGTAAGCAGTATTGCAACAGGTTTCAAATCTTTCTTCTCTATATAATCTATTATTCTTGCCGCCTCTTCTCCCGGGTCAACAACAACACAATTGCCATTCGTATCTGACAAAAAATAACAATTGGTCTGAACCGGTCCGACAACTCTGAAATCACATTTTAACTGACTCATCTGTTCTCTCCATTTCAATTTTTATATTTAAGCCTGTGTTCTCTGTATATCCTTGATACCCTCTATCTGTCTTACTTTCTTTGTAACTTCATGCAAAGCTTCAACACCGCGTATCGCAAATCCCACATTTATCGTTGCTATTCCCTGTTTGCTTGTTCTTATATTCATGGACTTTACATCTATCTTCATTTCCAGTAA
>SCPN01001105.1_pt1 | contig 14909 bp, 20 predicted proteins | sample 6106831 | NCBI WGS metagenome assembly SCPN01 (sample SAMN10720447, study PRJNA508395) | human gut metagenome | isolation source: Participant 1, 0 month
GTTCGGCAAAGGTACAGGCTACATCTATTCTAAAAATGATATGCATAACATTTCAGAATTATCATTCTACGCACCTGACTTTGATCAAGGAGCCATACACCATTCATGCCATCCAGGACGGAATTCTATCTTAGCATAGTGGAGATGAACCAATGGGACAAGGAACTGTTTGAAGCAAGCCATGTCCGTCTGCCTTTTTGCAGGTCAGCGACGCGGTGAAATATGATCGGACTGCGGGCCCCCATACCACCTCCTGGCATATCTTAAGCCCTAAGATGCTGGGCCGAATCATGGTGGGGGTTGTCAGGGCTGAGGGAGAGGGGACCACGGAAAAAGGACACCCCAAGGTGCATCAGTGGAATTACTGCGTGGGCAATTCTGATTTCAGCCTTACAGTGGATGACTGCCCTGCCGTAAATCATTCAGGACAGGAGACTGGAGCTTTATCCCGGCTGGACCGGACCATGCTTTGGTGGCAGAGCCGGGGAAGGAAGTCTACTATGTATGGTACGAACACTATACCAGGGAAAAGGATTTCTGTATAGCTCTCGCAAAAGGAAGAATTTGACGGCAAATATTAGAATTTACATAAAAGATTATTAAGGAGGGTTTCTTGTCATGAAAAATGAATATGGGAAAAATTACTATGTTGTAAAGGCGGACCAGGTGGAAAACATTTTGATGACAATGGTTTTTCAAGGACTGAGCTTCTTCCGGGGGTTTATGACGGCGGAATCAGAAGCTATGCTTCTGAAAGCTGGCTGTAAGGTTTCTCCGGAACTTTATAAGGACAAGGGTGTGGTTATTTTGTTTGGCCAGGGCAAGGGGGTGCTGAAAGACAAGGAGGGGGAGCACGCCATTACGGAGCTGGCTTTATGTACCTGATTTTGATAAGGATACATATGAAATCAGGGCAGAAGAGGAGATGGAGTTTGTCATTAATGTGATTGAGTTCAACCAGTGGGATTGGGAAGGATTTCACGCCTGGCACATTGGACTTCCGTATTTCAGGCTGCACAGCCAATGCGTGCCATATGTCCAGGACTGCAAGGGACCCAATACAGAAGCCAGAATGGTGCTGTGTCCCAAATGGTTTGGCCGCGTTTTGATGGGAACCACCAGGGCAGACGGAGAGGGAACTGTAGAGAAGGGACATCCTGCCGTACACCAGTGGAATTACTGTGTTGGCAATTTGATTTTACCATGAGCGTTGGTTATAAAGATCAGAACAACATGGAAAATGTAAACCATAAGGCCGGCGACTGGAGTTTTATTCCGGCTGGCGCTGACCATGATTTGGTGTCAGAGCCTGGCAAGGGAAGTCTACTATGTATGGTTCGAGCATTTTACAGACGAAAAGAAGTTCGCGAAACCGGAAAATTAATTTATGTGAAGGCAGGGATATGAAGCGGTATCAGTATCCCTGCCCTTTTTCCTCAATGCAGCCCTGTAATCGCCGGGGTTGTATTGGTCAGCTTCTTAAACTGCTTTGCGAAATATTTCATCCTTAAATCCTACGGCATAGGCAATATCCTGAATCTTAAGGGAAAAGTCACTTAGAAGCTCCCTGGCGTGGCGTATCCGTATCTGGTTCAGGTACGTAAGCATATTGACATGGAAGGTGCTGGTGAATTTACGGCTCATATAGTCCTTGTTGATATAAAATAGCTTGGCATATTCGGACTGGATAAAAGGTTTTGTGTAATTGAGTTCCATGTATTGGGCAATCTGGAGCATGATATCACTGGTGGAACGGCTTTCCTTTAGTTCATCGCAAATACAGTACAGGGGAGGAAAACATGGCCTGCCTCTAGGGCATCCCTGGAAACAGATAATTCTCCCCATAAGTTCCTCATATACCAGAGGATTTTCGCCGGCATATAAGGCTGGGTTCTTCTTCCTGATTTTAGAAGCCCACTGCTTTAGCAGTCCATGGAATGTTTCAAGCACATAGTGAATCAGATAGAGGGGAATTTCCCTTTCGGGAAGAATCTGTGCCAGCCAGTCCGCGGCACTGCCTTCAATCTCCCTCCTGTCTCCGATGAGAAGGGAGAAAAATTCCAGCTGATGCAGTTGTTCTGTTTCCGGACAAAAGCGGAGTTTTTCCATGGAGGCAGGGCGGCCATTGCCGTGGAGGAAGACGCAATGTCACCGTAAAACAAAAGAACGCATTTTAGCCTGGGTATAGGAATCAGAGAATCTGCCGGAAAGGGATGTTCCCGGCTGATACCCAGATGGAAGGGGTAGGCTGTGTTCATAAAAAGGACTGGGCAGCCTTTATAATGGATGTGGCGGTCATGTCTCCGGCTCCCAGCAGAAAGAACATGATTTCTCCAGGGTGATCCGGATTGGATAGGATAAAACCGTGCTGTCCCCAAGGCTGCGGCGTACCTGCGATTCAAAATCTTTAAGAAGACAGGCAAATCCATATTTTGCATTGGAAAGTAGCTGGTATCGTAATATATGATTTTACATGTGTCGACCGATGAAAAGGACGCATCGGCCTGCAATAGTTCCTCGTAGGCTGTTTCCACGCATCTTGAATCCAACATTTTATAAAGGAGAACACCTGAATAAAGGCTGAAAGGGAGTGCACCTTTTCCTGCAGATGGCGGTGCCTCAGATTGGTTTCGTGCTCATTCTTCCAGCTTTGGACGGCCTTGCCCACAGTGGATATTAAGGTGGCTGATTCCAATGGTTTTAAAAGATAATCCATACAGCCTTTTGTCAGCATGGTGCGCACATATTCAAAGTCATTGTGGCCGGATACGGCAATAACCTTGATGGAAGGGTGACGTGTTGCAATGAAATCCATGATATCAATGCCGTTTTTATCTTCCATCACGATATCGGTAATCACGAGGGAACCCGGGTTATGATATCTAACGCCTCCATACCGTTTGAGGCAGTATAAATTTGGTCAATGCCAAATTCTTCCCAGGGGACCAGGAGGCGTATGGCCTGAATTACATGGTGTTCGTCATCAGAAATCAATACTTTCATGTTATACCCTCATTTGTATGTCATGTATCAGTTGGTTTTGGTTCCATAATGTCTTGTGTGAAATGATAAGATGAACAGTGGTGCCGCTCAGTTCATTGGCGTATAATTCCATGGAGCACTCCTGCCCGAAGTTCAACAGCAGACGCAGCAGCACATTGGTCAGTCCGATATTGTTGGTTGCATACAGGTTTTCCGCGGCATTCTTAATACTGAGGTCGGCATCCTGACAGGCAGGCTTTTCGCGGGAACCGTCAATTGAGGACAGGCGGTTGGGGTAAGCAGCTTGTGGGTGTACCCTGCTTGAGCTTTATCAGCAATTTATTGATTTTGGCCAGCTTCTCAGGGGAAGGCGTACATCCATTGTCCACGATATATACATGGAGCAGTCGGTCCTCCTTCAGATGGGCCTGAACCAGGATGGTTCCTTTCTCTCGCTTGAATAAGTTGCCATGTTTGAAGGAATTCTCAATCAATGGCTGCAGAATCATTTTTGCAATGATTTTCCTTACTGTTTCCTCTACTCAAAAAATACAGACAGATGGTTGGTAAACCGCATTTTCTGGAGTTTTATATAGCGGTCAATATGGGACAGCTCTTCATTTATGGTCACAAGGGTATGATTGGTGTCCATGGAGTACTGCATCAGCTGTCCGAAGGAGGAAATGTAGTCATACTGTTCCTGGTCGTGATGCTCCAGGGACTTGGTGGCCAGGCACTGAAGGGTGTTGTATATGAAATGCGGGTTTATCTGGGCCTCCAGCATCTTAAGCTCAGTGGTGCGGTTGATGATTTCCAGTTCATACTGCCGTATGACAAAGTTATTGATTGTATCCATCATTTCTTCCAGGGAACGGAAAAGAATACCTATCTCATCTTCTGACTTATATGTTACATATTCAGACAATCTGGAATTCAGATTCTGGGTGTGGGTGTTTATGTGATTCAAGAAGGTGGTGGCCTTTTGAGTGGATTTGTGTAGTGCAGGATGGAATAACCGTTAATCAGTATGGTAATTAACAGACAGATACTGAATGTTAAAAGCAGGGTTGCCAGCTGATTGTTGGAACTTTGATAGATAGTGTGCTTTGGTATGGATTTTAACATATACCAATGGTAAGAATCACCTGGGAGTTTCTGGCAGATTCTCAGGGCATCACCGGATGTTTTGCTGACAAACAGGTCGTCATCATCTGCAGCCTGTCCGATCAGGCTCTGTATCCATGGTTCAGATGTCATGGTTCCGATAGCGGATGGATCCGAGGCAAAGATAACATGGTAATCCGAGTCAACAATAAAAAACTGTTCGGACTGGTCATATAAAAAGTTGCACACTTTTTGGAAAAATTCCATGGATATGTCAATCCGCAGCTGGCCAATAGGAGTCATAGGACTTGGAAGATGGTATATGGGCAGACAGACCGTGAATACCAGCTCACCTGTTCCGGGAGTGTCTGCGTATTCCTCCTCCTGGGACAGGGATATGTGATTTAACTGGTGACCATAACTGGTTTGGCGGTGGGTGGCATGATATAAGCCTGAAAAGCGGGAACCGGTGATGGACTGTTCTTTAGGCTGTTGTTCCTCAGGTATTTTGCAGGTTTTTTGTAGTCAGCAGGAAGCTTTTGCCCGCCTTATAGGTGGAAAACTGAATCTGGGTCGCTTCCGGGGTCATGGAATAGATGTTGGTCATATAGGAGAACAGCAGGGAGGAATTGGCGGACTCTGCATAGGAAAAGGCATTGCCGTCCCTGGAAAACAGAAGATCCTGCAATGTACCGTTCAGATAGATTCCTTTATTTGCAACGTCGATGCTGGTAGACAGGGAATGTTCTATGTTGCTGGAAACAATCTGCCATGTGTGCTGAGTCTGTTCGATATAGCTGTTCTCTGCAGATTTCATATCGTACGAAAAGAAAAAGCAGTAAACCAGCATGGGAAACGTGGTGGCGATGACCAGGGTGGACAGCAGCTTATAACCAATGCTCTGAAACGTCTTTTCATATGGATATCCTCTCCGGATGGATTTTTCTTCCCTTAATTATAGTAAAAAAAGCAGAGGTTGTGTGGAGACTTTTCCAAATGGTCAAAATCATCCCCTTTTTGTCAAAATTGTGGGTGTGGAAAGGATGGAGGATTTAGTAATATGAAGGATTTATAGAATAAAGCACATAATCATTCGGCTGTGTGCTTCTCCTGTGAAAAACCATAGTGAAATACAAGATAAAACACAAAGCAGGTTACTCTTAAATAAGTCTTGAAAATCATGGCGCCTGATGTTATACTTTATCAGTTGGCGGGATTGTAAAAACAGCGCAGACACCTGTCACCTGCAATCCCATTAACAGCAATAAGGCCGTGAAACCCGGCACTTCCAGGGATTTCACAAAAACGACCGGTGTGTTCTGAGACCTTCCACACCTAAAACAAAACTAAAGGAGACAACAGAATATGAGACAAAACAACAGGAAACTGTACGGACTGGCCCAGGGGGCCATGATTGCAGCCATCTATGTGGCGCTTACCATGGTATTTGCTCCAATCAGCTTCGGCCCGGTCCAGTTCAGAATCGCGGAGGCGCTTTGTATACTGCCGTTCTTTACGCCGGCAGCTGTGCCCGGACTATTCGCAGGATGCCTGCTTTCCAACCTGCTCTGCGGGGCCATGCCGCTGGACGTGGTATTCGGAAGCCTGGCCACGTTAATTGGCGCAGCCGGTTCATGGTATCTGAGAAAGCATAAATGGTGCGTGTGCATTCCTCCAATTATGGCTAACACCATTATCATTCCATGGGTGTTAAGATATGCCTATGGTTCTGAGGATATGATTCTTTTGGCAATGGTGACAGTGGGTATCGGAGAGATTCTGGCAATCGGCGTGCTGGGCAATGTGCTGCTGATTACACTTGAGCGGTATAAGAACCTGGTTTTCAGGCAGCAGGCAGCATAATCGCTGTCAGGAGATAAGGAGATAAACATAGGAATCAATCAGGAGAGGAGCGGAACATGGCGCCTCTTTTAAATGTGCAAAACGCTTTGGATAGAGTGTGAGCAGGCTCAAGCCGCGGTCAAAGCGCATATCCTATATCAGGTCTGTCAAGGAGGAGTGCCGGGGAGCCGGTATTTCTCCATTTTTCATATAGCTTTTCAGGTTTTTTTTGATATAATAAGGAAGAGATATTTTTGTGCAGGAAAATGTATGACAGGCACAGGGAAGGATTATTGATTATGTATCAGATAGATTTTAATAAACCAGAACATGTACACTTTATCGGGATCGGAGGCATCAGCATGAGCGGCCTGGCGGAAATCCTTTTGGATGAGGGATTTTCCATATCCGGCTCCGATTCCCATGAGACAGCCCTTACAGAGCATCTTGAAACGAAGGGAGCAAGGGTATATTACGGACAGAGGGCGGCCAATATTGAGAGGGAGCCGGGAATCAGCGTAGTGGTGTACACGGCAGCCATCCATGAAGATAACCCGGAGTTCAGAGCGGCCAGGATCAAGGGCTTCCCATGCTTTCCAGGGCAGAGCTTTTAGGGGAGCTGATGCGCAATTACAAAGAGGCCATAGCTATTTCAGGAACCCATGGCAAGACCACAACCACATCCATGCTCACGGATATTCTCCTGGCAGGCGATCTGGATCCCACCATCTCCGTGGGAGGTATTTTAAAGGACATAGGAGGCAACATCCGTGTGGGAGGTCCTGATTTGTTTGTGACAGAAGCCTGTGAATATACCAACAGTTTCCTGTCCTTTTATCCCACCATGGAGGTTATACTGAATGTTGAGGAGGACCATCTGGACTTCTTTAAGGATATTGAGGACATACGCCATTCCTTCCGTTTGTTTGCCGAGAAGCTTCCCGCAAAAGGACTTTTGGTGGTGAACAGCGGAATCGAGAAGGTGGAGGAAATCACCAGGGGACTTAGGTGCAGGGTGGTTACCTTCGGAAAGGATCTTTCCAGTACCTACGGCCCGTAACAACATATGACGGTTTGCTGAATTCCTGACCTGGTATTGGTCAGAAGACGAAACCCACATCACTTTACTTAGCGTCACAGGAGAGCTAATGTATACTTAATTCCACAGCGTATTGCCATCACTTACTGGAGCTGGGGGTCGGATTTGACGCCATTCTGTCGGGGCTGGGAAGATTTACTGGCACGGACAGACGGTTTGAAAAAGGGAGGGTGGCAGAGTGTTACGGTCATTGTGACACTATGCCCATCACCCACAGGAGATAAAGGCAACCCTGGCGGCGGCCAGGAATTATCCCAGGAGACTGTGGTGTGTGACTTATATACCAAATTCAGGGCGTTTCTGGACCAGTTTGCGGAAGCTCTGTCCGCTGCGGATGAAGTGGTTCTGGCTGATATTTATGCAGCCCGGGAGACAGATACCCTGGGGGTCAGCTCCCGGGATGTGGCGGACCGGATTGAGAAGCTGGGCACGAAGGCCCATTATATTCCGTCCTTTGATGAGATTGAAACATTTATTTTGGAAAATTGTATGAACGGCGATTTGTTTGATAACTATGGGGGCCGGACATTGTAAAAGTAGGAGAAAAGCTGTTAGGACAATAGTTATCCACATTATCCACATAGTTTTCAACATCTATGTAAGCATGTGGATTTTTGATAAAAAAAATGTCGCACGATTTTAAAAAATCTTGGTTTTATACGGTAAAATGGAGTTTTATGAAGAACGGGGACAGTTATGTCCACCATTTTTCCCATTATCCACTTATACAGCAAAGGAGTGTGCAAAACCGCGCCTATTTTCTTTTGGAAGTGGATGTGTTATGATAGAATGAACCAAGGAGTGGTAGGGATGGGTGGAATATGAAGGATAGATGGAGTGTTCCGGTCACGGCTGTGGCCAATGAATTCATTGATACATATATGGCTGCTGCCAACGGCGATATGTGAAGGTGTACCTCTATGTGCTCCGTCATCGGGGAGGATATCACCATAGAGTTGATTGCGGATGCCTTAAACCATACGAGTCAGATGTTCGCAGAGCCCTCTCCTATTGGAAGAAGGCGGAGTGCTGACTGCCTCTGAACAGGGACAGCCGGTTCAGGGTGAACCGGTCCGCCCGGAGTCCGGAGGCCATACCTTTACACGTGGGCAGGATGGGGACAGGCAGCGGTCCCTGATTTGCGGGTTGAGCCGTTTCAGGGAAACCGGGACCGCAGGGCGTGCAGAGGTACGGGGCATGACAGGCATGCGGGAACCGGCCGTTGTTCAGGAGCCGGCCGGTGTCCGGGAGCGCACAGAAACCACGGGCCAGGAGGACGGCTGTATTCCGGTGTATTCCACGGAGCAGGTAAACCGTCTGGCTCAGGACGAGGAGTTTTCCCAGCTTCTCTATATTGCCCAGAAGTACATGAATAAAGTATTTACTCCCAGAGACTGCCAGGTGTTTGCCTATCTGTATGAGGGCTTATCCATGAGCAGCGAGCTCTTGGAGTATCTGGTGGAATACTGTGTGCAGAACGGCCACATATCGGTGCGTTACATGGAGACCGTGGCCATGAGCTGGCATGAGAAGGGAATAAGGACAGCGCTGGAGGCAAAGGATTACAGCGCTTCCTACAACCGTGATTCCTTTGCGGTTATGAAGGCATTTGGCATCAATAACAGGAAGCCGGCTGCACCGGAGCAGAAGCTGATGGACAAATGGTTCAGGGACTATGGATTTTCCAGGGAAGTGGTATTGGAAGCGTGCAGCAGGACTATTACGGCCATCCACAACCCCAGCTTCCAGTATGCGGACAAGATTTTGTCAGACTGGCAGAAGGCCGGCGTCCGGGGCCTGGCTGATATAAAGGACCTGGACGCAAAGCGCACGGCTGCCAGGGAGGAGAGCGGTGAATCCAGGGAGAAGAGGCTGCAGAGTATGACTCCGGCGTCTCGTCAGCCAGGCAGGGCTCAGGAGCCAGGAAGAATTCATCCAACCAGTTTCATAATTTCAAGCAGAGGGATACTGACTATGATGCGCTGGTCTTAAAGCAGGTAAAGGAGTGGGTGGGGCAGCAGGCCCCTAATACACATAAGGAGAGTGAACCATGGCACTGAGCAATTCCCAGTATGACGCAATCATGAGGGGAGTATGGAGGCAGCAGATCGAAAACCACCACAAACTGGAAGAGATTTATGCCAGGCTGCCGGTAGTAAGGCAGCTGGAAGCGGAAATCTAGAGAGCGTTCCGTGGCGTGCCCAAAAAGCTGCTGGAAGGGGATAAGAGTGTCCTGGACAGGCTGAAGGAAGACCTTAAGGATCTGCGGGAGCAGAAGTCGCTTATTATCAGGGCTGCGGGCTATCCTGACGATTACCTGGAGCTTCATTACCGCTGTCCGGACTGTAGGGATACGGGACTGATAGACGGCCGTAAGTGCCATTGTTTCCTTCAGGCCCAGATGAAGCTGCTCCATGCCCAGTCCAATCTGGAGGATGTTCTGGAGCGGGAGAATTTTAATGCCCTGAGTTATGAGTACTACGATGATACGGAGATACTTCCACAGCTGGGTATTACCAATGCGGCCTACATGCGCCGGGTAGTGGCGGGATGCAGGGAGTTTGTCCGGGACTTTGATAAGAAACATGATAATCTCCTGTTTACAGGAAGCACTGGTGTGGGAAAGACATTTCTCACCAACTGTATTGCAAGGGAGCTGATGGATGATTTCCATTCTGTCATCTATCTGACAGCCAGCGATCTCTTTGATGTATTTTCCAGGAATAAGTTTGATTATGATAATGCGGAGGACATGAAGGACATGTACCGGTTTATCCTGGACTGTGATCTTCTCATCATTGACGATCTGGGAACGGAGTTGAACAACAGTTTTACTTCCTCCCAGCTGTTTTACTGCATCAATGAGCGTATGAATATGAGCCGTTCCACCATCATACACCAACCTGACCCTGGCTCAGGGGATTCCTATACACAGACCGTGTTACATCCAGGTTATGAGCGGATTACAGGATTATCCCATTATATGGAGGATATCAGACTGTTAAAAAGTAACGTATAATTAGGGCATTTCTGGGGTACAAGGGCCTTGACGAACCATGGAGAATGATGGTATAAAAGTATATGCCGGTCCGGGTAAGAAGGCCTCCGGCAAAAAACAGGAGGATGTTAACCATGTTATATGAGGAGAAAATCATTGAAACCATTCCGTGGGTCCGTTGGGACTGATTCCGTTAGAGAAGCTACGGAGTTGGGCGATAAGGTGAATGCCTATCTGGTGGACGGAGACGGAGGGAAAGCGAGCACAAATCCACCATTGCATTTTCCGGATATCAGAGAGATTCCTACATCATCAATGCCGTAACCCCCAGGTTTGGCACGGGAGAGGGCAAGGGACTTGTGACAGAGTCCATAAGGGGCGACGACTTATATATCATGGTAGATATATGCAACTACAGTCTGACCTATTCCCTGTTCGGTATGACCAACCATATGTCGCCGGACGACCATTTTCAGGATTTAAGAAGCGTGATTGGTAGCGGCAGCGAGCAAGGCCACATTAATGTGATCATGCCGTTTTATAGAGAGCCGCCAGCTACAGGCGTTCCGGGAGAATCTGGACTGCGCCCTGGCGCTCAAGGAACTGGTGAATATGGGCGTGGAGAACATCATCACCTTCGATGCCCATGACCCCAGAGTGCAGAACGCCATTCCTTTACGGGGATTTGAGACAGTTCAGCCCATCTACCAGTTCTTAAAATATCTTTTAAAGAATGAGACAGACTTGCAGATTGACAGCAGCCATATGATGGTCATCAGCCCGGATAGAGGGCGGCACGGGAAGAGCCGTGTATTTTGCCAACATGCTGGGGCTGGACATGGGTATGTTCTATAAGCGCCGTGATTACACGAAAATCGTGGGCGGCCGCAACCATCGTGGCCCATGAGTTCCTGGAGCCCGCGTGGAGGAAGGACGTGCTGATCATCGACGACATGATCTCCTCCGGCGAGAGCGTCCAGGACGTGGCCAAGGAGCTGAAGCGCAGGAAGCCAGGAAGTTTTTGTTGCGCTACGTTTGGTCTGTTTACAGGGCGGACTTACAAAGTTTGACGAGTATTATGATAAGGGAATCATTGACCGGATACTGACCACGAACCTGGTATATCAGACTCCGGATCTTCTTGAGAGACCTTACTATATTAATGTGGATATGAGCAAATATATTGCCCTCATTATCGACAACCTTAATCATGACGCATCCCTGGCGATTTGCGCTGACGCCTACCAAGCGGATCAACCGGCTGCTGGCTCAGTACCGCAGTTAACAGGAACGCAATGTAAAAGGCCGTTTTCCTAGATCTGCCTGCCGGGGCATGCTGCGGCGCTTAAGGCAGGTCATGGGGCGGCCTTTTTGGATTTCTGACATTTGTGATGGGACAGGGGAAGATGCTATATGGAAGAAAAAACAGTTCCGCGACAAGATTTACTGGCTTACATTCCTGTTCAGCCTGCTTGTGGTGTGGGTGCACTCTTTTAATGGGGAGCTGTTTATGGGGACCCGGAGGCTGCCCTTAAGGTTGCAGGGATAGAGCGCATACTGGGAGAGAGACTGGGACAGATAGCGGTGCCGGGATTTTTCATGGTGTCCTCCTATCTGTTTTTTCGCGGTTTTGCTGGGAAAAGCTCATTCCAAAGTGGCGTTCCAGGATAAGAAGCCTGGTACTGCCCTATCTTTTGTGGAATTTTCTTTACTATATTGGGTATGTGGCGGCCACCCGCCTGCCGGGCCTGTCCGGAGTGGTGGGAAAGACGCCCATACCCTTTAACGGGACCCAGCTTTTTGACGCCCTTGTGTGCTATTCCTATAACCCGGTGTTCTGGTATCTGTTCCAGCTGATTCTTCTGGTGGCGCTGGCACCCCTGGTTTACACTGTGATGCGGGAAATTTAACGGGCGCCGCCGCCCGGGAATCATGGCCTTTGGCCTTTGGAAGAACTGGGCCATGCCCTTCTTAATCTGGATGCCCTGTTTTATTTCTGCGCAGCTGCCTGGGCGAGCCTTCACAGGGATACCTGGGGAAGGGGAATAGAGGAAAGAACTGGGGGCCGGAAGAATATGACGGCAGGAGCCATTCTTTTGACTGGCCATGGGACTTCTTCTGTACCTGGGCCGTTTCGGAGGACTGTTGTGGGAGCGTCCGCTTTACACCGTATGTTGGAGGCTGTGGGGAGTCTGCGGAGCTGTCCTGGCTGTAAAGGCAGCGGACCTTCCTGATGCCAGGGAGTGGATGAAGCATAATTTCTTCCTGTATGCCATTCATTTTGCCTGGGTAAGGTTTATCAACAAGGCAGCCGCGGCTGCCTTTCCCCGGAAGTGCGTTCATTGCCCTGGCCGTATTCATCCTGATGCCCGCCCTCATGACGGCGGTCAGCGCTCTGATTGGCGGCGCTATGAGACGGTTCGTACCCAATGTTTATTATATGCTGTCAGGAGGAAGGTAAGCCGGCGCCCGGCGAAGTCCGGCCGGGCAGCGTGTCCGGAGGAAATCCTTGCAATCAGCATGATTCTATGATATTCTGATACTACTTCCAGGCATTTCTTGCCGTGATGGCTGGCACTGCGTTTTTGTGCGCAGGCGTTGGGGTGCGTGCACAGGCACCTGTAAGGGGCGTTTCGCCCGGAATTCACATGTATGACAGACAGGAAAACAGGTATGGAAGCAGTATGGCAGCGGTATGGAAGCAGTATGGCAGCAGTATGGCAGCAGTATGGCAGATGTATGAAAGCAGTATGAAAGAAGGGGAGGTACTGTGGAAACCATCCGGCAGCGGCGCAGGATAGCGTTATGGCCGTCATATGAAACCAGCGTAAAAGGGGCGTGGCGGGAAAATAGAGGTTGACATTTTAGGGAACTATACTATTATTGTAACTATTAGAGAACATTTGTTCGCATGGAAGGCATTGGAGGATACTATGGCCAGAGAAGAGAAGAGTAATGTAATCAACCGCGATATGAATAAAGACGAGAAGTTAAAGGCATTAGACGCTGCCCTGACCCAGATTGAGAAGGCATACGGAAAAGGATCCGTCATGAAGCTGGGGGATTCCAGAGCAAATATGAATATTGAGACAGTGCCCACCGGCTCCATCAGCCTGGATATTGCACTGGGATTGGGCGGTGTCCCCAAGGGAAGGATTATCGAGGTATACGGTCCGGAGTCTTCCGGTAAGACCACGGTTGCGCTCCATATGGTGGCAGAAGTACAGAAGCACGGGGCGGTATTGCAGGCTTCATTGACGCAGAGCATGCCCTGGATCCTGTATATGCCAGGAACATAGGAGTGGATATCGATAACCTGTACATATCGCAGCCGGATAACGGAGAGCAGGCCCTGGAGATCACCGAGACCATGGTGCGTTCCGGCGCGGTGGACATCGTGATCGTGGACTCCGTGGCAGCTCTGGTTCCCAAGGCTGAGATTGACGGCGAGATGGGAGATTCCCATGTGGGTCTTCAGGCCAGGCTGATGTCACAGGCACTGCGCAAACTGACCGCTGTTATCAGCAAGTCCAACTGTATTGTCATCTTCATCAACCAGCTGCGTGAGAAGGTGGGTGTCATGTTTGGCAATCCGGAGACTACCACAGGCGGACGTGCTCCTGAAGTTCTATGCTTCCGTGCGTCTTGATGTCCGCAGGATAGAAACCTTAAAGCAGGGCGGAGGTCACCGGAAACCGTGTCAGGGTAAAGGTTGTTAAGAATAAGATTGCGCCTCCGTTTAAGGAAGCTGAATTCGATATCATGTTTGGCAGGGGCATTTCCAAGGAAGGCGATATCCTGGACCTGGCTGTTAAGGAGAACATCATCATTGAGAAGAGCGGCGCCTGGTTTGCCTATAACGGTTCCAAGATTGGCCAGGGACGTGAGAATTCCAAGCAGTACCTGTCTGATAACCCGGCTGTCTGCGCCGAGGTGGAGGCCAAGGTAAGGGCAAAGTATGAACTGCCGAGCAGAGGAAGCCATGGAGGCAGCCGAGGCCTTTAAGACAGCCGCTAAACAGGCGGAAACTAAAACAGGGAAACTGATGCGGATGCCCCTGAACTGGTATGATGGTCACAGCTGTCATCCCTGTAGATAAGAGAAAGAGCAAAGTCTTCCTGGAGGAAGGCTTTGCCTTTGTTTTATACAGGGGTGAGGTGGAACGGCACAGGATAGAGGAAGGCAGGGAGCTGGAAGATGAGGTGTATGAGGAAATCCTCCGGGATGTACTGCGGCCAAGGTCCAAGGAGTATGCCCTTCATTTATTAAAGGATTCAGGAAAAACAGAGAAGTGGATGAAGGAAAAACTTGGGAAGGCAGGATATCCCAGAGAGGCAGTGGAGTATGCTGTAAATTTTCTGAAGGAATACCGTTTTTCTGGATGATAACGCTTATGCCCAGAGCTATGTGCGCTCCTATGCAGGGAAAAGAGCGACCCAGATGGTATATGAGCAAAAGGGCGTGGATTCGTCTTATATAGAGGAAGCGCTGGACCAGTCGCCTGTGGACGAGGAGGAATCAGCCAGGCGAGGCTCACTGACCAGGCGGCTTAAAGGAAAACAGGAAGCCTCCTACCAGGAAAAAGGCCGTCTGGCGGCCTTTTTAGGGAGGAAAGGATACTCCTTTGAAGTGATAAACAGGGTATTGAGAGAGATTAAAACCGCTGAAAACCAGGATTAGGCCCTGTTGTAATTTGTCTATATTGTCTGTCTCGGAAGGGAAAATAAAGGGAAGATACTTGACATATTCTGAAAAGAAGTATAAAATTAATATGTTGTAGTTCGTACAATGAGAAATTAAATAAGGAGGTGCTCCTGTGTCACAGATAATGGTCCCCATAATGCAATTATCGTTATGATAGTTGTGGCTATTATTACTTGGTTT